>Ga0187893_10007779_pt1 | contig 17319 bp, 15 predicted proteins | sample MA1701074metaG_FD_139574 | JGI IMG/M metagenome (GOLD analysis project Ga0187893, IMG submission 139574) | White microbial mat communities from a basaltic lava cave in the Kipuka Kanohina Cave System on the Island of Hawaii, USA - MA170107-4 metaG ... | reverse complement strand
GTCGCTTCCCATGAGCCAAAGTAGTGCAGCTTGTTCTTCACGATGGGCCCGCCGGTGGCGCCCCCAAAAATATGTTCGCGAAACGGCGTTCTTTCAGGGGCAAAGAAGTTCCGCGCGTCAAAAGCTTTCTGACGGTGAAATTCCCAGAGTGCCCCATGGATGTCGTTCGTCCCGGACTTTGTGTTGATCAACATCAAGCCCCCACCGCCGCCGCCGAATTCCGCCTTGTAGTTGTTCTGAACCAACCTGAATTCTTGAACCGTCTCAATTGAGGGATTGATGTCCAAGATGGCAACCTCGACGCGGGTGTTGGAAGCGTTGCCTCCATCGATATAAACCTGCTGAGAGTTGTTCCGTCCGCCAGCCACACTGTAGGAGGGGTTGAAATACGAACGCGGGTCTGTGCCACTGAAGGTGACTCCGGCTGAGATGGTTAACAGTTGTGCGGGCCGCCGCAAGAGGAGCGGCATATCCTTCAAAAACGCTCCTTCTATCAGATTGCTCACGGCCTGAGACTCAGTTTCCAAAGCAACGGCCTGACCTTCAACCTCAACTCTTTCGGTAACCTCACCAACCTCCATGCTGATGTTCAAAGGAGTAACACGGCCAACCTCAAGCTCCACTGTACTACCGTAAGTCTTGAACCCAGTGAGTGAAGCTTTGATCTCATATCGCCCTGGCTGCAGGTTCAGCAGCCGGTATGCCCCTGATTCGTTCGTTAGCGTAGACTTGGCAACTCCACTCTGCTGGTTTGTGGCTATCACCTGAAGTCCAACCAAAACGGCGCTGGTTGAATCTGTTACCGTTCCCGCCAGTTCGGCCATCGACTGTCCCGACATGGTTCCTACGGAAAGGAGTGTGCCGCCACTAAGGATGCAGAACACTCGAAGGATTTTCACCCAGTGGGAAGAATCTCGTCGGTAGCTCAGTAAGGACTTTCGCGCTAACATTGATTTTTCTCCTTTTAATGAGTGTTGTCCAAAATAGAGTGCGAGCGTCTCAACGCAAACGACACGGCAAACTTTGAGTCTCCCAAAATAGCTTGTTGTTAATAATAAAACTATGTTTCAAAATTTCTATATCAGGACGCTTAGAGAAGTCAACAACAAAATCAATGCCCGCTATTGATGCATGATGGCGTGGGTCGATGAAGTGTCCGCAAGGAGTCACAGGGGAAAACGCGCAACAGGAGGGCAGCATGAGGCACTACTCGAAAGCGGTGCAATCGATGATCAAAGTCCAAGAGGTGGGCGCTGGCGGCTACCAGCAGCACGGTTACGATGGACTTATGATCGGCGAAAATGTAAGCCGAGCGCCAAGCGGGTGCGGCTGGAGACCTCGGACTGTTCATCTGGGTGAAAACGGCCTTGCATACGGCTGGGTTAGTTGCCGAAGCCAAGACTCGAAAGACCACCGATAACCACGCCCCTCGGCGGCCCCGCCCGGCATGGTGCGCACATCGACGCCAGCCGGCACCAATGGCGTCAAGATGAACGCTCCTACGATCTCTGATGGTTCTGGACGACGCGACCAGTCAGATCGACCAGGCTCAGCTTGTTGAAGAAAAATCCCCCGGACGGTGAACGCTGGCCCTGCGAGAGGTGATCGAGTAGCATGGCGGCCGCGGCATTTACAGCTACCGAGCCAGCCACTTCTGGCTGACGCCACGCGCCACTCCACCGCCGACTCAAGTCTGGGCGTTCGGAGCATGACCGAGTTGTCCTGGTTGACCGCGATGTAGCTTTGGCGTAGGAACGGGTTGGCTTCGGTCACAGTCCGGATGTGGGCGCGTCGCAGTTCCCGCGGCAGGCGTCCTTGCCGGATGCGGTAGTTGCGTTCCTCCCCGCGCTGCGGTGAATAGGCCGGGATGAGTGAGTCAAGGCAACCGACGATTGTTTTGGAGAGAAGGAGATGTGATGCTACCAGCCTGCCGGAGGCGTCTGGTGAGGAAACGAGCAATACCCAGATTGCGTTCGTCTTCATTTAACCTGCGGAACTGCTGCAATGCCTTCTGGGCCATTTCGCTTTGGCCCATCTTCCGATAGGCAATAGAAAGCTGGTAGTAAGCAGCCATGTCCTCGCGATCCCACTTGACAGCTTCCTCGAACTGTTTGACCGCCGCTTGAAGCTTGTTCTTTCGAAGATACAACTTGCCCAAACTCGTGTGGACCGGTGCAAAACTTGGTTCCATAGACTCAGCCACTTCTAGCTGCTTGAGGGCCTCATCGTCCCGACCTCGTCGGATTTGCAGATCTCCCAGAAGGTAGTAAGCGAGAAAATTCGGATGATCTCGAGTCACATCCTGCAGAAGAGCAGTGGCTTCCCGATGACGCTCACGTTGGATGAAGACGAGAGCCAATCCTATCCTTGCTGCCTCTGCGCGCGAGTCGATCTTCAGAGCATTCCGGTAGTCGGATTCTGCCTCACTGTATCTACTCTGCGTGAGTTGCATGTATGCCCGCTGTACCAATAAGGGATAAGAAGTCGGCAGATGGACCAGTCCTCGATCTAGAATAGGTAGTCCCACTTCAGCTTTCTCATGATCCACGCAGAGCTTTGAAAGAGCTAGATAGTTACGTTCATCTCGAGGATTCATCTTGATAGCTTCTTGTAGTAACTCAATCGCCATTGGAAATTGGTCTAATTCCGCATGAGTTTGCCCCAACAAGTTAAGGACATCAACGGTGCTAAAGCCACTACTCCGAACCTCACCGAGGGTGTCAGCGCACTCACGATACTTTTTCATCTTGAATTGGACTAGGGCGAGATTGTAGCCGACTGCGTACTTGTCTGAGTAACCCGTTCTGGCAAGTCTCAAGTGCTCCTCTGCGCCAGCGTAATTTTCAAACCGGGCAAGAAGCACTCCCAGTTCAAACTGAGCCACACTATCCGTGCGAGGGACCCTTTTCAGGATTTGCGCCGCAAGTTCTGTTTCTTGGGTTTCGAACAGTGCCTCGGCAAAATTGACCTGTAGAAGAGAGTCTTTAGCCAAAAGAGAAGGTGAGCTCTTGTAATACCTTACGGCTTGATCAAATTCCTTGCGGCTGAACGCAATCTGTCCGAGCAAGAGATTGGTTTCCTCATCCTTTGGATTCAGGGCTAGAAGACCGAGCAGCAATTTGCGTGCTTCAAGGTCATGTCCTTCTTCAAGAAGGTGCATTATCTGAAGCCGGGAGTCGGCTCTTGCGGAACAGACGCCCAGCAGAAGGAAGAGGCAGAGGCTTCTTGCGAGTATCAAGATCGGAGAGATTGAGTTCATGAGCAAATCAGAGACAAAGAGTGAGCGTTCGCGAACAATTGTTGGCGAGTCACCTAGCATCATACGCAATTACTTATGTCGCTGTGTTTAGATGACCTTCGCATAAGACAAAAGTTTATTAAGACGCAAAAGTGCCAAGGCACGCGCTTGCTGTTCCTCGTCCCTGTTAATCGAAAGGTATTCACTGAGGTGATTCATTTTTTGGCAATCCGGCCAACTCTCATCAAAACTTGCACAGTGCTTGCTATATGTCTTCCACGCTCTATCAAATGCCCTCCTGCGATAAAATGGGAGCGCCCCCTTGAACCTAATAACGGCACAGTCGTGTTTTTGAAAGCTATCAATGAGAAGCTTGTAGGTTCTGCAGGGATCATTGCTAGATGCGGGGTTTCTAAGAACCATGAACGTTTCTCTGAAAGCCTCGCGGAACTCGCTAGCGGCGCTACAAAAGGCGTTGTGGCGACTAAGGTAGATAGCGCCAATAAGCCAAATGAGGACCACAACAATAACAACAAGTGCGTTTCTGTGCTCTATGAGTATCTCTTCGAGCATGGATGTATAGGATGTCTGGAGTGGAGAATTTTGTGGAGATATATTTGTCCCCCCAAAGCCTACTTCCGCTTCGGGCCGCCATATGCGGTCACTTTAAAACGCGGTTGTTTCATCCTCCTTCTCAGTCAGCTTGCTGTAGGTCACGTGCTTGCGAGTAACTTTCTTGAGCAACTTACTGAATCGGTCCGAATCATCCATCTCTAGCCTATCGTTGTAACGGAACGATTGCTCATCAAGGTAGCGGAACAAATGGAACGGCTCGACGCTCATATAGCTTCCACGAAGGCCGTGCATCATCAAGAAACTCCAGAAGTTCTCAAGCCAGTTGGTTGGCCGAAAGGCATCGTTTGTCCGACCTGCACCTCAACTGCATTCAGCGAATCGCAACAGGATTGCCAGGCGAGCCGGTGAATCCCTTAAGGCGAAGCGGTGCCAAAAAAAAGCGAACTCGTAAACGCGGTCGCGAGCCAGCTCGGATGTATCAATGATCTCGAGGTTATAGACCCCATTAAGCGGAATGAGGATCTGATGCACCGGAAAAGCTAGTCTGGGATTAGGATTCGGCACGGCCTCGGTCGCCCATGTGTCGGTTCCGACCAAAACAATCTCCTTGTCTACTAGAAACTGAGCTGCTTCAACACCTAGTCCGGGTTCTCCACTGTTATAAAGATCATTATCCACTTTCCAAAGGCTTCCCCACCCTGTGTGGATTAAAACAGCGTCACCTTTGCGAATTTGTAATCTCTCTTTTTCTAAAGTTTGATTGATGTCAAGTGCAGTTATCTCATAACCTCGATCTAGGCGTTTCACTTCTTTTAGTCTAGCGATGTCAAGAAGGATTCCCCGCGTAATGAAAGCACCCACATTCTCAATGCCTAGCTGAGTCAGCCCCTTCGCCGTCTGAAAATCGCGTCGATGACGACCGTTGTAAAAGACATCACCGACACCCACATGTCCGAGACCGTCTAGTTGTGTGCCCACTTGTCCAATTTCAGCAATCAGCAATTCTTCGTTTCCAGAAGTTTTGTTTTCTCCTTCTGGGGGACCAGGCAACGGCATGATCACACTGAAATGCCTGTGGGGTCTTAGCGGCATGCCTTCTTCGTAAATACTACCAAGTTGGTAAACCTGTCCCTTCGTAACCAACTTCAGTGCCTCAATCACCTTCTCAGGTGTCAAAAGGTTCGCTGCTCCACGTTGGTCATCCTTACCCCATTTTGAGGAACCAGGTTTGGGAGCTTGAGGAAGTGATTGAGCCTTCGTGACGGAGTGGGTGTTCTGGGCTTGCATAAGGTGCTTTGCACCAAGGAAGAGTATAGCAACCAACACGGTGCAACGAGTGAGTCTCATAAGATGGCCGCTCCTTTGTCACATTGACTTCAGTGCACATCGCTGAACAAGCAACTTCAATCTTATCCGAGCTGCAAGCCGCGCTCTATTTCCTCAATTGTTTACGCTGCTTTTGGGTCGGAGCCTGATCGCCAGCCCTACTTTTTAAGATAACGATCGTACCAGGCCAAAACCCGAGCGTAGGCGTTTTTCCGGTGCAAAGGTTCACGCAGCCCATGACCTTCCCGGGGATAAATCACAAGTTCACTTGGAACTCCGTAGTATCGAAGTCCTCTGAAAAATTCACGTCCCTGGGCCAGCGGTACTAGCGGATCTGCCTCGCCCCAAAGCATCAGGGTGGGGGTCTTTACTTTCTTAACTTGAAGAACGGGAGAAAAACGCCAGTATTCTTCCGGCTTGTCGTAATGCCAAGCGAGAAAGTGGGCTTCGGCATTCCACGTCGGAACAGGCGCCATGCCCATCAAACTAAACCAGTCGGTGATGCCGACCCCAACAACTGACGCCTTGAACATGTTGGTCTGGGTCACTGCCCAAGAACTCATGAATCCTCCGTAGCTCCACCCGCCGATAGCCAGACGCTCTGGATCTGCAAGGCCTCTGGAAACAATTGACTCGACTCCATCCAAAATATCAAAGAAGTCTTTTCCTCCCCGGTCGCCGTGATTGGCGATTGTGTATTCCACTCCTCGCCCAGTGCTCCCGCGGTAGTTGGGAAGGAACGTCAAGTATCCGTTAGCCGAGAACAATTGTGCCCAGGCGATTTGAAATCCATTGACATCTGCTGATTCAGGTCCTCCGTGAACCTGCACAATCATTGGATAACGCTTGCGCTTCTGATAATCCAGGGGCTTGACTAGGACACCGGTAATATCCCAACCGTCTCTCGCTTTCCAATCGATCTCCTCAGTTTCGCCATATCGCAACTTCTCCAGCCTCGGATTTAGGTGAGTAATCTGGCGTAACGTTTGGCCTAGCAGCCCACTCCAGAGGTCAGGTGGTTTGTTTGGTGTTTCAAGTGAACAAACGACGCTCTGCCCGTCTCGAGATAAACTAAACTCGGACGAAACAACTACCGCAGCGTTGCTCAACCTCTTTATCTGTTTTGAGCGAATATCAAGAGTCGCAAGATATCGAGAGTTTCGTTCCAAGATCGTCAAGACAACAGAACCTGCGCCGGGGAGCCATTGATAACTCTGAACCGTGAGAGGCTTTCCCGCAGTAAGATTCTGCGGAATACCACCAACCTCCCGACACACAAAGAGGCTGCTGGGGGCTTGCTCCGTGCCACCTGCCGAGGCTCCTAGAAATGAAATGCCGCTCCCATCCGGAATCCAACTGGGCTTGGACAGCTTGCCTCGTGTGGAACAGTAAACAACAGGTGTTCCACCAGACACAGGCACAACGACTAGACGCGAGCGCGTCCATTCATAATCCAAATTTGCGTCGTCGGTGATGGTGAGCAGGAACTTGGAGCCATCTGGAGACCAGCTCACACTTGTGACATGAACCTCTCCGACCGGCACAGAGTGTGTAATCCCAGTGCTCAAGTCCAAAACCCAAAGACGATGAAGTGGCGCATTCTCGTCCGTGTCAAACGAGTCAAGCACAATCTCATCATCACCGGTTCTGTTTCGCTCTTGGGCCAGGGCATTTGGGGGCTCGGTGGCAAGAAATGCCATTTGCTTTCCATTCGGCGCCCAGGCAAAACTCGAAATTGGTGTTTCGTGGTGGCTTCGTTGGCGCAATTCCGCTCCATCTTTTCCTCTAATGGAAAAGATCTGGCGTCCAGCGGTTTCCGGCCTGAGGGACAAAAAAGCAATCAAATCTCCTTCAGGAGACCACCGCGGGGAAGAGTCGGAACCAGGATTGAAAGTTATTTGATGGACATCCCCACCATCAGGGGAAGTGATCCAGAGCTCAGTATTTACTGGATTTTTGGACGCTCCATCATCCGGAGGCTCATTAACCTCGAAGACGATTCTGGAACCGTCGGGCGAAAGAGCCAGACTTTGAATCGTTCTCATCGAGAGAATGTCTTCTGACTTGAGTATGTCGGTGGCAGCCAGTTGATCCCCGCTGTCGCCGAGTAGCGAAAGCACGATCAATGACTTCAGTAGCTTCACATTCGTTCTCCTGTCATTCTTAGTTTGGTTGGCGTTACCGCAATCGGCACATCTGGAGTTTTCGCTTTGGGCGCAGCAGGATCACTTTTCTGCCACGAATTTTCTGAAGGTGCCGACGCGCCCTCGAGGCGACCCAGCTAATGGCCAGAGAAGGCCCAGACTCGAGGCTGGGGCACGGTCAAGACGTAGTAAAACGATGTTTCATTATTGTCAACAAGAAGCTACCCAAGTGCGTTTTTACTGTCAATAGGAAATTCCCTGGTCATCTCAAGTGTAGGAGTTCGTGGTTATGACAAGGGACCACGGGCTCGGAATACAGGTTTGGCTGCCATGAAGGCCGCTGGAGTCGGCTGAATGGCCAAATGTTCAATCGAAATTGTGTTGACAATTTCAGCAGGCATGACAACAATCTTCGCCTTTTGCGAAGGGCGTTGCTGCTTACATCCTGTGGTAGAGGACGGAGATGACCAAGTCCGACCTGCAACGATATAACATCAATAGTATTGATCGGGCTTTGAACTTGCTGGAGCTTTTGGCACGCGATGGAGAGAGTATCGGTGTGACAGAACTTGCCAAGCGACTCGATCTCGACAAAAGCATGATCTATCGCCTGTTGTCAACGTTGGTACTTCGCGGCTATGTGGAACAGGATGAGGAATCCCGAAAATACAAGCTTGGGCTAAAGGTAGTGGAATTGGCTGGAATGAAGTTGAGTACCGTTGAGATGTTTTCAGTCGCGAGACCTTTGTTGAAAGAATTGGTGAAGCGAACAGGTGAAACGGTCCACATGGCAATGATGGTGCAGTTTGACATCATTTGTCTGGACAAGGAGGAAGGTCCAGCGATCTTGAACATCAAAGGCGGAATCGGCGACAAATACCCCCCTCATGCCTCAGCTATTGGCAAAGCGATTCTGGCGTATCTCCCAGATGATCAACTTAAACTAATCTTCAAAAAACATGGGATGGTTAAGTATACCCCCAAAACGATTACCAGTTTGGACACACTGAAGCGGCATTTGAAGAGCGTCCGCGACAAAGGTTATGCCGTCAACGACGAGGAAACCTATCTCGGTGTGAGATCCATCGCCGCGCCCGTGAGAGATCGAAAGGGCGATGTCGTTGCGTCTCTGGGAATCTCGGGGACAGCGCAGAGAATCTCGCACGAGAATATCAAAACACTTGCCAAAGCCGTCATTGACGTTGCGGATAGAGTCTCCGCGGAGATGGGACACTATTCATTGCCGCGCATCTCAGCGATCGGCTGAGATTCCTTCAACCTGGCCCGGTCGGCATTTTCAGTTGCGCATGTATTAAAACAGTGTTTTATTATTAACCACAGTTGGAATCTTTTATGTGAGTTGTCCTTTCTCGCGTTGGTGGAGGTGCAAGGTCCATTCTTGAAGAAAGTTAAAGTCAGGAAACTTGTCATGTTGTCCAAGAACACGCTCCGCAGAATTTGCTTATGTTGTCTTCATGCAGGATTTCTATTTCTCTGTTTTCTTGTGCCTTTCCCCCAGTTTGCTCAAACCAGCTCGGAAGAGGAAGGTGAGCCCCGATTGATTTCAGTATTTCCGTTTGCGGGACAGAAGGGGCAGGGAGTAGAAGCGGAAGTACGAGGGAACTGGCTGGATGGGGCTTCGGCGGTTTGGTTCGACCATCGCGGGTTTACCGGGCGACTGCGAAGTGTCGAGGAGATCGAAGATGCGGTAAGGATGAACCCGCTGGAGAAACCGAAGAAAGCAGTTCCGTTGTATCGAGCTCTGATTGAGGTCCAGATTGACCCGAAAACGGCGCCCGGCATCTACCGGTTGCGGCTGGTTTCTCCGCGCGGGATTTCAAATCCCTTAAGCATCCACGTTGTGGAGAGTTCGGTCACGGTGGAGGCAGCACGGTCGCATCAGACAGTCGATCAGGCCGTCGCCGTGGTGTTGCCGGGTGTAATCAGTGGCAAGATCGGAAAGCCCGGAGAGGTGGACTTCTATTCATTCCAGGCCAGGAAGGGGCAGCAGCTTCGGTTTGAATCGACGAAGGGGTCTTATTCCGATGCCGGGAGTTCTTCAGGGAAGTTTGCCCAGGAGTTGACGCTGTACCGAGCCGGAGGCAGCTGGTTTGATGCCGGGCGGCCAACGCGCATGTTGTTTGAGGAAGAGCGGTCTTCGGACCTGATGGCGGTGGAGGCGCAGGGGACTTATCGCTTTGCAGAGGATGGGCAGTATTTTCTGCAGGTGGCCGGAGTGTTCGGGCAGGGATGCCCTGATTGCACATATTTAGTGCGAGTGTCCCCATTCGAAAGGCAGGCGGGTTTCACGGTTCGGAGTGAACGGCCGCAGGCTGAATGGTCGGAACGAAGCCTGGGCAGAAGCTTGATGGGAGATTGGGCAACGAGGCTCGAAGCTCGTTCGGTGCAGGGATCTGAAATGAGACTGCAGGAGAAATTGGTTTCTCCGAGAACCAGCGTTGATTCTCCCGTTGGTCGGGAAGCGAAACAGCGATCTGCGACGCCAGCTCAACCGCAGACAGTGATGGAACATGAGCCGAGTGCCCAGACGGAAAGTCTTGCGCTGCCTGTTATTGTCGAGGGAACGATTGAGCAGCCGGGAGACCGGGACCATTTCAAACTTAAAGTGGAGGCGGGACAAAAACTCGCAGTTGAGGTAGAGGCTTTGGAAGCAAGGCCCCCATACTTCAATCCGCGGGTGGGGATTGTGGACAGCCAGGATCGGGAACTGTTTTCGAATGTGCATCGACGGTTGTCGATGTTTAACAACAATGCGGACCCGCAGGTGTACCTCAAGGCGGTGGAACCCAAAGCAACGTATAAGTTCGAGCGCGGCGGAGAGTATCAGCTTCAGGTGCGTGACATGACGTCTCGGTACGGTGGGGTGAGTTACCGCTACCGGATCCTGATCCGGTCGGAGATTCCGCATGTAGGGGAAGTGTCGGTGATGGCTCAGGACAGCGGAGATGGCCCGGGAAGCGAGATCAACCGCCTGAACCTCACGCGGGAGGAGCCGAAGAAGCTGGTCCTGGTGGCGTCGTACGAGGAAGGGTTCACGGGTGATCTGTCGTTTACCGTGTCAGGATTACCTGAGGGAGTGCAGGCTTTCCCAGCCGTGCAATATAGCGACGGGCGTGGACCGATGGAAGTGACCCAGAACGCGGATATCATTGCGCCCAAGCGGCAGAAGGCGGCTATGGTGCTGCTCGCGGGTTCTGGTGCACCGCTTACGACCGAACCCCAGATCGTTCGGCTTTACTGCCAGCCGATCTCGAATGCCAAGCTGGGTCCGAAGCTTCTGGTGCGAGAGATTCCGCTAACGGTGGTGGCAAAGCAGATGGATGAGGAAAAGCCCCAGCCTGCGAAGTGATTGAGGAAAGACCGGCCATGGGTCGAATGCTAACAGGATGGTTTACGGTTTGGCTGGCTATCTTAGTGGCCGGCAGGGCAGAAGCGGAGCCGGCTCCGGTTGTCTCCCTGCAAGTGATTCCGGCAGAAGTGACTCTGCGAGGCGCTCAGGCTTCGCAGCAATTTGCCATCGTAGGCAAGTCCGCGGACGGCTTGGAGCGGGATCTGACGTCAGAGGCCCAGCTTTCCCTTTCGGACGCGAGCAAGGGCGAAATCGACCGTACCGGAAAATTTGTGGTGAAGGCCTCGGGAGAAACGGTGCTGACGGCGCGAGTGGGCGGGAGACTCGCAAGAAGCACGATCCGGGTGGACGAAGCCGAAAAGGCCCGTCCGCTTACCTTTGTGCGTGACATCGAGGGGATTTTGACGAAACGAGGCTGTAATGACTCGGACTGCCACGGCGGGGTGAAAGGCCGGGGAGGACTGCGGCTGTCTGTCTACGGCGTCTATCCCAGGGAGGATCATAAATGGATTGTGGATGGGGGCACGTTTAGGGTGTTGACGACGGAAGAAATTCCTAAGCATTCGAGGGTAAGCGTTCAGGAGCCGGAGAAGAGTCTCCTGCTTCTGAAGCCGACGTTTGGTGTGCCGCATGGGGGTGGGCTGAAACTGCCGGTGGGATCAGCAGACTACGAAACCATTCGGAACTGGGTGCGTTCGGGAGCGCCGTATGGGAACGAGTCGGAAGAGCAGGGAGTGGAACGGGTGGAAGTATCGCCGAAGGAAGTGGTGCTCGAGCGGCGAGGACGGCAACAGTTGGTGGTCACGGCATATTTGACCAATGGACAGCGGGAGGATTTGACGGAGAAGGTGCGGTATATCACCAACGACTCGAGTGTCGCGGAGGTGAGTGAGACGGGAGTCGTGCAGGCGAAGCAGAGGGGCGAGACGCATATCCTGATTCGCGCCCCGGGACGAACGCTGAATGCGGATGTGGGAGTGATTGACCGGGTAATCACAGACTATCCGCGAATTGAGACACGAAACTTCATCGATGAAGAGGTGTTCGGTAAGTTACGACGATTCCATATTCTGCCGTCCGAGTTGGCGAGCGATCAGGAGTTTCTGCGGCGGGTGTGCTTGGATCTGACAGGGACGCTGCCGCCTCCGAAGCGGGTGCGTGAGTTCATGACCGATAACGACCCGCAAAAACGCAACCGCCTGATCGAGATCTTATTGAACTCACCAGAATACGTCGACTACTGGGGCTTCCGGTTTGGAGATCTTCTGCGCGCCACATTTGTCAATTCACTCACCATTAGAGGTTCGAAGGCCTACCAGGATTGGATAGCCAACAGTCTTGCCACCAACAAGCCTTACGATCAGATGGCTCGGGAACGGATAGCGGCGCAGGGATTCAGCGCGCCGGCCCGAAACTTTTACTACGTCGCGGAACTGACGACGCCGGATGTGCTGATGCCGGAACTGATCCGCTTATTCATGGGTCGCCGCATTGAGTGTGCACAGTGTCATAACCACCCCTTCGAAGCTTGGAGCCAGAATCAATACTGGGGATTGGCTGCATTCTTTGGCGGCTACACGGAAGTGAGAGATGCGCAGATAGGCAACGGATTGATCATTGATGTCCTGGGTGGAGGACATGTGGATCAGCCTAGGGAGATGACAGTTAGTAACCCACGGACGAAGGAGAAGGTACCGCCGGCCTTTCTCGATGGAAGGCGGCTGCCAGAAGGTGAATGGATGGATCCGCGGCTGCACCTAGCCAAGTGGACGACATCGCATCCTTATTTTATCGAAGCATCGGTGAATCGCGTGTGGAGCTTTTTCTTCGGGCGGGGCCTGGTGGAGCCGGTGGACGATTTTCGAAGCACCAATCCGCCGACGCATCCGGAGCTGCTGAAGGTCCTGGCGAGAAAGTTCAAAGAGACTGGCTACGATCTGAAGCGCCTGATGAGAACGATTGTCCAGTCACGAACGTATCAACTGTCAGCCACACCAACTGAGAGCAACAAAGCGGACAAGATGGATTACTCGCATGCGCCGACGCGGCCCCTGGAAGCGGCTATCTTGCTGGATGCAATAACGAGTGTGACTGGTGTCCCGGAGAGGTTTGAGTTTCATCGGTTGGCGGGTAGTGGGGAGGCCCCCCCCGGAACACGGGCTACGCAAACGATCGCGGATATTTGTCCATCGCAGTTTATGGACGACTTCGGACGATCCACGCGAAAGGCGCTGCCGGCGGCACCGCCACAGCCGAACCTGCTCGAAGCCTTGCACAAGATGACTGGACCAGCCTACAACGAGAAGATCACAAGCAAGGGAGGTCGGCTGAGCGGAATGCTGGAAAAGAACGATTCAGACGAAGAGATCCTAAACGAGTTCTACTTGGCCGCTTTGACCCGCTTGCCGACGACGGAGGAGAAGGCCGATTTGATGAAGTTTCTTTCCGAGCGTTCCTCGCGCCGCAAAGACGCGCTTGCCGGGCTGGTTTGGGCGATCATGAATTCGCGCGAGTTTGCTTACAACCACTGAAAGGCTTTATGAAAAAGGCGGAATGTCATCATTGCGAAGGAGCGGCGTATGCCCGGCGAGACTTTTTGAGAGCCGGTACCCTTAGTTTTTTAGGTATGACGGTCAGTGACCTATTCCGTTTCGGCAGTCTGCAATCGTTAGCGGCCGCTACTCCCGAGGCCAAAGCGCAATCAGTGATTCTGATTTGGCTCGAAGGAGGTATCAGTCATCTGGACAGCTGGGATGTGAAGGGTAACAGCGGCTTCAGAACGATCTCGACCAATGCGGCGGGGATTCAGATCTCTGAGATTTTTCCCCGCGTGGCCAAGCATATGGACAAACTCTCGATCATCCGTTCCATGAAGACCGATGAACGAAACCACCCGCAGGGAACGATTCAGACATTGACCGGACATCGTCCGAACCCTGCGTTGAAATTTCCGAGTTTCGGATCGATCGTGGCCAAAGAGATGGGTCAGCGCCAGAACATGCCGCCGTTTGTGGTAGCACCCATGCCTACTGAGGGAGATTTCTTCAACTACCAGGAAGCTTATCAGGCGGCTTTTATCGGATCGGAATACGATGGCCTGATCTTGCCTGACCCGAGCAAGCCGGATTTTCATCTGCCAGATCTGAGTTTGCCTAAGACCGTTACTACCGAAGCGATCAGTGAGCGGCGTACGATGCTGAAGATTGTGGATCGTCACTTCCGGCAGAAAGAAGAGATTGCGGAGTTTGCAAAAATGGATGCGTTTGACGAGCAGGCGCTCAAGATGCTGCTTGACCCCCATGTCAAGCACGCTTTTGATCTTTCCCAAGAATCTGAGAGAACTAAAGACCGCTACGGACGGAATCGGGTTGGTCAGAGTGTGCTGCTGGCACGGCGCCTGGTGGAAGCGGGCTGCCGGTTTGTCACGGCGGCAGGCTACAAGCACGGCCAATGGGACACGCACGGTGACGCCGAGAATCTGCTTCGTGGCACGCTGGCTCCGCTGCTCGATCAGACGCTGTCGGCCTTGATGGAGGACTTGAATGAACGGGGACTGTTGGAGAGTACGGTGGTTCTGGTAACTGGTGAGTTTGGCAGGACGCCGGTGATCAATCCGAAGGGGGGGCGGGACCATTGGCCCGATTGCTGGTCGTTGCTGGTCGGTGGCGGCGGGATCCAGGGAGGCCGCATCGTGGGAGCCAGCGACAAGGATGGTGCCTATGTGGCCGACCGGCCGGTGTCGATGGGAGATCTCTATGCGACGGTCTACAAGGCCATGGGTATCGACTGGACCAAAACCTACATGTCACCTACCGCTCGTCCGGTTTACATCGCCAACGGATTTGAAGACACCCCCGGCGAACCCTTGAAAGAGCTGATCTAGCTTTCGTGAGAACGAGGATTCTCTGGAAGATTCGATAGGCCTGGCATGGAACGCGGTAACCTGCAAAGTTCTGTGTCACGCAACTTAGCGCGGGAGTTCCAAACGCAAGCGGCTTTGGGATTTTGCATGAGAATCTACCTGGTCTGCTGCCAGATATTCAGAACCAATAATACACAGCCCGGTGTTGGAATTCTCAGTCTTAAGAGTTCTGTGGTCCGTGGTGTTTTGTCCAGCCCGGTCAACAAAAGGATCCCATGATAGAAGACGTCTTCATATTCGATAACGTCGTACACATGTTTAACGCTTCGGAAGAACAAGTCATCGGCCGAAACGGACAGATTGGACAGGAGCATTGGTTGCGGATGAACAATGCGGTTCGTCCACCCGGCGACAACATGCGCTATGGCGGCAAGCCCGGAGGGGATGCATTCGCGGCCAACTGGAGCGTGGAGAAAGCGGGAAAAATGATTTTTGAAGACTCGGTTACCGATCTGGCCATGGCCCAGACAGTTACGCTGTTCGATTTCTGGAAAGACGGGCTGTCGTCTGTGGAAAGCCAGTATGAACTGCACAAAGCCTTTCCCCAACAAACGATGTTTTGCGGTGGAGTCGATCCCGCTTTCCAGGGACTCGACGAGAGCCTTGGCATGATGGAGTTTCAAGCAAAGGAATGGGGTGCGACCTCGTTTAAGTTCTACAACGCCCACCTGGATGGCAAATCCTGGCGATGCGACGACCGGGAGATTGCCTACCCGATGTTCCGAAAGTCACTCGATCTCGGCGTCAGCCTTCTCCAGTTTCATAAAGGCGTGCCGGTCGGCCCCGCCAACGTGGAGGACGCTATGCCCAACGACCTGCAAGCGGCCGCTCGCGATTTTCCCGAAGCCAACTTTGTCATCCATCACCTCTCGATGCCCTACTTCGAAGAAACGGTCTCGATTGCTGCACGCTTCCCGAATGTCTATCTGGCCCTCTCCGGCAACCTGCACATGCTGCTGGTTGCGCCGCGGAGTGTTCAGGAGATCATGGGTCGCCTGCTGCGGGATGTCGGTGCGCACAAACTGCTGTGGGGTTCGGAAGCGCCCGTTTTGGGGTGTCCTCAGCCGATCCTGAAACTCTTCTGGGCCTTGCAGATTCCGGATGACCTGCAAAGCAACTACGGCTATCCCCAAATCACGCGTGAAGACAAGGCCATGATCCTGGGAAAGAACATGGCACGGCTGATGAACACCGATCTGGAAGCCAAAAAACGGGAACTGGCCATCGCATGAGCGAATCAGCCATCCTAGACGCCGTCGGATATGTGCTCGACAGCGAGATTCGTCCCCTGCTGCATTTTCACGGCGGAGATGTTCGGATTGCCGAGATCTCCCCGGGCGGGCAGGTTCGGCTCGAATACATCGCCGCCTGCCATGGCTGCAATCTGCAAGTCGTGACGCACTTCGTCACCGTCCGCGAGCGGCTGCTGAAAATACAAGGCGTCACTGAAGTCGTCACCAATGGCGCCCGCATTTCCGAAGCCGCCCAACAACGCATCACCACTGCCTACTCGACGGAGAATCCATGAACAATACTAGCTTGTTCCGCAAGCGAATCCAGTCAGGAAAAGTCTGCGTGGGAATGGCGATCACTTTTAGCGATCCGGCAGTAAGTGAGTTGGCTGCTGAAGCGGGCTACGATTTCACGTGGATTGATATGGAGCATGGACCGTTGGATATGCTTGTCGCTTTGAACCACGTGACCGCGCTTCGTGGAACGCACACCGCCCCATTCGTGCGCGTTCGATGTAACGATGTGAACGTGATCAAACCGGTACTCGACCTTTCGCCTGCAGGAATCATTATTCCCGCTATTAACACCGCTGAAGAGGCAACCGTTGCGGTCCGTGCCTGCAGGTATCCGCCCCGGGGCGTTCGCGGTTACGGGCCACGCCGCGGCCAGCGCTACGGCGCTCTCTCCCAGCAGGAATATCTTGAGAGCGCGGATGATCAGACCTTAGTCATGGTACAAATCGAACACATCGATGCGCTCAAGAGCCTAGATGCGATTCTCGCTGTGCCTGGTCTGGATGGTATTTGTCTGGGCCCCAACGACCTCTCTGGATCGATGGGTAGGTTGGGCAAGACAAATGATCCTGAGGTCGTTCAAGCTATGGACTTCGTAATCGAGAAAGTGAAGCGGACGCCCTTACTCATGGGAGTTTCCACGGGCTACAGTGCAGAAACTCTGCCGATCTGGATTGAGAAGGGAGTCCAGTGGATTAATCTGAACGTGGATTGGCTGAATCTATTTATACAATCCCAGAGTGTGGTGGAAGCTGTGAGAAAGATCGAGCGCCCCTTCTCATCTCAGCCTCGGGGAATAGCTTCTTAGTCTCTTTTACCTGGTCACTTGCGAATTGAGACTTGGCCGATTCTAGGTGCTTCCGTCTTTGTTTGTTGTTATCCCAACTATAATTCATCTTCGTGGTAGGGCTTGAGACTCAGATCGAAGGCACTGCTTCTAGCCTCGATAAGGGCCACGAACGACGAAGAGCCTCGGCTGTCCACACCGGCGATGCTTGCACTTAGGAAAAGCCGCTGCCGGAAGCATCATACGCCACGGTTTCTACAAGAGGTCGTGCGGGAAACGTCGCCGATACCGATACCCTGTACTCCAACTCAACTCGGTCGAGATATTGCTGATCTCGTATGGTCCAAAAACCTAGATCAAGGGCGTTGGTTGGCTCGAAGAATAGGATCTCTTCTTTGCATCAATGAGTGGTTACTTATTTGAGGTCCTC
>Ga0187893_10007778_pt1 | contig 17322 bp, 22 predicted proteins | sample MA1701074metaG_FD_139574 | JGI IMG/M metagenome (GOLD analysis project Ga0187893, IMG submission 139574) | White microbial mat communities from a basaltic lava cave in the Kipuka Kanohina Cave System on the Island of Hawaii, USA - MA170107-4 metaG ... | reverse complement strand
GTTATCGGTGAGGCCGTGAACGATTCGGCGGTTATCACCTTCAAAAACGCCATTGATAAGGAGAAGAACTTTAAGGACGTGGTTTTGCCGCTTTCTAATATTAAGGTCAATCAAGACGGCAGTGTTTCCTTCTCGCTCAATTTCAAGCTCGTTTCATTAAAATTCTAAAATTAAGGCGAGCGCAGTCCCGCGCTTATTTTGCTTTTGCATAAAGGGCAATGCGCGTGTGGCGAATAGCCACAGCCCTCATTTAGGCGAAGCGCATTGCTAAGGTTAAAGAGATGAATATTGTGATATGGAAAACTGTTTTTTATCTGCAAAATACAGCGCCGGGACAAAGTTACTTCACTGAAGTTTTAAGGGAGAGGCAATCTCAAAGTAAACCGCCTCAATGAGGCGGTTTTGTTTTAGTGCTTAGGGGTGTAGAAGATGGTGATGGTAAGAATCCTAAGTACGCAGAGTCCGGCACTGGCGGCAACGGCTGTGCTGACCTGACGATCTAGAATCTCTATTTTCTCGCTATTTTCCATAAGCCAACTATTCACCTGTCTTTCCAGCTTTTTCATGTCCATCTTGTTCAGGTTCATATGTTCGTCTGAAAAAACTTTGACCTGTTCCATAGGGCCTCCGAAAATTACTGAAGCTAAGTTACCAAACAAATCCTATGTTGTCAAGCCAACCCTTGCTTCTTCAAAGGTTTTCCCCAGAATCTTTTTGTCCGCAGGCGAGATTTTTTTAAGCACGAAGTCCAGAGCCTTCATACGTTCTTTGCCTTCAGCCTGTTTCGGCCTAATCCCGATGCGGAGCCGCCAGAAGTCGTTAGTCTTGAGGTGTTGGTGAATGCTTTCGATTCCGTGATGTCCCGCGGCGCCATGTCCCGGTGGAGTTAATTTATATCTGCCGATCTCGATGTCACTGTCGTCATGGACGATCAAGAGCTCTTGCGGCTTCACGCCAAATTTTTTCACCATCTTCGCCACATATTTTCCCGATTCGTTCATGAATTCATCGGACTTCATCGCTTCCCCGGCGAGATAGTCAACGAAAAGGTGGCCCACGTTATGGTATGTGTCCTCGTATTTTTTATCAGGATTGCCGAGCCCGATAATTAATTTAATTTTCATTTCGGTATTATCGCGGTTTGACGCCGATTAGGCAAATTTTTTGCCAAGGCTGATAAACGCTTTTGAAGGTTTGTTCTTTGACGTCGCCGTTAAGATACTCAATTTTGTAATTAGCTTCGGCGGTAACGCCGGCGCGCGGCGTCTCCGAGCATCTTACCTCACCCGATGGAATGTCGGGGCTGGTTAAATATTTTGCGTCCGGCGCCGGTATCGGATCGGTCAGAGTGACGTCGGAGACAACCGCTTTCCGCCCGTCTTTTTGTCCGTAAAATTCAAACACTAAGTCGCTCTCTTCCACTTTGCCTTGGAGTAAAAGGTAGCTTTCCGTGTCATTAATAAAGCGCAAATCGGGCTTCGGCCCATAGATAGTGGCATCCAGCCCCGGTCCGTAGTAACCTACGACATAACGGTGATTTTTGCGCTCGGTAATCGGCAATCCGGCGTCGAGAGCCAGTCGGAAAAGAGTGGTCGCCAACTGGCAAAGTCCTCCGCCCAGTTCTTTAACGCTACGATCGCCTTTAATTACGTATTCCTTCACGAATCCCTCTTCTTCAGTTATGACCCCGATCGCTTCCACGGCGGAAAACTCTTCGCCGGGGGCGAGGAGGATGCCGTTAAGTTTGGCGACTCCGGCCCGGATATTATTTATGCGATCAGCGCTGCTTCCGGCAAAACTAGTGCGGGCGACGCCGACCAAATCTTTGATATTGTATCGGTCAATCGTGGCCTGCGTGACCCGGGCTTCTTCCGGAACGATTTCCAGCGGAATTTTAATGATTCCGGTTTTTGGATCAAAAGTAGCCGCTGTCAGCAGTGAGGCGAGGCCGGAACGCGATTCTGACGCGGCCAGCGCGTCCTGAACCCGACGCAAGACCTCGTCCATTTTCTCTTCAGTTCCGGCGATATCCACGATGTTGCCGGACTTGCCCGGAATGATTTCGGTGAGCTTGCCGTTCCGCATTTCAAATCGGCCGTTTTGAACCGGATTATCAACAATCGGCGTAATGTTGTTGGTTAGGAATACCCTTAATTTTTCTGGAGTGACGCCCAAGAATCTTCCGTCGGGGTTTTTGAGAGTTAGCCAGGTAGCCAAAGTGTTTCCGGAAACATACCATCGGCGCCCATTATAAGAAAACAAGCCGGTAATCAACCTCGCCATTTTGCGCGTCGGCTCCAGGAATGGCATTAATTCACTGGCGATAACCGAAGGCATTGCCGGTTTAGCATCAAAAACCAGCGTGGAGGTTGCCAGATTGTTTAGCGCTTCCCTCATCGCCAATATGATCTCTTCATGATCTGGTTTTTCCCCGAGCTTTTCCGCCGCAATCTCAATTTTGCCGTCGGCTAAAATAAATTGAGCCGGCGTCGGTTTAAGGAAGAAACTTTTCAATTCTCTGCCAAGAAGCGAGTTGACCGCTTCTTCGTGAAGCGCGTAGGCAAGAGAAAAAACTTTGGGTTGAAGCAAGGCTGTCCGCTCGCTGATTCTCTGGAAAACAGAGCCGTTGCGGCCCCATCGGTATGCCTCCAGGACGGTTTTTTCCCAACCATTCGGGGTGAAATATTCTACTACGGTGTCGGAGCTCAACCCCTGGCTTGCTAAAGGAATATTGATTTCCAGCTGGCCGCGCTTGCCGTTAAATTGCAGGGTAAAACCGTCGCTTGAATAAGCGTCGGCGACTTTTTTAAATCGCTCAAAAACTTCTTTATAATTTTTCCCGCCGACCGCTTCGCGGCCAATGAACACGTTTGGATAAAAGCTGTCTCGGTAACGGTTTTCATAAAGCGACGCGGAGATCGCGATAAGAGCGATTAGCAATATCGCTGTTAAAAAGAGAAACTTCTTTCCCATGCTTCCATAATATCACGATTTCGGGCATACTGGATTTAACGTTAATGAAGCGATTCTGGTCTTCCACATGGGAAATTATTGAAGTAATCGCCATATCCGCCGCGGCGGTTTTTCTTATCCGCCAATTTTTGGCTCAGCCGTTTTTGGTTAGCGGCGCCAGCATGGAGCCGAATTTCCAGCACGGTAATTATTTGATTATTGACGAACTGACCTATCGTTTCCGAGGGCCGGAGCGGGGCGAGGTGATCGTTTTTCGTTATCCCAACGATCGTTCCACTTTTTTCATTAAACGTATTGCCGGTTTGCCGGGAGAGCAAGCGGTGGTGGCGGGCGGGCGGATCACGGTTTATAAAGACGGTGAGGCGGTTTTTTCCGAGGGGAATACCAATGGATCCATTGATGTGAAGTTGAAAGCCGACGAATATTTTGTTATCGGAGACAATCGCTATAATAGCTTTGACTCCCGCAATTGGGGGCCGGTATCCCGCAAAGACATAATCGGAGTCGCCAGGGTGCGCGTTTTGCCGTTTAACGAATTTGGAATTATAGATTATACTAATTAGACTTCATGGCTAGAAAATCAAAAAAATCCAAAGCGCAAATCATCACCGCTCCGAAGGGAATGCGCGACACTTTGCCGGCCGATCAGCAGCTTTGGGAAAAAATCAAGAAAAATATAAAAGACGTCGCCGATTCTTATAATTTCTTGCGCATTGATACTCCGCTGTTGGAAAAAATTGAGCTTTTCACCAGGCCGCTCGGGGAAAGTTCGGACGTGGTGGAAAAAGAGATGTTTACTTTGAAAACTAAAGGCGGCGATACGCTGGTTTTGCGTCCGGAAGGCACGGCGCCGGTTGTCCGATCCTATATTGAAAACGGCCTAAGTCATCTTGGCCAGCCGGTAAAGCTTTATTATCAGGGCCCGATGTTTCGTTACCAGCAGCCGCAATTAGGCCGCGCCCGGGAGTTTTATCAGGCGGGATTTGAAATTATCAGCAACGACAATGACCCGATTTACGACGCGCAAATTATTCTGGCCTGCCACCGCCTTTTAGAATCTTTCAAAATTAAAGATTTGGAATTGCAAATTAACACCATTGGGTGCGCCCGTTGCCGCCCGAACTACCGCAGGATTTTAATTGAATATTATAAAAATAAGGAGAAAAAACTTTGTCCTGACTGCAAGCGCCGCTTAAAAATCAATCCAATGCGCCTTTTAGATTGCAAAAGCGAGCAATGCCAGCCTTTCAAAACCGAGGCGCCGAACGTGCTTGATTATCTTTGCTCCGATTGCAAAAAGCATCTGAAGAAAGTTTTGGAATATCTGGAGGAAGCCAAGCTATCTTACACGGTCAACCAATTTTTGGTGCGGGGTTTTGATTATTACAATAAGACGGTTTTTGAAATTTTTTCCAAAGATTTCAACTCCGCGCTGGCTGGAGGCGGACGCTACGACTACCTTATGGAAATGCTGGGCGGCAGATCTTCCAACGGAGTGGGGGGAGCAGTCGGTGTTACTCCCGCAGTGGAATTAATCAAGTCGCAGGGGACTAGTTTAACCGGCAAGGCCAGGCCGAAGGTTTACTTAATTCATATCGGCGATGCCGCCAAAGCCAAAGCCGTGGGGCTAGTGGAAATGTTTCGGGCGGCGGGAGTGAACATTATGGAATCTTTAGGAAAAGACTCGCTGCGCGCCCAGCTGAAAGCGGCGGATAAATCACAGGCGGCGCTGGCTTTAATCTTCGGCCAGCAAGAAGCTTTTGAGCAGTCCATTATCATTCGCGACATGCAAACCGGAGCGCAGGAAACCGTCCCGTTGAAAAACGCGGTGGAAATTATTAAGAAGAAGCTTAAATAAAGGCATGCCGAATTTTCCTGCATTCGCGATTTTCGCAATGTCGCAATAAATTTCGCATGAGTTGTGTTTTCTGCAAAATCGCAAAAAAAGAAATTGTTTCGGAGATCGCCCTAGAAAGCGGCGGAGTTATTGCTTTCAAGGATATCCGTCCGTCGGCGCCGGTTCATTATCTTGTGGTTCCGAAGGAACACATAGAATCTATTGCTCATCTTCAGAAGAATCACAGCGAGATGATTTCTAAAGTCATTTTCACCGCCAAAGAATTAGCCGCTCAACTCGGATTGAAAGGCTATAAATTAGTTTTTAACGTCGGACGCGAGGGTGGACAGGCAATTGACCACCTTCATCTTCATTTGTTGGGAGGCTGGAGTAAAAAGGCGGATATTGAGCATTTGCCTCACCCGGGACTGGATCCCGCACTTATCCAAGAGTGACAGAATCATGCAATGCTCTTGGATAGGTGACGGGACTGGACAAGTGAGGAAAAACGGCGTATATTGGTAAATCATAACGAAAACAAGAGAACATGCGGAAGATAGGAAGGGCGGCCGCTCCATTTTCCGTATATTCGCGATTTTCGCAATGTCGCAATAAATTTCGTATGGCAATTGAAGTAAAAAGACGCAAAAACGAATCGCCGACCACCTTGATTTATCGGTTCATTAAACGGGTGCAACAGACCGGAGTTTTGCGCGAATCCAAAAAGCGGCGGTTTCAGGATCGTTCCCCCAATCGCTTAAAGCGGAAGCTTTCGGCACTGCACAGAGACGCAAAGAAAAAAGAATTTGAGAGGCTGAAAAAGCTTGGCGAGCTTTAGTTATCAACGAGTAACGCATCCATATACGAAATACGAATGAATTTGAAAGACAGAATCAGCGGAGATTTGAAAACTTTTCTGAAGTCCGGCAAAATGGATCTGGTTGGAGTTTTGCGCCTGCTGGTTTCGGCAATTCACAACAAAGCAATTGATAAAAAGGGAAAAACCGGTAATGAAGATTTGACTGACGAGGAGATTACCCAGGTTTTGATGAGCGAGGCAAAAAAAAGAAAGGAGTCCATTGAGGTTTTCACTAAAGGCGGGCGGGCTGATTTGGCGGTTAAGGAAAAGGCGGAACTGGAAACAATTCAAAAATATTTGCCCAAGCAAATGTCCAAGGAGGAAACGGAAAAAGCAGTTACTGACATTTTGGCGAAGTCAGATCCATCGGACATCGGTTCTGCGATGAAGGCGGTGATGGCCGAATTACGCGGTAAAGCCGACGCCGGTATGGTTAGCGAAATCGTGAAATCAAAACTCAAATAACGCGAAAATAGCGAACTAATCTATGCGAATCATGCGAACAGTTTTTCGTATCATTCGCATAAGGTGTTTGTAATTTCGCATTATATGTTTATGAAGATAGCTGTAGAATCTTTGAATAAAAAGCATCAGCGATTGATTCCGAAAATCCGCAAGACCGCCCTTAAATTAGGGCGGCTTTTGGGTTTAACGTCGGCTTTCGTGGATATTTTTTTGGTCGGCGACGCGTTTATGCGGAAGAACGTTCTTGCTTTTCCGGCCCCCAAACGGTTTCCGAGGCCCGACAGAGAGGGTCGGTATCTGGGAGAAATATACTTGAACCCCGATTATGTAAAAAGGCATAAGGAAAACTTGATATTCATGCTGGTTCACGGACTTCTGCACCTTTTAGGCTATGACCATATTGGTAAAAATGATAGAATCAAAATGGAGCGCAAGGAGCATTTTTTATTAAAGAAACTAGCAATTGGTAAACAGTAATTAGAGAAAAGAAAGTTCCTAGCCCTAATTACCATTTACTAATTACCATTTACCATGAAACACGTAGTAGGCTTAGATATCGGTTCCCATTCAATTAAGGCAGTGGTTGCCGAGGTAAAAAAGGGCAATAAATTGTCTCTAATCCAGACGATTAAGATGCCGTCCGCAGGCCTGCGGCGGGGAGTGATTGACGATTTGCCGGAAGCTACTCGGGCGGTCAATCAAGTTTTTAGCGAGATAAAAAAAATTTCCAAAAACGCCGTCCGAAATATTTTTTTAAGCGCCAGCAGCCCGGATTTTAAAGTCCAGGGCTCCAGGGGAATTGTGGCGGTGGCGCGCGCCGATTCAGAAATTCATCAAGACGACATTGATCGGGCAGTGGAAGCCTCGCAGGCCTTGAAGCTTCCGTTAAACCGGATGATTGTCCATCTGGTGGTGAAGGAGTTCATAGTGGATGATATGGTAGACGTCCGGGATCCGTTGGGTATGATCGGTAACCGGTTGGAGGTGAATAGTTTGGTAATTGATGCCTTAACTCCTCACGTTAAAAACTTGAGCAAGTGCGTTGAGAGCGCCGGCGGAGAAATTTCCGGCATTTTCTTTTCTCCATTGGCCGCCAGCCGGGCGGTTTTATCAAAGAACCAAAAAGAGCTGGGGGTGGCTTTGCTGGACATCGGATTCGGAAAAACCAGTTTGAGTATTTATGAGGAGAATAAATTGCTTCATGCGGCGGTTTTTCCGGTTGGCTCGGGGAACGTCACCAATGATTTGGCGATTGGTCTTAAAACTGCCATCAACGCGGCGGAGAGCATCAAGCTTTCTTTAGGGACTGCTCTTGCCAAAGAGGCGCCAACGCGCGAGCAAGTGGAGCTGGTAAAATTTGATCCGGCGGCCAAGGGGACGGTTTCACGCCGATATTTGGCTGAAATTATTGAAGTGCGGCTTGCTGAAATTTTGGAATTTGTAAATAATGAACTTAAGCACATCGGAAAATCCTCCCGCCTGCCGGCGGGGGTGGTATTGGTCGGCGGCGGATCAAAACTGCCGGGAATGGTTGATCTTGCTAAGCAGGAATTGCGTATGAGCGCTCAAATCGGCATTCCCAATTTCAGCGATTTTGAAATGGCCGGAATGGATGCAATCGTCAGCTATGAGGATCCGGATTTAGCAACTGCCCTTGGTTTGATTGTTTCCGGGATGGAGCAATCCGGGCAGCCGAGCGGATCAAAATCCGGATCAGGTCTTTTTAGAAGGCTTTTTGGCCTTTTCGCGCCTTAGGAACGCGGGATTCGCACCGGCTTGTTTTAGCGAGAGCAATTTTCATCAGATTCAAGACGCAAGGAGCGCAGTGTAGCTTGAGCTACATAAGCGACGAGCAACAAAGAAGCTGGTGAAAATCGCCTCGCCCTTGAAGGGAATCAATAATTTGGCCTATTTCTTTGTTGCTCCTCGTCGCTTCGCGAACTTGGCTCAAATTATTGATTCTAAAAATCAAACCGGTTCGAATCCCGCGTTCCTAGGATTCCGGGATTCTAGATTGTGTTTTTCCGTGGGAGTTCTGTGCTATAATGTCTATCATGGCTAAGCCCAAATCAGCGGCTGATTATTCAGCCAAAATTAAAGTGGTTGGCGTCGGCGGAGGCGGCGGCAACGCCATCTCCCGGATGCAGGAAGATTTTGATCTTAAATCGGTTGAGTTTATTGCCGTGAATACCGACGCCCAGGATTTAGATTATTGCCGCGCAAAGCACAAAATTTATATTGGCAAAAATTTAACCAAAGGGCTTGGCACCGGAATGAATCCTGAATTGGGGCGCCAGGCGGCGGAGGAGAATCGTTCAGAAATTGTTGAGACATTGAAAGGTTCCGATCTGGTCTTTATCACCGTTGGCTTGGGCGGCGGCACTGGTTCCGGAGCCGGACCGGTAGTGGCTGAAGCGGCTAGGGAAGTGGGAGCGCTCACGGTTGCCGTCGTCACCAAGCCTTTTGCTTTTGAGGGAACGCAGAGAGCGCGAATTGCCCAGGACGCGCTTTTAAAATTCAAAGAGAAAGTGGACACCCTGATTGTGGTTCCCAATGATCGTATTTTCAGCGTCATTAAGAAAGATACCCCGGTTTCAAAAGCTTTTGAGTATATTGATGATGTTTTGCGGCATAGCGTGCAAGGGATCGCGGAGTTGATTGCCATGCCGGGCATGATTAACGTTGATTTTGCCGATGTGAAAACAGTTATGAAAGACGCCGGTTCGGCGTTGGTGGGCATCGGCCTAGCCAGCGGACAGGAGCGGGCGATGAATGCCGTTGACCAGGCGCTGAACTCTCCGCTTTTAGAAACGACTGTTGACGGAGCCAAAGGGGTTCTCTTCGCTGTTTCTGGCGGTAAAGACATGCGTCTAAATGAAATTCATGATATTGCCAAAGCCATCGGCGAGTCGGTTGATCCGGCGGCGCGGATTATTTTCGGCGCTTACCATGACCGCAAGATACGCAAGGGTATGATCAAAGTTACCTTAGTGGCGACCGGATTTAACGGATCCACCTTAAAAAACGGCGAGGCCTCCATGGGTTCATTATTTTCCGGACCAAAACCCAGCGTTCTAGATGAAGAAGCGGCGATTCCAAAGGGGAATGGCAATGGAAAGGGGACAGCGCTTAAAGAAGCAAAAGAAAAGAAAAAAGAAGAAGATGTTTGGGACATTCCGACATTTTTAAGGAAAAAGCGGTAGGAGCGCGGGATTCTAATCCAACTAAAAACTCCCCCAAAAGGGGAGTTTTTGTATAAGGCTGGTATCGGTCGACCGATAACCCTTACGCTTTATGAGAGATCTCGTCCTGCAATTTCCTTAACGCCCCGGAAGCCCAATCCTTGCCGCCCAATCCGAAAGCTAAGCCTCCGGCTAAAGCCAGCATAGCGATCAAGCCAGTAATAAGCGTATTGATAATGCTTACCGCAACGCCTAATTGGACCAAAGCAGTTAGGAATCCAAAAATCACCACCGACCACCAGACTACCGCGCCCACACCCTTAGCGCCATGCATGCCGGCGCTCATTACGGTGGCCCTCACCAGCCCCCGCAGGAAGTTGGCAAACACTAAGGCGGCAACCAGGATCAAAGCGGCAACCAGGATATTCGGAACATAATTAAGAACGTCTCGCAGGAAGTTGGACAAAGTGAAGAAGCCCAAAATGTCAGAAGCGGCCAGAAGGAAAGCAAGGACAAAAAACCAATAGACCAGCTTTCCAAGGAAATGACCGGAGTTTAAGGACAAACCGGCTCTTTCCGCGACTGATTCCACGCCCAGGCGCTTCAGCAAAGTATCCAATTTCAAGTAGTGGACCAAACGTTCCACTACCCGATCCAAAACCGCGGCGACAATCAACCCGATTATGAATACGAGGATTGCGCCGATCAACGAAGGCAGGAAGCCGGCCACCGTTAACCAGAGGTTTTGAATGGAAGCCCGCAGAACATTAAGCCAAGATTCAACAACCATGTTTATTTCATTCTATTCTTGTTAATTCGACCTTTAGCGAACTGATATAATTTTATCACGAAAAACCCCGCCTTAATGGCGGGTTATCCACAGCACAATTGAGCCTATTTTACAAAGAATTGAGATACGAAAAGGTTTTTTTGGATGGGTCGGTCCTTCTGCTCAAAATCGCTATAACGGCTTTTAATCAGTTTTAGGCCGTTTTGCGCCGCAAGAGCGGCAATATTGTCCACTTTCGGGTGGGAGAAGTATTTGATCCGGCCGGTTGAAGAGAGCAGGAGTTTATCGTATCGGCCGCTTTCCCCCTGCTGGGTGTAGCTGGTGAAGAAAACGCCGTCTTTGGCGAGTAATCTCGCGATTCCTTCCATAATCGGCGTCAGTAATCCTTCCGGCGTATGGGTAAAAAGGGCGGCGCAGGACCAGATTCCGGCAAATGAACTGTCGCCAAAAATCTGTCTGAAACGGAGGATGTCGTGAATATCGTTCCGGATGAAAAGCGGACCGCCGTTCGGCAAATCGGGTTGGATCGGATCTACCAGGCGGTTGACTCGTATTTTAGCGAGATTAAGAAGTTTTTCCGATCCGTCAACCGCCACCACGTTGAAAGATTTGCGGGAAATTGGCCCTGAGAGGCCGGGTTTAAGGAATGCGCGGCGGTAAGTTTCATTCGGGAAAGAAAGGAAGAGGGCGTCCCGACCGTGCCCGCAGCCTATATCCAAGACATTGCTGCTGTCGGGAACCATGTCAATTAATTCCAGGATTTCGGGAATTACCAGCCTGGTGTGGGGGTTATTCTCGTATTCCTCCGCGGTGTCATCGTAAACTTCCGTGACGCTCGTTCCTATTTCCCCGTCAGTCAGCAGACGCATTATTTTAGGAGTCAGCTCGTCAAGTTTTTCCTGCAATGCCCGCCGATCAAAAACTTTCAATTCATCCAGCGAATTAAGTGCCATCACTTCCAGCGTGACCCGTTCCAGTTTGGTCATATTTAACCGCGAAAGTTCCGAGATGAACTTTAGCACAATAGATTTTTTTGTTAAAGTGGGCTAAAATAAACCTGTTCGGGCCTATAGTAAAGTGGTATTACGCACCCTTCGCATGGGTGAGGCGCGAGTTCGATTCTCGCTAGGTCCACAAGATGACGCTAAATTGAATACGGGGTATCGGCTGATTTTCTTTTGGCAGATATAATCGAGCGGCTCATTTAAAATTGCTTGAGTTATTTGTTTATCCTTAATAACAAGCTTTTTAAAAAACGCTTTAACTAATAACGCTTTTAATTCATCGGGGGCTTTAGTATACGCGTAGTGGCAATTGGCGGCTAATGCTAATGATGTTTCTATTGTTTTTAAAACGCCGGAGATTTTATTTTCCGATTTGGACAAATCGTCTTGTAGTCGTTTTTCTTCGGTGTCTAAATCAACCTTCACGCTTTTGAATAATTCTAAATCGTTTGGGGAAGCGTTTTTATCGATAAGTTGAAGAACGAGATTTTTCTTTTTTTGTTTAATAGTGCCGATTTTATCCAAAATATCCGTTCTTGCCCGCTCATACATCTCTTGCTCGTCCGCAAACAGAATTCGTATTCTATCTCGCAATTTTTGCACAAACCCCTCCGGCAATTGGACGAGTTTCAAAATTTTTGAAAATTGCTCCAAGTAATCGTTTTCCAAGCCATATCGTTGCGAGCATTGAACTCGCTCGCTATTTTTTGATTTTAAACAGCGTAAATATTTAACAAGCAAGCCGCTCTTTAAGCGATGCTCCTCGACTGTCATTTTGCTTCCGCACTCGCCGCAAAGACAGTGTGCCTTCAAAATAGAAAACAGCCTCCTATTTCTACTTCCTCCGCCAAGACGGGCTTCCAATATCGCTTGAGCCTTCTCAAATAAATTTTTATCAAGAAAAAGCTCATGTTTACCATTAAGGTTGATTTCTCCGTCCCACTCTAAAACACCAATATAGAATTTATCCTTTAGGATTCTTTCTACTGCGCTCATGTGAAGCTTTCCGGTACTGCCTTTGCGCTTCCTCACGGGAAAGCCCTCGTTCTTCAATTGCTTCGCAAGATTTTTTAAAGAATAGTTTCCCGTTGTGAAAAGCTCAAAAGCTCGCTGAACCCATTTTGCCTCCACCCAGCTAACTTCAAGCCATGAACGAACCTTGCCAGTCGAAAGCCGTTCTTGGATATTTTGATATCCAAAAGGAGCCTTATTTGCCCACCAGCCTTCTTTTATTTTTTGCTTCATACCAGTTTTAATTTTTTCACCGCTTTGCGATGAAAAAAATTCAGCAACGGTTGATAAAACGCCTTCGAGCATTTGACCAGAAGGCGAGTCGTCTATTCCCTCGGTGGCGGAACGAAGGGCTATGCTGTGTCGGGATAGAATTTTTTTAATATCCGCAAAATCCATACGATTGCGCGCAAATCTGCTTATGTCATAAACAATCACGACTCTTACGGAGCTATCTTCTCTGCATCGTTCCAGCATAATTTTGAACTGCGTGCGATTTGTAGTCTTTCCACTTTCTCCGTCGTCTATGTAGATATCGTTATTCTCATCAACTTCATGTCCATGTTCTTTGGCAAATTGAAGACACCGCTCTTTTTGAGCTGGTATCGATAAGCCCTTTTGAGCTTGCCTATCCGTTGAAACTCGCAAGTAAATCAAAGCCCTCATAAAAATTTATTACGATCCGAGCGACATAATGACCGCGAAAGCTATGGAGATTGTCAGTATGGCAAGGAAAGTCCAAATTGTTGCCCTTTTTAAAATCTCCTTTTTTCGCAATTGCTCAAAAATTTGAGCTTCAATCTTTTTATCAGTTAAATCACCGGTGCAATGCGGGCATCGGAGAGCGGTAGAGGCGATAGCTTCTGTGCAAAGCGGGCATTTAACTCTTATGTAATCTTTTTTCTCAATTTTCATGTTTTTTATTGTGTTTTTTGACCTTTATAAAAATAAAAAGCGACAGCCGACCTGCGTCCCACATTGATTGAAACCCCGGAGGGCTCCAATTGTGGAGGTGCGGCTGCCGCTTTCAAGCCACAATTGACCTTGAAAAGGCAACCGCCCAACAGGGGTTATTCCAATCAATATGGGACGCAATTAAATTGTATCATCTATTGCATGGAGTTTAAACCTTTGAATTTCCTCATTTTTGTCGTTATGTGGTGGTTTGCAAGCTAATTTTTGCTGTTGATGTATTGTTTGCCAGCCTAAATCGTAATGCTCTAGCAATGCGGTCTTTAGCGGGTTTATAAGTTTAAATTTCACTACCTGTAAAACGTATCGATAAGTGGTTTGTAAGCTTAAATTTGAATACCCCCAAAATGTAGTTATGAGTAGGTTTGTGAGCTTAACTTTCGATGCCCAAAATCGTGCTATCCCGTGGTTTGTGAGGTAATTTTTCATTGTTTTTCTGTCCGCCTTTGTTCTGTTATAGGAGCTCCTCATGTCCTTAATTCTTTTTAAATCTCTTTAAGAGTCTTTAAGTTAGTGGCTTGTTCAATAGGCTGAACGCCCAAAATCGGTTTTCCTTTTAAAATCTTCCCTTTTTTCATAAAAGTTGCGTCGTATTTCCTCCGGGCTTTGTTTCAACTGCTGAACCTCTTGTTCAGTTAAAGGAGCGCCTTGTCTCGTCTTCTGAAATATTTTTTCAGCCAAATGAACATTCTTGACCCTGTAAATCCCATAATTTGGTATAACAATCGACCTATTTTTTCCTTTTTGTATCCAGCCTTTGGCTATAAGGGAGCGTTGGACATTGCTAATTTTACCAATCGACCATGGCAAATATGCGGCAATTATGTCTCTGAACGGCAAATGCGCCACGGAACCGAAAGTTTCCTCATGCTTTGGGTCCCAATCAACCAAACGAAGAAATAGGTGGTATAGCCTTAATTCCGGGTCTGTTAGCCGTTTTTCGTAATCAATCTCAAAACCATATAAGCGAGTATATTTACAAGGTTTTTTATATTTCATGCTTCATTAACATTTAGGTTTGTTTGGAGTCAATTGGAATTGATTGGTGGCGATTGGAAATTAATAAGGCGTATTAGAATACAATTTTTGCTTTAACTCTTTAATGGCATACATAAAAACCTTTGGATTGACGCTTGCCCGATTATTTAAATAATCATCAGCTTCTTGCTCCATTTCGGCGGATTTTTCAAATGCAAAAATCGCCCTTTTGGGATTTGTTTTATCAATGCCGACTAAAACAGCTCCTTTGGCAAATAGAAAGGCGACTAAATAAAAATCACTGGAACGAAAATATCTATAGGTTTTTGTTGTCTGCTCCTTCATTTTCATTTTTTATTAAATCGCTAAACTCACTGTCGCTTCTTGCAATCAAAATAATGGCTCTGGCTAAAGCGTCGATAACAGCCCCCTCTTGTTTTGTTGGTTCGACTTTTTCCATAAACAAAAATAGCTTCTGTTTTGAAGCTATCATTGTGCTTGGTGAGTCACTGTGACTCACAGGATTCGTGTGCTAAATAAGCCTGATAATTGTTCCTCTATCCCACTTTAATAATTTGTTGCCGAAACACTCATTAAATTTATTGTTAATACGGTTTACGGCATCTCGAACCTCCTGTTTTTTCCTAGTTTTTGCTAACGTATCATTGGGAATTTTATGACCGTTTACATTACAGGCTTCCAACTCCGAATAAATCTCCCCCCAATCACTGGGCTCGTCAGCCTTCTTTTTGGTAATCATTACGCGACAGACGGCTTCCTCTATAGAGCTTGACTCAATCTTAATCTCTAGAGGCAGATTGCCAACGTTAATTGCGTTGTTATTAAATCTTACTATCGTACAAGGCGGGAAATTAATTTTTAGTTTCAGTTGCGAAGAAACCCGAACAAAACTTTTTCCAGCAGCACCGCTGGATTCATTATAATAATTCATAATTTATAATTCATTGACTATTTCGCCATATTTTATCATGACCATACCAAAAGTCAAAAACAAAGTGATGTCGCTTTGATATACCTATCGCCATCACATAAAATTATTAGGTGCCAAAAGACAAAGTAAAAATTTTCAAATACGGGGAATTATTTTGCGGACCCGGCGGGGCGGCGGTAATTAAAAAAATGTAAATACTCACCCTTTGAGGGCTTGAGAAAGTGATTAAGAAAATTTTAAATGCAACTCATTAAATGGATTACTAATCCGGATTTTTGGAAAACGGTTGGAAATTACTTGGCAAAATTACTACCGAAACTGCCCAGTAATAAAATCGATAAAGCCACGCCCAAGTCCGACGTTACGCTACAAACGATTAGCCTTCCAGGGCATAATAATCTACTGACAAAGCCGGAAATATTAAGACTATTTTGCCCTATTGATGCGAAAGAAAATAGCAATCAAGTTAATCCATACACAGTGCGGATTAGCGCTGTTATAGACCACTCCGGAACAGCCCTAGACCCGAACTCTAAAAACCATTGGGGTAAAAATGCCAAAGACCAAAAAGTTAAGGCTTTTAATGGAGAAATTGGGGATGGAGAAGCATCGTCTGAAGCGCCTTACGGATATACACAGAAATCGACGCCTGCTCCGTTTTTTGCCAACAAAGAAATAAATTATGTGGGGGCTGGCGAAGATAAACACCCTGACAATTATTATTTAAACTACGACGGACACGCCGGATACGATTTTAGTTATGGGGCGGGAACTGTTGTAATTGCTCCCGCAGATGGGCAACTATGCAAAGCTAGGGCAAGCGAGGATTTGGTATATGGGCAAGGCTGGGAAGTACATCACACTTTTTATATTAAGCACCAAAAAGGAATTTCAACCTGGTTCAGACATTGTGAGAAGCTGATAGATGAAATTGAGGCTCAAATTGGTAATGATTATTCAAAGTTCATTGCCGTAATTAAGGGTCAGCCAATAGCCTACGTCGGAAAGTTCGGCACACCCGGCTACCATCTTCATTTCGAGGTTAGAAGAGAAAATAAAATAATTGACCCATACGAAGAGAGGTTATGGGGAACTTAATTTATTAGTAGGAGTGTTTACGCCTTAAGAAACCCATCAACCAATCCCGTTGGCAACATTATAGCCCGTATATTTGCTGGAGGATTAGGGGCAACTACATTGCCATTCACTTTCGGCGTCCTTGGGCTAGGGGAAATTGCGAATTTATCATTTAAAATATATAAATTTCCTTGTAGGCTAGTTAATACACCTCGGAAGTTCCCATCTTTATCCCAAGCTATTTCTCCCTCTAACCAACCCATATAAACCCCATCCCGTGAATATAGAAAGTTTCCTTCTATAAAACCAAGATGCCTACCGTCTGATAAGAAAATATTTTTAATCAAACGCTGTGTCATAATTATTTATTTGGTAGTTGTTTATTTTCCTCAACGACTTTATGCGCTGGAATATAAGAAGCAGGGACAGCAAAACCCACACCCAACTGAAGATTACTTATAATTGCTTGAAAGATGTCAACTAAATCGGTGTCATGAAGCTTGATTGCTCCCATTTTCATCTCTCTAACCTTGTTTAATAAACCACCCCTAACAACTCTCATGGCGTTTATTACCCCGATAATTTCTCCATCGGAGTTCATTAAGGGTCCTCCGCTATTACCCAAATTGACACTCCCATCAACGCTGTAAGTAATTATCCCGACGGGGTCCTTTATAATTCCAGATATAATTCCCTGATGCGTTGTAAGATTTTTAAAACCAAATGGATATCCGGAAAAAATAACCGGAGACCCCTCCTTAACGTCAGGGTTTTTTGCCAATGACAAAGGCTCTCTTACTTTGTCGGGAGAGAATCTTAATAATGCTAAATCGTGTTCCTCGTCACTGATTAAAATATTGGCGTTAAGATATTCTTCAGAATCCGGAAACTTTATAACAATTTTTTCACTGCCTTTGATTACGTGATTGCACGTTACCAATACATCGCCTCGCTGAAAAACAAACGCTGTTCCAGTTCCGTCATCGGTTAAAACGAAAGCTATACTATTTTTCGTACGCTCAATAATTTTTCGGCAATCCATTAGTCAGATAATATCTGGTTGAAGCCCAAGTTTCAATGGTGGCTAAATGACTTACTTGTTATTCAACCAACCCCGCCAAACTTAACCGGTTAAAGCATTGCTCCAGCGACACTTTTTGAAGGTCAGTCAACTTCTGTGTTAAAACCCTTATATATTCAATTAACGACCTATTAAGTCCAC
>Ga0187893_10007776_pt1 | contig 17325 bp, 15 predicted proteins | sample MA1701074metaG_FD_139574 | JGI IMG/M metagenome (GOLD analysis project Ga0187893, IMG submission 139574) | White microbial mat communities from a basaltic lava cave in the Kipuka Kanohina Cave System on the Island of Hawaii, USA - MA170107-4 metaG ... | reverse complement strand
TGCTCGATCGCATTCTCGCGCTGCGCGTCACCACGGTTTATCTGCAGGCATTCGCGGACGCCGACGGCAACGGGCAGGCAGAGGCGATGTATTTTCCGAATCGCCACCTGCCGCTGCGCTCCGACCTGTTCTCGTATGTTGCGTGGCAGCTTTCCACGCGCGCCCATGTCAAGGTCTACGCCTGGATGCCGGTGCTCGCATTCGAGCTTCCGTCCACAAATTCAGCTGCGGCTCTCACGGTGCAGTCGGCCGATACTGATGCCGCGTCGGCGCATCCCCGCTACCGCCGCCTGTCCCCATTCAGCGCCGATGCGCAACGCGTGATCGGCGAAATCTACGAAGACCTTGCCCGCCACGCGACCTTCGACGGCCTGCTGTTCCACGACGATGCGGTGCTCGACGATTTCGAAGACGCCAGCCCGTCGGCGCTGCAGACCTACCGGGAGTGGGGGCTGCCGGCATCTGTCGAAGCGATCCGTTCGGACCCGCAACTGCTGCAGCGATGGACCGAACTGAAGACACGCGCCTTGATCGAGTTCACCGGCGAGCTCGCCGAACGCGTGCGGGACTTCCGGGGCGCAATCAAGACCGCGCGAAATCTGTACGCCGGTCCGGTGCTGGAGCCCGCGTCGCAAGCCTGGTTCGCGCAATCGCTCCCGGATTTTCTCGCTGCCTACGATTACACCGCGGTAATGGCGATGCCGCTGATGGAGGGCGCCGAGAAGCCCGACGCGTGGCTCGACGCGCTGGTACGCAGGGTGTCGGCAGAGCCGGGTGCATTGAAGAAAACGGTTTTTGAGCTGCAAAGCATGGATTGGAACAAGCGCGAGCGCGTTGCGACGCAGACGCTGGCCGGGCAGATGAATTTCCTGCAACGCAGGGGTGCGGTCAACTTCGGCTACTACCCGGACGATTTCCTCGCAGACCATCCCGGGCTGGCGGGCATCAAGCCGGCGATTTCTCTGCAGAGTTTTCCGCGGAGCGACTGATGTTCACGAGAGCTGATCATGTCTGAAACCTTCGGCACCATCGGAGCCATCCTGTTCGGGTTTGCGTTCTACTACCCGCTCTTCATGGCCTATAACTGGATGATTGGTGCGCTTTACTATTTCTTCCACTACGAAGTTCACCAGGGCAAGGTGGAAGAGCCGCCCGAGCTGGAGAAGTATCCCGGCGTGACTTTTCTGGTGCCTTGCTTCAACGACGAGAAGATCGTCGTCGAAACCATCGAATACCTGCTTCAGCAGAAGTATCCGGACTTCGAGGTGATCGCGATCAATGACGGCAGCCGTGATCGAACCGGGGACATTCTCGATGCGCTGGCGGTGAAACATCCGCGCCTGCGCGTCATCCATCACGCAGCGAACCAGGGCAAGGCCATGGCGCTCACCAGCGGGGCGCTGCTCACTCCGAACGAATACCTCATCTGCATCGATTCCGACGCGCTGCTCGACCCGTACGCGGCGCGGTGGATGATGTGGCATTTCATGTCGAGCACGCGCGTGGGCGCGGTCACCGGCAATCCGCGCATCCGCAACAGGTCCACCCTGTTCGGCCGCATCCAGGTCGGCGAGTTTTCCTCCACCGCCGGGTTGCTCAAGCGCGCGCAGCGCACCTACGGTCGGCTGTTCACCATATCGGGCGTGATCGCGGGCTTCCGCAAGATGGCGCTGCACCAGGCCGGCTACTGGAGCCAGGACATGCTCACGGAAGATATCGACGTCACCTGGAAGCTCGAGATCGGCAAGTGGGACGTGCGTTTCGAGCCGCGCGCTCTCTGCTGGATACTGATGCCGGAGACCTTCTCCGGCCTGTGGCGGCAGCGACTGCGCTGGGCCATGGGCGGCGCGCAGGTCCTGTTCCGCCACTTCAGGAAGTTGCATGGCTGGCGCGAGCGGCGCATGTGGCCAATTTACCTGGAATACTTCACCAGCATGCTGTGGGCCTACACGATGGCGCTCACGGTAATCCTGTGGGGTTTGGGCAAAGTCGTCGACGTGCCACAGGCACTGCAGGTGCCGACGCTGCTGCCCGGTTTCAGCGGCGTGCTCATCGGCATCACCTGCATGTTGCAGGTAGCGGTCGGCCTGCTGATGGACTCGCGCTACGAAAAGGGTCTGTTCCGCTATTACTTCTGGATGATCTGGTACCCGGTCGCGTTCTGGATCATCAACGTTCTCACCACCGTCGTCGCCACGCCGCGGGTCCTCATGCGCCGGACCGGTAAGCGTGCAACCTGGCGCAGTCCCGACAGAGGTATCCACACGACATGAACGAAATTGTCTTCGATTTTCGCAACATCATCATCGACCGGCCCGAGCTGCAATCGAAAGGCAAGCGCGCGATTTTCGGCGTGCTCACCGCGGGGCTGTGGAGTTTCTATCTGTATCTACTGTTGCCGCTGGCGAGCTTGCTCGCCTGGTGGCTCGGAATTACGGTGGTGTACGAGGAGATGGTGATGCGAAGCGGCTGGCGGGCGCTGCTCGAGCTGATCGGCGTGTACAGTGTCATCGTCCTTGCGATGGGTATGGTGCAGGTGAGCTGGGCGCTGATCAACTGGCTGCGTTTTTACGGCAGGCGCGATCGCCGCCGCGAGCCTCCGCCGGTGGTGAGCCCGGAATTCGCGGAGCCGCTGTTCCTGATGGACACCGGCGAGTTTCCGGTGTGGATGAATGCCAAGCGGCTGGTGGTGCATCACCATCCGACTCACCCGAGGATTACTTCGGTCGAAGCCGACTAGGCTCCCCCTTTCCACAGCCCTCTCCCGCGAGGGGAGAGGGGGGGCTGATTCAAGGGACAGTGCGGTGGTCTGGCTGTCCGTTTGTGGTTTTGTCAGCGATGCGAGAATTTCATCGCCTGATGACCAGCAGTAACTCGTTTTCCCTTGAACTTGCCCCCTCTCCCCCTGCGGGAGAGGGCCGGGGAGAGGGGGAGAGGCGAAGAGGGAGAAACTGCATGTCCGAAAATGGCTAGCGTGAAACCGGGGGAGCGGGCAACATTGCCACATGCAACTCGATCAGGAAAGCAGTTACCAGGCGCTCGTGAGCCGCGATCCCCGTTTCGACGGACTCATGTACGTAGGGGTCTCCTCTACCGGGATTTATTGCCGCCTCATCTGCAATTCGCGGCGGCCTTTGCGCCGCAACTGCACCTTCTATCCGAATGCCGCGGCGGCCGAACAGGCAGGCTTTCGTCCCTGTCTGCGCTGCCGTCCCGAACTCGCACCCGGTAACGCGCTGGTCGATTCGCGCAACCGCCTCGCGGTGGCGCTCGCCCGGCGCATCGAGGATGGCGCGCTCAACGAAGGCAGCGTGAGCGCGCTGGCAACGGAGATGGGCATCAGCGACCGCCACCTGCGGCGCGTGATCCAGGACGAGTTTGGCGTGTCGCCGAACAAGCTTCTGGAAACCCAGCGACTTCTCACCGCCAAGCTATTGCTCACCGATACCACGCTACCAGTTATCGACGTCGCGTTTGCGAGCGGTTTTTCCAGCCTGCGGCGATTCAACGACGCTTTCAAATCCAACTATCGCCTCAGCCCGACCGGCTTCCGCCGCAACGCCGTTTCCGACGGCAGCGGCCGTTTCGTTTGCGAACTGGCGTACCGGCCACCGCTCGACTGGGACGCGATGCTGGAGTTCCTGTCGAAGCGGCTGTACGACGGGGTCGAGGCGATTCGCGATTCGAGTTACCTGCGCACGGTGAGCTTGGGCGGGCGCATCGGCTGGATCTGCGTGCATCCGAGTAGCCGACGTAACGCACTGACGGTTGAACTTGCGCCTGAACTTGGGCGAGCCATCCCCGCGGTGCTGACCAGGGCGCGGCGGCTGTTCGACCTGGGCGCGGAGCCGCAGCGCATAGCGCAGCGCCTCGGCAAGCTCGCGGCGCGGCAGCCGGGACTGCGGATTCCCGGGGCCTTCGACGGATTCGAGGTGGCGGTGCGCGCAGTGCTCGGGCAGCAGATCAGCGTGAAGGCGGCCAGCACGCTCGCCGGTCGTTTCGCCGCTGCGTTCGGCGAGCCGGTCGTGATGCCATTCGCGGAATTGCGGCTGCTCATGCCCACCGCGCAGCGCGTCGCCTCCGCTACGCCCGCCGCGTTGACGAAAATCGGCGTGACTTCGGCGCGGGCCCGTACGCTCGCCTACGTTGCCAGGGCGATGACGGCAAATCCGAATCTGCTCGAACCTGGCGCCGACGTCGCGGCCGCGCTGTCGCGCATCAAGGAGATACCTGGTATCGGCGATTGGACCGCGCAGTACCTTGCAATGCGCGCATTTTCCTGGCCGGATGCATTTCCGGCGACCGACCTCGGCATTCGCAAGGCGCTGGGCACGGACGATGAACGCAAGATCCTGGCGCGCGCCGAAGCGTGGCGGCCGTGGCGCGGTTACGCTGCCATGCACCTGTGGAGAACGCTGACATGAGTACGTTCCATACGACCATTGAAAGCCCCGTCGGCCCCCTGTTGCTGATGTCCGACGGACGGTCGCTTACCGGTCTGCATACCGAAAGCGATAAGCACCGTCCCGCGATGAGGCCGGACTGGATTCACGATGACGCGGTCGCGCCGTTCGGTGAAGTCAAAGCGCAACTGTGTGCCTATTTCGAAGGCCGGCTGACCGAATTCGAATTGCCGCTGGCGCCGCATGGCACCGAATTCCAATTACGCGTGTGGCAGGCGCTTCGCCGCATAGGCTTTGGCGAGACCATCTCCTACGCGGAGCTGGCACGACGCATCGGGCGGCCACAGGCCTCACGCGCGGTCGGCCACGCCAACGCGCGTAACCCGATTTCGATTATCGTCCCCTGTCATCGCGTCATCGGTGCGGACAACTCGCTGACCGGTTACGCCGGCGGCCTGGAGCGCAAGCGCATGCTGCTCGTTCACGAAGCGGAAAATTCAGCGACGAGGAATGAGGGCCGAGGGGCGAGTAAAGGGCAGCTTGCCCTTGGCCGGATGTAAGGCGCTCGATCACACGTCGCCGTCCGTTTTGCGTCGAGTCCTTTGATTTATCAGAAAGAAATTGCCGGGCTTGAGCTGACGGCCGTCCGCACCGGACATCATTTGACTCGTTACGTGCGGGCGTATAATCCGGCGATCCTGTCGCGTGCCGGTTCGACCGGCGTGAACGCGCCTTGACTCACCATACGGACTAACGGAAGAACGGCTATGGGATGCTTGCTCAAGCAAGGTGGCGGCCTGTACCCGAGATTGCGCATCGGTGCGGTGCTGCTTGCTGCCGGCGAAGGCCGGCGTATGGGCGGAGTGGCCAAGCCGTTGATACGGCTTCAGGGAGTCCCGCTGATCAGCCGGCAGTTAGTTGCTCTCAGCGGTGCCGGCGTCGACGAGGTGGTCGTGGTAACAGGCCACGCGCGCAACGCGGTCGAGGAACAGATGCAGAGTTTCCCGGTGACGCTGGCGCATAACGAGGCGCATGCCCAAGGGCAGGAAAGCTCGGTACGCGTAGGGCTGGCCGCGCTCAATGGAAGCTTCGATGCGGTATTCATCGTGCCCTCTGACCAGCCGTTGATCGCGGCTGATGATTTGACCGAACTGATCGGGGCGTTCAAGAAGCGCCCGGCGGGCCATGTCGTCGTGCCGTTCGTGGACGGGAAACGGGGCAACCCCATCCTGCTCGACGAAATTGCGCGAACGCAGATACTCGCGAGCGGCACGAACCTGGGCTGCCGCCACCTGATCGAGCGCCACCCCGATCTCGTGCATGCGCACAATACCGCCAACACCCGCTTCATCACCGACCTGGACACCGTAGAGGATGTGCAGGCGCTTGCGCAACGCACCGGCTGGCGGCTCGAATTGCCGGAACTGGAAGCCGTCGAGTAGCCCGTTGGCGCGCACACGCCGCGCCAGTGAATTGTTTACGGTAAATGTCCGATTGGAGGAGGGCATGATCCGGCAACTGGCCTAAACAATTCTTGTATCGCTGCACTGCGTTGACCATGTATCAACAAGAGAAAACGACTCTGGGAGGAGCGACTCATGATTCCACGCGAATTCGAGTATCACGCGCCAAAAACCGTTCCGGACGCACTCGGCCTGCTCAAGCAACTCGGGGACGAGGCCAAGTTGCTCGCTGGCGGCCACAGTCTGTTGCCAATGATGAAATTGCGCTTCGCCGAGCCCGCGCATCTGATCGATCTGGGCAGGATTCGCGAACTCAAGGGCATACGCGAAGACGGCGGCACGCTGCGCATCGGCGCAATGACCACGCAGAACGAACTCATCTGGTCGACGTTGCTCCAGGACAAGTGTCCATTGCTGGTTGAGGGCGCACGGCTCATCTCCGACCCGCAGGTGCGCTACAAGGGCACGATCGGCGGCGACATTGCCCATGGCGACCCGGGCAACGACCATCCGGCGCTGATGCTGGTCCTGGGCGCATCCTTCGTTCTGAAGTCATCGTCGGGCGAGCGCGTCGTGCCGGCGGACGGCTTCTTCGTCGGCAGCTACGCCACGCTGTTGAAGCCGGGCGAAATCCTGACCGAAATCCGCATCCCGGTTCCCGCCCCGAAGACCGGCTACTGCTACGCCAAGCTCAAGCGCAAGATCGGCGATTTCGCCACCGCTGCGGCTGCCGTGACTCTGCGGATGAAAGGCGAGAGCGTCCAGGAAGTCGCGATTGCGCTGACCAATGTCGGTGCCTCCGTGCTGAGGGCGAGCGCGGCAGAAGACTCGTTGCGGGGAAAGGCAATGAATGACGCTTCAATCGCAGAGGCCGCCAGACTTGCGATGAGCATCTGCGATCCGGTCGCGGATCAGCGCGGAGATGCCGAGTACAAGACGGCCATGGCCGGCGAAATGACGCAACGGGCTTTGCGTACGGCCCGCTCGCGCGTCACCAACTGATTCGACTGCGAGGAGAAATTCATGGCCAAGAAACAAGCCGTGTCGTTCAAGCTCAACGGCAAGCAGGTCGATGTGGTGGTCGAGCCGCGCGAATTGCTCATCCACAGCCTGCGCGAGAAACTCCAGCATACCGGTCCGCACATAGGCTGCGAGACCTCGCACTGCGGCGCGTGCACCGTCGATCTCGACGGCATGTCGGTGAAATCCTGCACGGTGCTCACCGTGCAATGCCAGGACGCAGAGGTGCTCACCATCGAGGGATTCGAGCAGTCAGGGGAACTGCACGCGTTGCAGGAGGGCTTCACGCAGGAACACGGATTGCAGTGCGGCTACTGCACGCCCGGCATGATCACGCGCGCTTACCGGCTGCTCAAGGAAAATCCCAGCCCGTCGGAAGAGGAGATCCGCTACTGGATGGCGGGCAATCTGTGCCGCTGCACGGGCTACCAGAACATCGTCAAGGCGGTGCAGTACGCGGCGAAGAAAATGTCGCCAGCGCGCGCCTGAACCCTACCTAACTCACCGGGAGAATTCGCCATGGCCGCTTCAACCGACACGCTCGAGCGCGAGACCAAGCTGCAGGGACTGGGCAGTTCCAGATTGCGCAAGGAGGACGCCCGCTTCATCCGCGGCAAGGGAAGCTATATCGATGACATCAAACTCCCGGGCATGCTGTTCGGCGCTATCGTGCGCAGTCCCTACGCCCATGCCCGCATCAAGTCGATCAACAAGGCCAAGGCGCTGGCGGTGCCGGGAGTCGTGGCGGTCCTGGTTGCGGAGGATCTGAAGCCGGTGAAACTGGATTGGATGCCGACACTTGGAAGCGACGTTCAGGCCGTGCTGGCGGACAAGAAAGTCTGCTTCCAGATGCAGGAAGTCGCGATGGTGATTGCTGCCGATCGCTACGGCGCCGCGGATGGCGCCGACAGGGTGGAAGTCGACTACGAAGAGTTGCCCGCGATCGTCGACCCGCACAAGTCCATGGCGCCCGGCGCACCGGTCATTCGCGAGGACATCGCCGGCAGGGACGAGGTCGGTCACGGCAAGCGCACCCACCCCAATCACATCTTCACCTGGGAAGCGGGCGACAAGGCCGCAACGGACGCGGTCTTTTCCAGTGCCGCGGTGACAGTCCGCGAGGAAATCCTGAACCCGCGCGTGCATCCCTGTCCGATGGAGACCTGCGGCTGCGTGGCCTCGTTCGACAAAGTCACGGGCCAGTTGACGGTCTACATTACGTCGCAGGCGCCGCACCTGGTCCGCACCGTCGTTGCGATGCTTTCGGGCATTCCCGAAAGCAAGATCCGCATCATCGGCGGCGACATCGGCGGCGGGTTCGGCAACAAGGTCCCGATTTATCCCGGCTATGTGGTCGCCATCGTGGCGTCGATCGTCACCGGGGTGCCGATCAAGTGGATCGAGTCCCGCATCGACAACATCTCCACGACCGGATTCGCCCGCGACTATCACTGCGTCGGCGAACTGGCTGCCGACAAGGACGGGCGCATCAAGGCCTTGCGCTTTACCGCGCTGGCCGATCACGGCGCGTTCAATTCCCATGTATCCGCCACCAAGCTGCCGGCCGGACTGTTCAGCATCTGCACCGGCTCCTACGACATTCCAAAGGCCTATTGCCGGGTTGATGCGGTCTACACCAACAAGGCTCCCGGCGGCGTGGCGTATCGCTGTTCGCTGCGGGTTACCGAGGCGGTGTACCTGATCGAGCGCATGATCGACGTACTTGCGCAGAAGCTCTCCCTCGACAAAGCGGAAATTCGCAGACGCAACTTCGTCAGGGCGGACAAGTTTCCGTACAACACGAGCCTGGGATGGACGATCGACAGCGGCAATTACCACGCCGCGCTGGAAAAGGTCTTGAAGGCGGTGGATTACGAGGGCCTCCGCAAGGAGCAGGCGCAGAAGCGGGCCAAAGGCGAACTGATGGGAATCGGGGTCTGCACCTTCACCGAGATCGTGGGCGCGGGACCCACCAAGGTCTGCGACATCCTCGGCATCGGACTGTTCGACAGTTGCGACATCCGCGTCAATCCAACCGGCAGCGCCATTGCCCGCCTGGGCACGATGAGCCAGGGCCAGGGCCACGCGACCACCTACGCCCAGATCATCGCCACCGAGTTGGGCTTGTCTTCGGGCGAGATCCAGATCGAGGAAGGCGATACCGACAAGGCCCCCTACGGGGCGGGAACCTGGGGGTCGCGTTCCACACCGGTCGGCGGCGCCGCGGCCGCAATGGCTGCGCGAAAGATCCGCGCAAAGGCGCAAAAGATCGCGGCTCACCTGCTGGAGGTGGGCGAAGGCGATCTGGAATGGGAGGTCGACCGCTTCAAGGTCAGGGGCAACCCGGCGCAGGCCAGGACAATGAAAGAGATCGCGATGGCGGCGCACACCAGCAACCTGCCGGACGGAATGGAGAAGGGGCTGGATGCGACGGAATATTACGATCCGCCCAATATGACCTTCCCGTTCGGCGCTTACGTCTGCGTCGTGGATATCGACCGCTTTACCGGCGAGACCAAGGTACGGCGCTTCTATGCCCTGGACGATTGCGGGACGCGGATCAACCCGATGATCATCGAGGGCCAGATCCATGGCGGACTCACCGAGGCCTTTGCCGTGGCTTTCGGCCAGGCCATCCCGTTCGACGAGAACGGCAACCATCTCGGCAACAGCCTGATGGATTACTTCCTGCCGACGGCCGTGGAAACGCCGCACTGGGAAACCGATCACACCGTCACGCCTTCTCCGCACCATCCGATCGGTGCCAAAGGCGTGGCAGAATCGCCTCATGTCGGTGGGATTCCGTGCTTCAGCAACGCGGTTGTAGATGCCTTTGCGCATCTGGGAGTGACGCACATGGACATGCCGCACACCGCCTTCCGCGTGTGGCAGCAGTGCAAGGCGCTCGGAATCAACAAAAGATAAAGCGCCCGGTCGGGCCATCGGCATGAAAGTCCAGATCGACAAGACCTATCCGATGCCGTGCTCCGCCGAGGTCGCGTGGGGATTCCTGCAGAACCTCGAAGCGGTTGCCGTGTGCATGCCAGGGGCAAAGATCACCGAACGCGTCGGCGAAGGCCGCTACAAGGGAACAGTAACGGTAAAGGTGGGTCCGGCGACCATGTCCTTCAGAGGAGAAGTCGAAATGAAGGACGTCGATCCGGCGGCCAGGACCTTGCGTCTGCTGGGCAAGGGTACCGACAGCACCGGCAGTTCCGGTGCTTCCATGGATCTAACTGCCCGTATCGAGTCTGCCGAAGGAAACTTTTGCAATCTGGTGGGCGCGAGTGAAGTGTCGATGAACGGCAAGGCGGCGACTTTTGGCGGACGCATGATGAACACGGTTGCCGACCAGATCCTGAAACAGTTCGCAGGCAACTTCGCGGGTCAGGTCAGCGCGCTCCAGTCGCAACGAGCGTCTCCTGTGGGAATGGGCGGCGGCGCGCCCGCGGCGCCGGCTTCGGTCCCTCCACGGGCGGCAGGTGAGCTGAACGGCCTCGCGCTGCTGTGGTCCATATTGAAAGACTGGCTGCGTGGCCTGCTTTCACGGAAAACGCCTTGAATCCTCCCAAGCAACGCATGAATGAGGTCGTCGAACTGCAGCGCCAGCTGGAGCGCGCCGGTTATGTCGCCGAACCTGCGCTCGCGGCTGCACTGCTGCTGATGCTGGATCTGGGCCGTCCGTTGCTGCTGGAGGGCGACGCCGGCGTGGGAAAAACAGAGATCGCCAAAGCGCTTGCCGCGGTGCGCGGTGCCAGGCTCATCCGCCTACAGTGTTACGAGGGCCTCGATGTGCACGCAGCGATGTACGAATGGAACTACCAGCGGCAATTGCTGGCGATCAAGCTGCTGGAACACGACGACCGCCCTGCTGCCGTAAAAGAGCAGGACATTTTCTCCGAGCGTTACCTCTTGAAGCGCCCGCTGCTTGAAGCGATCGGATGCGCCGAGCCGCCGGTGCTGCTGATCGACGAAGTCGACCGTGCCGACGAGGCCTTTGAAGCCTATCTGCTCGAACTGCTTTCGGACTTTCAGATGTCGATCCCGGAACTCGGCACCATACGCGCCGTTTCGCGGCCGCTGGTGGTCGTCACCTCGAACGGCACACGCGAACTCTCCGACGCGCTACGCCGCCGTTGCCTGTACCAGTACATCGACTATCCCGCATTTGCAAAGGAACTGGCGATTGTCGAAATCAAGGCGCCGCAGGCGGCGGGACAGTTTGCCCGCCAGGTGGTCGAGTTCGTGCAGAGCGTGCGCCGCATGGAGCTGCAGAAAAAGCCGGGCATTGCGGAAACGCTCGACTGGACCGCGGCGCTGCTGCGCATGGGAATTTCCGTGATCGATGACGATGGCGCGGAGCGCATTCTCGAAACCCTGAGCGCCCTCATCAAGACCCGTGACGACCGCGCCGGGTTTACGCGGGAAGTCGTCGCGCGCATTGCGGCCGCATGTTGATCGCCGCGGCGTCGCCGGCGCTTGACCCTGGCACAGCCTTGCGGGCGCGGCTGACAGGCTTCGCCGGATTCCTGCGCGCCAACGGCTATGGCACGAGCGGCGCAGACTCGGTCAGCGTGCTCGAAATCGGCATGCGGACCGGCATTCTCGATCAGCAGATTCTGCGCTGGAGCCTCAAGGCACTGCTGTGCGGCCGTGGCGATGAATGGCGCCGATTCGACGGCCTTTTCGACGCCTACTTCCTGCCGCCGAACAAGAAGATATTCGTCGAAAGCGACGGCGTTGCCGCGGGGGAACGGGATCCGACCGGCGGCATGCGCGACGGTGGCGAAAGCGAACCTGCTGACGGTGCGGGTCACGGAGTCGAAGGTGATTCCGACACCGGCAACGCCAGACACGGAGCGAGCCGCGAAGAATCTCTGGCGTCCACCGATTTTCGCCAATTGAATCAGGCCGAGCATGCCCGCGACATCGAGGCGCTGATGCGACGTTTCGCAAGGCGCTTGAAACACCTGCAACTGCGCCGTGAAGCCCGTGCTCATGATGGTCGCCGGCTCGACTTGCAGGGGACCATACGGCGCAGCGTGGCCTGCGGCGGCACGCCGTTGTGGCTCGCATGGAAGGATCGCCGTCGCGTGCGCCCGCGGCTGCTGTTGCTTCTGGACGTGAGCCGCTCGATGAGCCTCTACAGCTTTTTCTACCTGCGCCTTGCCCGTGCGCTGTGCGCCGAACTGGCCGATGTGAATTGCTTCATTTTCCACACCCGCATCACCGGCGTGGCGGAGGCGCTGCGCGATCCCGACCCGTGGCGGTCGCAGGAACGCATGCACCTCCTCGCTGCTGGATGGGCCGGGGGCACGCGCATCGGCGAATGCCTGAGGGATTTTAATCGCGACCACGCGGCGCGCGTGGTGCATTCGCGCACCGGCGTGATCATCGTCAGCGACGGTTACGACACCGGTGAGCCGGGGCTTTTGGCGCAGTCGCTCGCCATGCTGCGACGGCGGTCGCGACGCATGGTCTGGCTCAACCCGTTGTTGAATCAACCCGGCTTCAGTCCGGAGAACCAGGGCATGCAGGCGGCACTGCCGCACATCGATCTGCTCGCGCCTGGCGCAGACCTTGCGGGCATCGAACGTGTATTGCCGCGGATCATCGAGGCATTGCGATGACGAAGGACGACATTCCGGAAATGGCGCGCGAACTGAACGGCCGCGGCGAGGCCTACGCGCTCGTCACCGTCGTTCGCGCGGTCGCTCCCACATCGGCCTACCTTGGTGCCCAGGCGATCGTGCTCGCGGACGGGACCCTGCGCGGGTGGATCGGCGGAGGGTGCGCGAAGAGCGTGGTCATCAGTGCTGCGCAGAGCGCCATCGAGAACGGCGAGCCGAAGCTGGTGCGCATCAGCAACGACCGGATTTATCCCGAAGAGGATGTGGAGCATTACAGAATGTCCTGCGCCAGCAACGGCAGCATCGAACTTTTCATCCAGCCTTACAGCGCTCGCAGCGCGCTGTGCGTGCTCGGGAATTCGCCCGCCGCCGACGAGGCGCGGTTCCTGGCGGAACGGCTCAGAATCAGGCTCACCGATACTCCGCAAGAAGCGCCGGTGGTCCTGGTCGCAACACAGGGGCAGGGTGACGAGGAAGCCCTCGAAGCAGCATTGCGCAGTCCGGCAAAGCAGATATTGATGATCGCGAGTCGGCGAAAGGCGGAAAAGCTGCGTTCCGTCATGCGGATGCGCGGCATTGAAGAATCACAGTTCGCGCGCCTGCAGGCACCGGCGGGCCCGGATGCCGGCGCCAAGACACCGGGCGAGATCGCACTGGTTGCGATTGTCGGCGTGCTGGCCTTGTTGCGCGGTCGATGCCTGGGGCCCGGAATAGCCATGCAGGTTCGGCAGGAAGTGACACAGATCAACGGGCAGGCTGGCTCCCCGTCAGAATTCCGCACTGCGCCTGCCACTGCAACGGCGGAAGGCAAGTTCATCAACCCCGTTTGCGGCATGGCCGTGAGCACGGCCAGTCCGATGCACGTCGAGCAGTACGAAGGCGTGTCCTATTACTTCTGCTGTGACGGTTGCAGGACGACATTTACGAAAGACCCTGCAAAATATGCGGCGATCCACCGCGCTTCCATGGGCGGGATTCCGGCATGAGAATGTCCCCTGTGCTGGCGGCCGCGCCTTGCACCTGGTGAGATGCCAAGAACCGCCCACAGGGTCGAGCGTGATTTGCTCGGGGAGCGCAATGTTCCCGTAACTGCCTACTACGGCATCCACACGCTCCGGGCGTTGGAGAATTTTCCGATCAGCGGCACTTCCATTGGTCTGCATCGAGATCTGATCATAGCCTTGGCCTGCGTGAAGCAAGCTTGCGCAATCGCCAATCAGAAACTTGGTTTGCTCGATCGCGGCCGTGCCCGGGCAATTATCGCGACATGTGAAGAGATTCGCGGCGGCAGACTGCATGCGGAGTTCGTGGTGGATGTCATCCAGGGGGGCGCGGGAACCTCCACAAACATGAACGCCAATGAGGTGATCGCCAACCGCGCGCTGGAGCACTTGGGGCATCGCCGTGGCGAGTATGAATATCTGCATCCGCTGGAACATGTGAACATGAGCCAGAGCACCAACGACGTGTACCCCACTGCGGTGTGCCTGGGCCTTCACTTCGCCATCGATGGTTTGTTGGCGGCCATGACGTTGCTTCAACGAGCCTTCAACCGTAAGGCGAGCGCCTTCGTAAAGGTCATCAAGCTGGGGCGCACGCAATTGCAGGACGCGGTGCCCATGACTTTGGGGCAGGAGTTCAGCACCTACGCGGTGATGCTGGGCGAGGACAGAATGCGACTGCGCGAGGCTTCGCGTTTGATTGAGGAAATCAACCTGGGGGCCACCGCGATCGGCACCGGGATCAATACCGTGCCCGGCTATGCGCGCCTCGCGCGCAGGGAGTTGACTCGAATATCCGGGGTCAAACTCATCACCGCTCCCAATCTCGTGGAGGCGACCCAGGACATGGGAGCTTTCGTCCAACTCTCCGGCGTGCTCAAGCGCATCGCCGTGAAACTATCCAAGGTATGCAACGACCTGCGCCTGCTGTCCTCGGGACCGATGGCGGGTTTCAACGAGATTAATCTGCCCCCGATGCAGGCGGGTTCCAGCATCATGCCCGGTAAGGTCAATCCGGTGATCCCGGAGGTCGTGAATCAGATCGCCTTTCAGGTTATCGGACACGATGTCACGGTGAGTTTCGCCGCGGAAGGCGGACAACTTCAACTCAACGCCTTCGAACCCATCATCGCCCATAGCCTGTTTACATCGGTGTCTCACCTCCGCCGCGGCTGTGTAGTGCTCGCGGAGCGCTGCGTCAAGGGAATTACCGCGAACCGCAAACAGCTGGCCAGAATGGTCAAGGACTCGCCCAGCATTGCCACTGCGCTCAATCCCTATATCGGTTATGAAAAGGCAACCTACGTCGCCAGGAAAGCGGCAACAACGGGCCAGTCTGTCTATGACCTCGTGGTGAATGAGGGACTCTTGTCCCGAAAGGAGGTGGAAAGGATTCTCAGGCCGGAAGTGCTCACGCGGCCGCAGCCGCTTCAAGCCACTTCGATGAGACGCGAAGGCGTCAAACGCCCGAAGGCGCGCTGAGCGCCCGGGCCTTCGCAAGCAGGGTGAATTTGGCAGGAACCCGGTGCTCAACGACGGTGACCGCTTTTGCCGCGCACTCATACCTCGAAGCGAATGCCCTGCGCCAATGGAAGTTCGCCGGAGTAATTGAGGGTGTTGGTGGCTCGTCGCATATAAGCCTTCCATGCATCCGAGCCGGACTCGCGTCCACCGCCCGTATCCTTTTCTCCGCCGAAAGCTCCGCCGATCTCAGCTCCCGAGGTGCCGATGTTCACATTGGTAATGCCGCAATCCGATCCTGCGCTGCTCATGAATAGCTCGGCTTCTTGAAGATCCCTGGTGAAGATGGACGAGGACAAGCCGTGACGCGCCGCGTTGTGCAATCGGACAGTCTCGTCGAGCGTATCGTAGGGCATCGCGTAGAGAATGGGTGCAAAGGTTTCCTCCAGTACGATCTCGGTTTGCCTGCGCATCGCCGCCAGCACCGGGCGAACGTAATACCCGTCGGGGTACTCTGTTTCGACACGCTCACCTCCTGCTATCCACAGGGCGTCCACACTGGACCGATCCAGCGCAGCGCGCATGCGGGCATAGGCGTGCGAGTCGATCAACGGACCCACCAGCGTGTCCGAATCCAGCGGGTTGCCCACTTTGATGCGCGCGTATAACGATTTCAATCGGCCAAGAAACTCATCGAAGAGACTTTGATGCACGAACAGCCGGCGCAGGCTTGTGCAACGCTGGCCTGCGGTTCCCACTGCCGAGAACAGGACCGCCCGCTCGGTCAAGGCGAGGTCCGCCGAGGGCGCGACGATGGCCGCATTGTTTCCGCCCAACTCCAGGATGGTGCGCACGAAGCGCGGCGCTAACTGAGCCGCGACTGCCCTGCCCATGCGCGTCGAGCCCGTTGCCGACGCAAGTCGAATCTCCGGTTGATCCAGGAGAATACGTCCCTGATCGCTCGCACCGAATACGACTTGATTGAGCAGATGGGGGGCAATCCCAGATTCCCGACAGGTCCGCGCCAACAGTGCTTGCATTGCCAATGCGGCGAGTGGTGTTTTTTCCGAAGGTTTCCACAGCATGGTGTTGCCGCACACGAGGGCGAGCGCGGCGTTCCAGGCCCATACCGCGACCGGGAAATTAAAGGCGGTGATGACCACGCCTGGACCCAGTGGATGCCAGGTTTCCATCATGCGATGGCCTGGCCGCTCACTGGCGATGGTAAGCCCATGCAGCTGCCGCGAGAGTCCGACCGCGAATTCGCAGATATCGATGACCTCCTGTACCTCGCCGAGGCCTTCCTGCAGAATTTTTCCCGTTTCGATACTGACCAGCTTGCCGAGCGCCGCCTTGTTGTTCCGGACTGCTTCACCGAAGAGGCGAATCAGCTCGCCGCGCTTGGGCGCCGGTGTCATTCGCCAGTACCGGAAGGCCTCCCACGATCGTGCAACCTTTTCTCGAATGCTCACCCCGTCGTCGAGAACGACACCGCCGATCCGTGTACCGTCGATGGGTGAGCGGGCGCAAAGTCCTCCCGTGGAGTCGCCTCCGGAGGCACCAAAGGCGTTCAGCAGAATCTGTACTTCGTGATGTAGATTCATGTTGCCCTCATGTGGCCGCGGCCTCGTAGGCGCGGCCAAAGCGATTGGACAGAAAATCCGCAAGCGCCACCTGCTCCTGCCGGAGGAATCCGGACTGCGGAAGTTTTCCTTGAATGAAAAGATCCGTCACGGCGCACACGCTGCTGGCGGTCGTAATCTGGATCGCTGTCATGGGCATTCCGGACCAGGTCTGTGCATAAACTTTGCGAGCGAAAGACACCTGAGTGCGTTTCCCGGCTCGCAAACCCGACGCCGTCACGAACACGACGACCACATCCTGGTCGGTGGCAGGAATGGCCGTTTGCAGAATGTCTTTCATGGTCTCGCGTTTTCCCGCGAGCCCGAAGTCCTGCAGCAACAACTTGGCGATATCGCGGTGGCCCGGGTAGCGGATTGTCTTGTAGTCGAGATACTGTGCGCGGCCTTCCAAAGTTTCGGCGAGGGTACCCAAACCGCCTGAGGTGTTGAAGGCTTCGTAATTCACGCCGTCCAACGCGAAGGTCTCGTAGCCTTCCAGCGCCGGTAATTCGATGCGCCTTCCGTCCACGATGGCCTCGCAGGGATGAACATACTCGTTGATAAGCCCGTCTACGGACCATGTGAGGTTGTACTTCAGCGCGTTATTGATCCCTGCGTAAATAATGTCCTATACTGTGCTCCGGAGGTGCTCCATGAGGCCCACCGGAAGCCCAGAAGAACTCGAAGGTCGTCGCCTGCGCGCGCTGGCGCTGCTCAAAGAGGGA
>Ga0187893_10007775_pt1 | contig 17325 bp, 16 predicted proteins | sample MA1701074metaG_FD_139574 | JGI IMG/M metagenome (GOLD analysis project Ga0187893, IMG submission 139574) | White microbial mat communities from a basaltic lava cave in the Kipuka Kanohina Cave System on the Island of Hawaii, USA - MA170107-4 metaG ... | reverse complement strand
CGACGCGGGCGGCCTCGCGGAGATCGTGGGTCACGAAGAGCGCGGTCGTCCCGAGCGCACGCCGCAGGCGGACGAACTCGCCCTGGAGCTCGTGACGCGTGATCGGGTCGAGGGCGCCGAACGGCTCGTCGAGCAGCAAGAGCGGCGGCTCGATGGCGAGCGCGCGGGCCAGCCCGACGCGCTGCCGCTGCCCGCCCGAGAGCTCGTGCGGGTAGCGGTGCCCGAACTCCGCCGGTGGAAGGCCGGTGAGCGCGAGCAGCTCGTCCACGCGCTCGCGACGGCGTCGTTCGTCCCAGGCCTCGAGGCGGCAGACGAGCCCGGCGTTCTCGGCGACCGTCCGATGCGGCAGCAGGCCCACTTCCTGGATGACGTAGCCCGTGTGGCGCCGGAGCCGGATCGGATCCCACGCGTCGGTCGCGCGCCCGCCGACGCGTACGCTGCCGCCCGTCGGGACGAGGAGCGCGTTCACGAGGCGCAAGGCCGTCGTCTTGCCGGAGCCGCTGCGACCGACCAGTGCCAGGCATTCGGCCGGCGCGACGTCGAGCGAGAAATCGCGCAGGACCGCTTCGCCGCCCGGATGCCGATACGCTACGTGCTCGAACGTGACGGCCACGCCGGCGGTCACGCGGACGACCCGCCGGCAAAGCCGATCGTCGCGGGGTCGACGCGGAGCCGCGGCGGCCGCACGCCGCCGTGCACGAGCGGCGCGATGTCGTTGGGACCGTCGGGAGCGAGCAGCGCCGCCAGCACGCGCAGCTGCTGGCGTCCCGGTCCGACCTCCCACATGCCGCCGAAATAGACGGCGCGGCCCTCGCGCGCGCAGCGTGCGGCGGCGTCGAGCACCTCGAAGACGCCGCCCATCCGCGCGGGCTTCAGGTTGACGGTGGCGGCCCCATCGGCGGCGGCGGCCGTCGTCACCGGAGCGTCGGCGACCAGTTGCGCGCGCAGCGTGGGCGACCACGGGGCCGCAGCGGGGGCGGGGTCCTCGACCAGGGCGTCGGGCAGCGCGTCGTGGAGTCGCTCGTGATCGTGCCGCTCGCCGCCCCCCTTCCAGTCGAGCACCGCGACCCGCCCGCTCGCGGCGAGTGCGGCGAGCGTCTGCGCGTCCCAACGCGGATCGGCGTCGAGCTTTACCTCGAGCTCGCCCGCGCCTGCGACCGAGGGCATGGGATCGAGCAACGGGCCGAAGGACACGACGTAGCGCACGGGGCGCGGCTCCAGCTCGACCAATCGGGCGCAGCTCGTCCGGGCTTGTCGCAGCGCCAGATCGATCGCCGCGGCTTCGAGCGCGGCACGCTCGTACGCGCCGGCGGTGAGTGCTCGTGCGGCGGCGACGAACGCGTCCACGCGGCCGCGCCCGCGCGGCACGCGCGGGACGATCGTCTCGCGAAAGGTGGCGTGCTCGGCCGCCGCGAACGCGACGAGCTCCCCCGTGCCGTGCCCGTCGCCCCCATGCAGCGTCACCACCGTCGTCGGGCGGCCGCCGGGATAGCCCGGTACCGCGACCTCGGCGCCTTCGCAGCTCGCGTCCTCGACACTGAGCGGCAGCGCGGCGAGCGCCTGTCGTAGGCGCTCAGCCGTCTGCGGCACAGCGGAAGCCCGCGAAGATCTGGCGACGCTGGGGAAGATCCCAGTTCCGGAACGTGTTGCGGGCAACCAGCGCTTGCGTGGCCCACGAGCCCCCCCGCAGCACCTTGTATCCCCGATCGAAGTGGATGGCGGAGTATTCCGCGTACGGGAACGGCTCGAAGCCCGGGTAGGGGACGAGCTCGCTCGCCGTCCACTCCCACACGTCGCCCAGCATCTGATGGCAGCCGAAGAAGCTGGCGCCGCGCGGATAGGCACCGACCGCCGCGGGCGCGAACGTGCGCTGGTCCAAGTTGGCGTGCTCGGCAGTCGGCGAGGCGTCGCCCCACGGGAAGCGCCGCGGCATGCGCCGCTCGAGATCCCAGGCGGCCGCCTTCTCCCATTCCGCTTCGGTCGGGAGCCGCTTGCCGGCCCAGCGCGCATAGGCGGAGGCCTCGTACCAGGACACGTGGACGACGGGCTGGTCGAGGACGAGCGGCCTCGTGCGGCCGAAATGCCGCTCGTACCAGCGGCCGTCGTCGCCGCGCACCCACTGCGCCGGATGGTGCGCGCCGACGTCGGCGAGCCAATCGCGTCCTGCCGGATCCCACAGCTCGAGTCGCTCGTAGCCGCCTTCCTGGACGAAGCGGACGAACTGCGCGTTGGTCACGGGGTAGAGATCGATGTGGAACCGATCGACCCAGACCTCGTGCGCCGGCCGCTCGTTGTCGTAGGCGAAGCGGTCGTTGGTCCCCATGACGAACCATCCCGCGGGCACGACGCCGTCCGGGTCGGGAACGGTGACGACGGCCGGTGGGGGCTCGCGCCTGCGCGCCGGCTCGTAAGCGAGGTCGTCGACCAGCTGCACGGTTTGCAGCATGGTCTCCGTGTGCTGGGCCTCGTGCTGCGCGAGCATCGCATGCACGAACGCGTCGCCGAGCAGCGGATCGTCGGCGGGCAGGGGAGCCGCACGCAGGACCGCGAGCGTCTCGCCGCGCACCGCATCGAGATAGCTGTGGCAGGCGGTGGGGTCGAGGAGGGCGAGCCGCCCGCGTCCCGCGCGCGGATGGGCGACCGCGTCGTAGAGGTGGTCGCGGGCACGCGCGTCGTCGGCTCGGCGGGAGCGGGGCGCGTGCGCGCGGCGGATCCACTGCTCTTCGAAGTTGGCGATGTGCCCGAGGTCCCAGATGATGGGACTCATGATCGAGCTGTGCTGTCGGCCGAGCGTGGCCGCGTCGAGCGGAGCGACCAGCTCGAGCGTCTGGGCGCGTGTGGCGCCGAGCAGCTGCTGCGCACGCACCCGCGCGTCGGCCATGGGCGCGTCGCTCCGCCGCCGGAGCAGCACGAGCGCGAACGGCGTCTGGGGGTCCACGGCCGTCTCGACGACGTCGAGCCCGTGGCGCGCGGCCGTGGCCGAGAACTCGCCCACGCGGAACTTGCGGCTCACCTCGATCAGCACCATCTCGCCGCGTCCGATCCGGAAGGTGCGCTTGGCCTGCGGCAGGTCGATGGTGGCGCCGCGCGGGAAGCGCGCGAAGATCTCGATGCGATCGCGCCGCTCGTTCCAGATGGCGACGTGCTCGATGGCGTCGAGGTCGAGCCGCGTGCCGAGGTCCCGATTCATGCGGACGAAGAGGTTCTGCGTGAAGCGTGCGGTCACCCCGGCGGCGTCGTCGTAGGCGGCTTCGAGGACGTCGGCGTCCTTCACCAGGTCGAGGCCGACCAGGAAGTGGTCGCCCGGCGAGAGCGCCGCGTGCACGCGGGCGAGGAACTCGTTCGTCTCGGCGCGATCGAAGTTGCCGAGGCTGCTCCCGAGGAAGACGAGGGTGAGGGGCGCGTGCGCCCGGAGCTGCGGCAACGCCTGCTCGTACGTGCCGGTCAGGCCGTGGACCTCGAGCGATGGGAACTCCCGCGCCAACGTGGCGCACGACGCTTCTAGGATCTCACGGGAAATGTCGATCGCGACGTATCGCGCGGGCCGACCGCCGGCCGTCCATGCGCTGAGCAGCCGGCGGGTCTTGGTGGAGCTGCCCGAGCCGAGCTCGACCAGCGTGCAGGGGCCTGTGAGCGCGTGCAGCCGCGCCGCATGCCGCACGAGCAGCGCGTCCTCGGTGCGCGTGGGATAGTACTCCGGCTGGCGGGTGATCTCCTCGAACAGCGCGCTGCCCCGCTCGTCGTAGAGGTAGCGACACGAGAGCCAGCGCGGCGTGTCCGAGAGGCCCACGACGATCGACTGCAGGAACGCGTCGCGCGTCTCCTCCGGATCGCCCAGCTCGCGCCGGGCGACGTCCGCTGAGAGCTGGCCCGTCACGCCGACAGCGCTCCACGGATGGCGGCGCCCACCTCGGCGATCGGGCGCCGGGCGCCGGGGCGGAAGATCGTGTGCACGCTGCCGGCGGCGTCGCCGGTCCAGCGCGGGACGATGTGGACGTGCACGTGCGCAATGGTCTGGCCGGTGGCATCGCCGTTGTTGATGCCGATGGTCGAGCCCGCGGCGCCCACCGCGGTTCGGGTCGGACCCGCGAGCCGGTGGACGGCGCGGAAGAGGGCGTCGGCGTCGGCGGGGTCCATGCCTTCGATGGTGGCTTCGTGCGTGGTCGGAACGACCAGCACGTGCCCGTCGGCGAGTGGTTGTACGTCGAGGAAGGCCACGAATCGGTCTCCGCGTGCGACGATCTCGGCGGGGATCTCCCCGGCCACGATGCGGCAGAAAAGGCAGCTCATCAGGGAGGGCTCCTGGCCTGCGGTTCCGGTCGTAGCCGGCTCTGCCGCCCCACGCAATGGGTTTTGTGCGGTTGACGAAATGCGACCGTGCGCGCTAGAGCGCGCTCCGGATCGATGGCCCGCGATACCTGGCTGCCCACGCGGGGCCCCGGACGAGGCGCGTTCGAGCAGGCGCTGGGACTCCGACCCGAGCTGTCCGAGGGGTACGAAGCGCTGCGTGCCGAGATCGTGCGCGAGAGCGGCCTCGACGGGGGGCTCGTGGCGCGCTGCGGGGCGCGGGTGCTGTGGCTGCTGACGGCCGAAGGCGATCCACCCGAGCCGTCCGACGATCGCGAGCGCGCGATCTTCGTCTTCGTCGACAAGTTCGTTCACGATCCGCATGGCGTCGGCGAAGCCGACGTGGCGGCACTGCGCGCCGGCCTCTCGGCGGCGCAGGTGGTGGGTCTGACCGAGAGCCTGGCGCTGCTGGACGGGTTCACGCGTGTCCGGCTGATCCTCGCCGGCCCGGAGGCATGATGGCGCGGCTCCCGCCGCCGCCGACCACGGCGTCCGATCCGCTCGCCACGAGCGTGCTCGGACATCTGCCGGCGTCGCTCGCCACGTTCCAGCGGCTCTACGGACGGCTCTGGCGCTCTCCGATCCTCGATCCGGTCACGAAAGAGATCGCCCGCATGCGCAACGCGCGCATCACCGACTGCGGGTATTGCAAGAACGTTCGCTTCGCGCCGGCCAAAGAGGCGGGGCTGGGGGAGGAGACGCTCGATCTCGTCACCGACGACTACGCGGCGTCGTCGCTCGCGGAGCGTCACAAGGCGGCGCTGCGCTTCGTCGACGTCTTCCTCACCGACCCGACGGCGCTGCGCGATACCGACCGTGCCAGGTTGCTCGCGCACTTCTCGCCGGCCGAGATCGTCGAGCTGGCGGTGGGGGTGGCCTTGTTCATGGGCTTCTCGAAGATCGCCGTGGTCCTCGGGACGGCACCGACGAGCATGCCGGTCACGGTGGTGGCCGCTCCGGACGCCGGGTGACGGGCGAAGAACGCGGGCGGCGCCCACGCGCCGCGCACCTCCCGGCGCTCGACGGGCTGCGCGGGCTCACCGTGGCGGCGGTGTTCCTCTTCCACTGCGGCGTGCCCTGGATGTCGGGGGGGTTCCTCGGCGTCTCGACCTTCTTTACGCTCTCCGGCTTCCTCATCACCGCGCTGCTGCGCGCCGAGTGGCAGATCCGTGGCCGCGTCGACCTCGGGCGCTTCTGGGAGCGGCGCGTGCGCCGGCTGGTTCCCGCGGGAGTGGTCGCGGTGGCCGCCGTGCTGGTCCTGGCCCCGTGGCTCGGTGACGACGGGCAACGACGCACGCTGCCGGGCGACGCCCGCGCGGCGCTCTTCTACTGGGCCAACTGGCACTTCGCCGCGGCGCCGACGTCGTATGCCGATCTCTTCGAGGCGCCGTCGCTCCTCCTGCACACCTGGAGCCTGGGCGTCGAAGCGCAGTTCTACCTCGTATTTCCCCTCCTGATGATGCTGGCAGCGCGATGGCGCGGCCGGGTGGGGATGGGGCTCGCGGTTTCCACCCTGGGTCTCGGGTCGGCGTTGGCGTGCGTATGGGTGTCGCGCGGCGCGGACGCCTTCGACCGCGTCTACTACGGGACCGACACTCGCGCGCTCGAGCTGCTGGTGGGGGCGGTGGCGGCACTCCTGCCGGGGCGGCTGGCGCCGCGCGCCGACGGGACGACGCGAATGGGTGTGGTCGTTGCCGGCACGCTCGCACTCGCGGGGCAGGTAGCGCTCTGGACCGCCACTACGATGTCGGCACCGTGGGTGACGCGCGGCGGGCTCGGAACCTATGCGCTCGGCTCGACACTCGTCATCCTCGCCGCGCTCGAGCCGCGCAGCCCCGTGCGGACCCTGCTCGCGTGGGCGCCGCTGTGCCGCCTGGGCGAGATCTCCTACGGCGTCTATCTGCTGCACTGGCCGATCGTCTTGTGGCTCACGCCTGAAGGCACCGGTCTCTCGCCATTCGCGACGAATTGTCTGCGCGCGGCGCTCACCGTGCTGCTCGCCGGCGCGTCGTACCGGTGGATCGAGGCGCCGGTGCGCGAGGGGCGGTGGTGGCCGCGTGGGCGCGTGTTCGTACCAGCCGTTCTCTCGAGCGTCATCCTCGCGGCCATGACGGCGGCGCTCCCGGTTCCGGCGGTCGATCCGGTCAACGCCTACGAAGCACTCCGCTCCCCGAGACCATAGAGCGGGAACAACCCAGAGACGTGGCACACGATGCTAGTGCAGCAGCGCACTCGGAGGGGGAGAAGCGTCCTGTGCGCAGGCGTGTGGTCGCTGTGACGGTCGAAGCGGCAGCGGGGGCGTCGGCGTAGCGCCTCTGACGCGCCGAGGGCCCGTTCGGCCGTGGTGAATCCGGTTCGCCGGCGCGGAAGCGAAGCGAAGCCGACGCCCCCGCTGCCGCCCCACCGCCGCCGCGACCGTGCGACCTACGCCGCGAAGAACGCCTCAGCCCCGCGCCGAATCCGCCGGCACGTCTCGTCGAACAGCGCCGAGTCCTCCTCGAGCAACGTCATGCGAAACCCGTCGACCGGCGAGGAGAACCCCGAGAGCGGCACGATGCACACGCCCTCGCTGCCCATGAGCTCGTAGGCGAACAGCTTGTCCTTGCGCAGCGCGTGCGCGCCCTCGATGGTGTCGAGGTAGAGTCGCACTTCTTTGTTGCGGGCTTCGAGCTTCCGGACGGAAGGAAACCGCTCGGTGTCGAGGGTGACCGTCAGGTAGAAGACGCCGTCGGGCGGGATCGGCCGGAGCACGTCGCAGCCCGCGAACAGCTCGAGCGCACGCGCCGCGCGCCGCCGGTACTTCTCGATGCGCGCCGCGCGGAACGCCTGGAACTCGGGGTGGGTGGCGATCTTCGGAAACACGACCTGCGGGAGAGTCGTGGAGCACACCTCGAGCATCTTGCTGATCACGATCGTGTTCACGTAGCCGCGGAAGTTCGCATCGTGCTCCGCGTTGTACACTTCGATCCACCCGCAGCGGCTGCCCGGCCACGGCAGCTCCTTGCTGACGCCCTTCATCGAGATGGCCGGTACGTTGCCCACGATGTCCGACAGACGCACGATCTTGGCGGGGTCGAAGACCATGTGTTGGTAGATCTCGTCGAAGACGAGGAAGCAGTCGTACCGGCGGGCGATCTCGACCACGGCCTCGAGGTCGGCGCGCGGATGGACCACGCCCAGCGGGTTGTTCGGATTGATGACGAGGATGCCCACGATGTGTTCGTTGGCGCGGACGTGCTGCTCCAGGTCGTCCGTGTCGATGCGCCCGCCCTCGTCGAGGCGCAGCCGATACGTCAGATGGTGGCCCCCATGGTGCATCGCCTCCGCGGTGGCGTGCGACGGGTAGGTCGGGTTCGGCCCGATCACCCGCGCGCTGGCCGGCAGGTTCGAGAAGACCTTGTTGATGGCCTCGCCCAGGCCGTTGAAGAAAATGATGTCCTCGACCGTACAGATACGAGGGTCGCTGTAGTGCTCGAGAATGAACCGCCGGGCCTCCGGGTCGCCCTTCGTCGCCGCGTACGCATACGTCCGGTCCTCGCCGACGGCCCGCTCGACGACCGCCTTCATCCACGCCGGCAGCCGCTCGCCCTTGGCGACCGGATCCCCGATGTTCTCCCAGATCATGGGCACGCCGCGCTTCACGATCTCGTTGGCGATCTCGACGATCTCGCGGATCTCGTAGCGGAGGTGCTCGTCCCCCTTCTTCACCAGGTTCTTGCGCACGATCGCCCATATGGGGGTGTGCGCGCGGAGGGTCAAACGCCATCGGGTGCGCTATCATCGTGCGCATCGTGACGCGGAGGCCGGGGGGGCGCGGGAGGCCCGCCGTGGTGCTGGGCGTGGCGCTGCTGGCCGCCACCGCCGGATGTCGCGGTCCGACGGAGCCGCCTCGCGGCGTGCTGCTCGTGCTGATCGACGCGCTCCGTGCCGATCGCCTCGGCTGCTACGGCTATCGGGCCCGGTCCACCTCGCCGCGACTCGACGCCCTCGCCGCCGACGCGACGCGCTTCGCGCACGCCGTCAGCTCCACGCCGTGGACGCTGCCGTCGATGGCCACGCTGTTCACCGGGCTCTATCCGAGCGTGCACGGCGCCGTGCTGGCGAGCGACATCGGACGCTGGCTCACCGACCATGGACGGTTCGAGCCCGTGACGACGCTCGACGCGTCACGCACGACGCTGGCGGAGATCCTGCGGTCGCATGGCTTCGCCACCGCGGGATTCGTGCACGGGTCGTACCCCGCGCCGGAGTTCGGGACGGGGCAAGGCTTCGACCTCTACGAGGCCAACCAGCACCCCGGCATTCGCTTCAACGTGGATGCGCTGCTTGCCTGGCTCGACCACGAACGGCCGGATCGGTTCTTCGCCTACCTGCACACGGCCGAGGTCCACTCGCCCTACACGCCGCCGGACGGCGATCCGCGTTGGGCGCCGGACCACCCTGACGCGACGGTCCGTGCCGTCGCGCGTGCGCTCGACGAGGAGCGGGCGCGCTACCGCGACCTGGACTTCGATCCGGACTATCAGGGCTGGCTCGACGGCTCCTGGGAGAGCCTCCGCCAGGTCCGGACCGGCCGGCCGCTCGCCGCCCGCGACGTGGAGCACCTGGGCGCGCTCTACGACCGCGGCATCGCGTATACCGACTACTGGATCGGCCACCTGCTCGACGCGCTCGCGGAGCGCGACCTGCTGGAGCGGACGATCGTGATCGTCACCAGCGACCACGGCGACGAGCTGCTCGACCACGGCGGCATCGAGCACTCGCGCACGTACTTCGAGGAGATGATGCGGGTGCCGCTGCTGGTGCGTGTACCGGGGCGCGGGCAAGGGCGGGTCGTCGAGGACCAGGTGGGATTGGTCGACGTGGCGCCGACGGTGCTCGACCTGCTCGGCGTCCCGGATGCGCCGCCCATGCAGGGGCGGAGTCTGGTGTCCGCGATCGACGGTCGGGCGCTGGCGGCGCGGGCGGTCATCGGAGAGGCCAGCCAGGACCTCGGCGTGAAGGCCGTGCGCACCAATCGGTGGAAATACGTGCGCGATGCCGCCGGCGGGCAGCGGCTGTTCGATCTCACCACCGACCCGGCAGAGCGGGTGGACGTCTGTCCGGGCCAGCAGGCGGCATGCGACGGATTCGGCCGGGAGCTGCAGGGGTGGGAGCGAGAGGCAGCGGCGATGACGGCGGCGCTCGGCTTTCCCGCCGCGGCCCCGGCGGCGCCGTCGCCCGCCACTCGCGAACGCTTGCGGCAGATGGGATACGCGGACTGACGATGCGGCCCTGGCTGGCGGCGGTGCTGTCGTTGTTTCTTCCCGGCGTCATCCACGTCTATCTCGGGCAGGCGTGGCGCGGGGCGCTCGTGTACGTGGCGATGCTCGCCACGGGATTGCTCGTGATCGCCGTGGAAGCGCTCGTGCTCATCTACCCGTCGCGCCCGATCGTGATCGGCGGCGTCACGCTCGCCTTCGGCGTCGGCTTCGGGTTCGTCGCGTTCTTGGCGCGTGACGCCTACTACCTGGCCCGACGCACGCCGTCCGCGCGGCGGATCGGTGCGGCGCTCCTCTTCCTCGTCGCCGGCGTGGCGTTGTCCGAGGTTCTCGTCGAGCCCGTGTCGCGCTGCCTTGTCCGGCCCTACAAGGTGCCGAGTGCCTCGATGTCGCCGACGCTGCTGGTCGGCGACCACGTGCTCGCGGACATGATGTCGTTCGGCGCCCGCTATCGTCTGTGGTCGTTCGGTCGGACGCTCCGGCGATTTCGCCCCGTCGAGGCGCCGCGCAGCGGCGACATCGTCGTGGTGTTGAACCCGCGCGACACGGAGCAGGAGTTCATGAAGCGCGTGGTCGCGGTGGCCGGCGAGACCGTCGAGATGCGAGACCGCCGGCTCTACGTCGACGGGGCGGCGGTCGACGAGCCCTTCGCGGTCTATCGACGCGGCGGCATGCCGGCCAGCGCGCAGTTCGGGCCGGTCACCGTCCCCGCCGGACACGTCTTCGTCCTGGGCGACAACCGCGACGAGAGCATCGATTCGCGGATCTGGGGTGCCGTCCCCGTCGAGAGCGTGACGGGCCTCGTGCGTGCCGTGTATTGGTCGTGGGACGCGGCGGATGGCTCCGTGCGCTGGAGCAGGGTGGGCCGGCCGGTGCTGCGCCAGCGCCGCTCGACGATCGCGCCTCCCGATCAGCTCCAGGCCGCGACGAGCGCGCGCGTCGCCTCGGCCGGATCCGCCGCGGCGAGAATGGCGCGGATCACCGCCATGCCGTGAGCCCCGGTGGCGCGAACCGCCGCCACCGTCTCACGGTCGATCCCGCCGATGGCCAGCACCGGTACCGCCGCCGCGCGCACGGCTTCGGCGAGCCGCACCGTGCCCTGCGGCTCTCCGAAGAGCGCTTTCGACGGCGTGGCGAACACCGGCCCGAAGAAGACGAAGTCGGCGGCGCTGGCGGCCGCGTCCGCCACGTCATGGACGGACGCGCCGATGGTCGCGTGGGACAGCACCACGCGTGCGACGTCGACCGGGAACGAGCGTTCGCCGAGATGCACGCCGTCGGCGCCGACCGCGAGCGCCACGTCGAGCCGATCGTTCACGAAGAGCGCGGCGCCGCGCGCCGCGGTGGCCTTGCGCAGCCGCTCGGCGAGCGCGAGCAATGCCCGCCCGGTGAGGTCCTTCTCGCGCAGCTGCACGGCGGGGAGGCCGGCATCGAGGGCGCGCACGACGACGTCCACCAGATCGCGATCGCCCGTGGCATGGCGATCGGTCACCAGCATCAGCCTCGGGATCAGCGGATGAGTCCTTCGAGTGGACTCGAAGCCGTCGCGTAGAGCTTGGCCGGAATGCGGCCGGCGAGGAACGCCTTGCGGCCGGCTTCGACGCCGAGGCGCATCGCCTCGGCCATCATGATCGGATCGTGCGCGCCGGCGATGGCGGTGTTCATCAGCACGGCGTCGCAGCCGAGCTCGAGGGCCTCGGCGGCGTGCGATGCCGTGCCGACGCCGGCGTCGACGATGACCGGCACGCGGCTCTGCTCGATGATGATGCGGAGATTGTACGGATTGCGGATGCCGAGCCCGGAGCCGATGGGCGCGGCGAGCGGCATGACGGCGGCACAGCCGATCTCCTCGAGGCGCTTGCACGCCACCGGATCGTCCGTGACGTACGGCAGGACGTCGAAGCCGTCGCGCACCAGCAGCCGCGCGGCTTCGATCGTCGCGGGCACGTCGGGGAAGAGCGTCTTCTCGTCGCCGATGACCTCGAGCTTGACGAGCGTGCCCACGCCCGCCTCACGCGCGAGCCGGCAGGTGCGCACGGCATCTTCCGCAGTGTAGCAGCCGGCGGTGTTGGGCAGGATCGTGAAGCGGTCGAGCGGCAGGTGATCGAGGAGGTTCTCCTTGCCGGGGTCCGTGATGTTGACGCGCCTCACCGCCACGGTGACGATCTCGACGCCCGCCACGTCGGCGGCGGCGCGTGTCTGGGCGAACGAGGCGTATTTGCCGGTGCCGATGATGAGGCGCGAGCGGTAGTGGCGTCCGGCGAGCGCGAAGGTGTCGGCCGCGGCCATGCGCTCACCCACCCCCGACGAAGTGGATGATCTCGACGGCGTCGCCGTCGGCGAGCCGGGTCGCGGCGTAGTCGGCGCGTGGCACGAGCGCGCGGTTGACCTCGACGGCGACGCGGCGCGGGCCGAGCCCGAGCACCGCGATCAGGTCGGCGACCGTCGCCTCGCCGGGAAGGCTGCGCGGCTCGTCGTTCACCACCACGTGCATCGCTGCCGGACCTTAGCGGCTCGCCCCCAGGGTGACAACGGGGGCGCGCCTTGGTACATCCCGCCGGTGACGGGCAGACCGACGATCGCGGAGGTGAGCGCGGCGGCGCTCACGCACAACTGCCGCGAGGCCGCGCGGCTCGTCGGGCCGGCCGTGCGCGTGATCGCCGTGGTCAAGGCCGACGGCTACGGGCATGGCGCGGCGGCGGCGGCGCGCGCGTTCGTGCGCGGCGGGGCGGCGCTGCTCGGCGTGTCGTCGCTGGCCGAGGGACTCGAGCTGCGGCGTGCCGGCCTCGCCGAGCCCATCGTGGTGCTGGGCGGCCTCTACGCCGGCGAAGCGGCCGACGCGGTGGCGCACGACATGGCGGTGGCGCTCTGGACGTGCGAGGTGGCGGACGCGCTGGCGGCGGCCGCGCGTGCGGCCGGCCGGCGCGCGCGCGTGCACCTCAAAATCGACACCGGCATGACGCGTCTCGGCGTCGACGCCGGTGACGCGGCGGAGTTCGCGCGTACGCTCGCGGGTACCGACGGGCTCGAGGTCGCGGGCCTGTTCTCGCACCTCGCGTCGGCGGACGACGTCGAGCAGGCCGCCGTGCAGGCGCAGATCGAGCGCTTTCGGACCGCGGTGGCCGCCGTGCGGACAGCGGGGGTGTCCCCCGCGCTCGTCCACCTGGCGAACAGCGCCGCGGTGCTCTCGGCCCCGGCCGCACACTTCGACGCGGTCCGTCCGGGCCTCATGCTCTACGGATACGCTCCCGCGGCGCACCTCGCCCGCCACGCCACGCTCCGCCCGGCCATGCGGCTCGCCACGCGCGTGACGCAGGTTCGCCGCATCCCGGCTGGCCGTGCGGTGGGTTACGGCGGGACGTGGGTCGCCAAGCGGCCGAGCGTGATCGCGACCCTGCCCATCGGCTATGCGGACGGGTATCATCGTCGGGCCTCCAACCGCGCCGAGGTCGTGGTGCGGGGACGGCGCGTGCCGATCGCGGGACGCGTGTGCATGGACCACGTGATGATCGACGTCACCGACGTGCCGGACGCGCAGGCGGGCGACCGCGTCGTGCTCTGCGGCAGTGCGGGCGGCGCCGCGGTGTTTGCGGACGAGCTGGCTCGGTGGTGTGAGACCATTGCGTACGAGATGCTGACCGCGGTGGCGCGACGCGTGCCGCGCGTGCACCAGGAGGAGTTCGATGGCTAGAGTCCGACGCGCGCTGGTGAGCGTCAGCGACAAGCGCGGGCTGATCGAGTTCGCGCAGGGGCTGGCGGCGCTCGACGTGCAGATCCTGTCGACGGGGGGCACGGCCAAGCTGCTGGCCGACGCCGGCATCCCGGTCGTGCAGGTGAGCGACTACACCGGGTTTCCCGAGATGCTCGACGGCCGCGTGAAGACGTTGCATCCGAAGATCCACGGCGGCTTGCTCGGCCGGCGCGACGTGCCGGCGCATCTCGACGCCATGCGGGCGCACGGCATCGAGCCGATCGATCTGGTCGTGGTCAACCTCTATCCCTTCGAGGCGACAGTGGCGAAGCCCGGCGTGTCCATCGACGAGGCGATCGAGCAGATCGACATCGGCGGGCCGTCGATGCTGCGCTCCGCGGCGAAGAACCACGCCAGCGTCACCGTGCTGGTCGATCCGGACGACTACGCGCCCGTCCTGGCCGAGCTGCGCCAGCGCGGGGGCGAGGTCTCGCCCGAGACCAACCGGCGATTGGCGCACAAGGTGTTCGCCACCACCGCGCGGTACGACGGCGCCATCGCCGAGTACCTGGGCGCCGGGGCGAGCTTCCACTGGAGCGGGATGAAGGCGCTCGAGATGCGCTACGGCGAGAACCCGCACCAGGGCGCGGCACTCTACGGCGACTTCCTGACCGTCTGCGAGCCGCTGCACGGCAAGGAGCTCTCGTACAACAACGTGGTCGACATCGACGCGGCGCTGGCGCTGGCGACCGAGTTCCTGGCGCACCCCGAGGCGATGGTCGCCATCCTGAAGCACAACACCCCGTGCGGTGCCGGCCTCGGGGGCGATCCCCTCGAAGCATGGGAGCGTGCCTATGCGACCGATCCCGAGTCGCCGTTCGGCGGCATCGTGATCAGCACGAAGCCGTGGACGCTCGAGCTGGCGCGGGCGGTGGACGAGATCTTCACCGAGGTGTTGATCGCGCCCTCCTTCGAGCCCGAGGCCCTCGCTCTCCTGCAGAAGAAGAAGAACCGCCGTCTGGTGCGCTGGCATCCGGCGGCCACGCCGCCGCGAGGCCGTGTGGGGCGCACCGTGGTCGCCGGCATGCTCGTCCAGGACCAGGACGTGGCGATGGAGGACGTGAGCACGGCGCGGCGCGCCACGATGCGGGCCCCGTCCGAGCGGGAGCTGCGGGCGCTCGACTTCGCGTGGCGGGTCGTCAAGCACGTGAAGTCGAACGCCATCGTGTTCGCCACCGACGACCGCACGCTCGCCGTCGGCGGGGGACAGACCTCTCGCGTGGAAGCCATCCGCAACGCGGTGTCGCGTGCCGGGCGGCTCGGCATCTCGCTCGCCGACAGCGTGCTGGCGAGCGACGCCTTCTTTCCGTTTCCCGACGGTCTGGAGGAGGCCGCCGCGGCCGGTGCCACGGCGGTCGTGCAGCCGGGCGGCAGCGCGCGCGACGAAGAGGTCATCGCGGCCGCCGACCAGCGCCGCGTAGCCATGGTGCTCACGGGCGTGCGGCACTTCCGGCACTGAGCGATGCGGGTGCTCGTCGTCGGTGGGGGCGGGCGCGAGCACGCGCTCGCATGGAAGCTCCGGCAGAGCCCGCGCGTCGAGCGCGTGCTGTGCGCGCCGGGCAACGCGGGTATCGCGCGCGAGGCCGAATGCCGGCCGACGGCGGCCGACGACGTGCCGGGGCTCGTGCGGCTCGCGCGGGACGAACGGATCGACCTGGTGGTGGTGGGACCGGAGCTGCCGTTGACGCTCGGCCTGGTCGACCGCCTGCACGAGGCCGGCATCCCGGCGTTCGGGCCGTCGGCGGCCGGGGCACGGCTCGAGGGGTCCAAGGTGTTCACCAAGGAGTTCCTGCGCCGCCACGCCATCCCGACCGCCGCATTCGGCGCGTTCGACGACGCGAATGCCGCGGTACGATTCGCGAGCGAGCTGGGCGCGCCCGTCGTCGTGAAGGCCGACGGACTCGCCGCGGGCAAGGGCGTGTTCGTCTGTCAGACCCTGGACGAGGCGCGGGACGCGATCGAGCAGGTGATGCGCCAGCGCATCTTCGGGGACGCGGGGGCGCGGGTGGTCGTGGAGGAGTTCCTCGACGGTGAGGAGGCGTCGTTCATGGTCGTCACCGACGGGACGACCGTGCTGCCGCTGGCGCCGGCACAGGACCACAAGCGGATCTTCGACGACGACCGAGGCCCCAACACGGGCGGCATGGGCGCCTACTCGCCCGCGCCGATCGTGACGCCCGCGCTGCACGCGCAGGTGATGCGGGACGTGATGGAGCCGGTCGTGCGGGCACTCGGGCGCGACGGGGTCGTCTACCGCGGCATCCTCTATGCCGGGCTCATGATCCGCGACGCGCAGGCGAAGGTGCTGGAGTTCAACGTGCGCTTCGGCGATCCCGAGGCGCAGGCGATCCTCGTGCGGCTGCAGAGCGACCTCGCCGAGCTGGCGGAGCGGACCGCCGCGGGCACGCTCGCCGGTCACGCCATCGCATGGGATCCTCGGCCCGCCGTGTGCGTCGTGCTGGCCGCGGCGGGCTACCCCGGCGTGGTGAAGAAGGGCGCGGCGATCCACGGCCTGGAAGGGCTCGCGTCCTGGCGCGACGGGGTCGTGTTCCATGCGGCCACGAAACGGGTCGGCGACGACGTCGTCGCGGACGGCGGACGCGTGCTCGGCGTGACCGCGCTCGGCACGACGATCCGCGGCGCCATCGACGGGGCCTATGCGGCCGTCGGCAAGATCCAGTGGGACGGCATGCAGTATCGCCGCGACATCGGCCGGCGGGCGATCGACCGTGGTCTGTGACGTCGGCGACGCCGTCGCCGCGCTGCGGGCGGGCGGCGTGGTGGTCTTCCCCACCGAGTCCGTCTACGGGCTCGGCGTCGACGCCCGGAGTGCTGCGGCCGTGGCCCGGCTCGTGGCCGTGCGTGGTCGCGAGCCAGGCAAGCCCATCCTCGTGCTGGTACGCGACCTCGCGATGGCGGAGTCGATGAGTGCCGGCTTCCCGCCCCGTGCGATCCGCCTGGCGGAGCGCTTCTGGCCCGGACCGCTCACCATCGTCGTCCCGGCCAGGCCCGGTCTCGCCGAGCCGCTCGTCGCCGGCACGGGGACGATCGGCGTGCGCGTGTCCGGGCATCCGGTGGCCACGGCGCTCGTCTCGGAGCTGGACGGGCCGGTGACCGCACCCAGCGCGAACCCGCCGGGCGCGGACCCGCCGCGTCGCCTGGCCGAGGCGCGCGCGTACTTCGGCGATGCCGTACAGGCGTACCTCGACGGCGGCACGCTCCCCGGCGGCGCGTCCACGGTGGTGGCGGTCGATCGACAGGACGTGCGCGTGTTGCGCGAAGGACTCATCTCGCGCGCGGCGGTCGACGCGGCGCTCGCTTACGGATAACTAGACGCGATGGCGGTGGTGGGTCCGTTTCCCGGGATTCGGTACGACGCAGCCCGAGTCGGCTCGATGGCGGCGGTGGTGGCGCCGCCCTACGACGTGATCTCGCCCGCCGAGCAGGCGGCGCTCTACGATCGCAGTCCCTACAACGCGGTGCGACTGATCCTGCCGCGCGACACGGACCGCGCCGGCGCGTCGGCGCGTGCGCTGCGGGCGTGGCTCGAGGCCGGCGTGCTCACGGCGGACGCCGAGCCGTCGCTCTACGTCTATTCGCAGCGTTTCTCCCTCGGCGACGGGCGATCGCTGATTCGCGACGGCGTCATCTGTCGATTGCGGCTGGAGGATTTCGCGAGCGGCGTCGTGCGGCCGCACGAGCGGACCTTTCCGGGGCCGAAGGCGGATCGTCTGGCGCTCATGCGCGCGACCGGCGCGTACCTGAGCCCGATCTTCGGTCTCTACGCGCGCCCGAACGAGCCCGTGCGGACGCTCGTGGGGCCGCTCGGCACGCCGCTCGTCGACGTGCTCGACGCGGGCGGCTGCGGGCATACGCTCTGGCGGGTCACCGATACGGCCGCGGTCGCACGCTTCCGCGAGGCCCTGGCGCACGAGACCGTCTACATCGCCGACGGGCATCATCGGT
>Ga0187893_10007774_pt1 | contig 17326 bp, 17 predicted proteins | sample MA1701074metaG_FD_139574 | JGI IMG/M metagenome (GOLD analysis project Ga0187893, IMG submission 139574) | White microbial mat communities from a basaltic lava cave in the Kipuka Kanohina Cave System on the Island of Hawaii, USA - MA170107-4 metaG ... | reverse complement strand
CCCGAGATGGTGAAGCGACTGGAGCGAGATCTGCCGGAGTTGCTGTCCTTCTTTGCGCTCCCCAAACACTTGTGGAGAAAGCTGCGGACGACCAATGTGATTGAGCGCTGTTTTGTGGAAGTGAGCCGTCGAACCCGACCCATGGTCTGTTTTGTCAACGTGCAGAGCGTGGACCGCATTATCTTTTCTATCTTTAGCCGCTTTAACGGTGATTGGAAAAACCGCACCCTCCGAGTTTTTACACAAGCAGCTTGACATCACCACCTCGCAGTCCAGCTCAACGCAGGTCTGTGAGTTTGGTAACATCTCGCCATGCGTGCTGAGCCCAAAGACGGCGTGGTTCATCGCCCGCACTTTACTCTTGAACCCGGAGCCAAACCCGTCGGTGCCCTATGCATGCCCTGGAAACATCTGAGAGCCACCGCCCATCTCCACATGGTAGCCGCGCAAGTGCGGGTTCTTCCGCTGGTATCCCCAACTGATGGGTGACCGTCACCTATGGCATGGAAGAAGTGCTGCGTCGGCTGGAGCCCCTACTGGGCGGGAATGGATCTCGACTTCCCGGCTTCGCCAAGCCGCGGATCAGGAAGTAACACACGATCATGCCAGCACGTCGCTTTAGTGAGTCGATGTTCCTGTGGGTGGCGCACACATGGCAAACAGCGCCATGTGTGCGACGCGGATCACAGACATCGCAGAAAAGCGCGATATCTGCCCCAGCCTGACTTTGGGTAGCAAACCAAATCTACTATCGTGAGGCATCAAGCGAGCGAGCAACCGGTAAGAGGCGGGGCCGCATGGAGGGCCGGACTCCCAAGATGCGTTGCCAACCGGCAGGGCTGACGAAATCCTCCAAGCGCTCTGTCATCGCGGTGAGCTTAATTAACCCGCCGAATTGTCACCTTAGCCACCGGATTTCTCCAGTCGCGCATGGAGGGGTTCAAATTGCTGGTCGCAACACCACCACCCGTGCCGTGAATTCCCGAGTGAATGTGGACAACAGAATTCTCAGCCGTACCTAGACCGCTTGGGGGCGGCGTCATACAGTCGGGTCCTGGAATTGAACCCTTCGGCTCGCCGGGCCTGCAGATCTCGTCGTTTCGTTCCGTTCCGGCGTCATAGGCAGGGGAAAGGTAAGTCATCGTCTTGTTGCCTGAGGGCCCCTCTACGCCGTTCAGTGCAAAGAAAGCATCATTGGTAGGAATGAGCATGGAGGCGACAGTGATATGGTCGAACGCTCCTCGCGTCTGGATGAAGAGAGTGACGGAAGCACCCGGAGACAACAATCCCATCGGAAGCAGAGCGCCGGAATCGGTCACATCCAAGACTTCCGGTAGTCCCCTCAATAGATTTGTGAGTGGACCTGTATCTCCATCTTCGGCGAGTGTTTCCAGTTGTAGACTGGCGGATTGGCCGAGTTCAAAAAGTTTCAGCCCTTGCTTGTGACTTGCAACCAGAATTGGCGTGAAGCGTTGGCCATTCGTCAGATTCGTTACTGTCACTTCGAATCGCCTGCCTTGATTCTCATTATCTCCGGCAAACAGCAGACTGCTTGGTGCCATTACAGCAAAGCACAAGACCAGCAGAGTCAGGGCAGTAGCGAGAGACAGACGCAGGCGTTGGGTAGTTGAGATTGTCATCGTTGATTCTCCTCGTTATAGAGATTGGACTCCGGGATTGGCAGCCTTCGGCCCATCTGCCGGCAGATCAAATGGGACGCCTGGGCTTGCGATTGAAGAGTCGGAGCAACGCAAAAAATCCCCCTTTTCGCAGTCGATTTTTTTAGATAGTCCGCTGGGATGGCCTTAGAATGCCTGCTGAATCTATGAGGAGGGTTCTATCTGACGAGTCGATTCGCGGCGCTAGTGTTGGGAAGTCTCTTGTGTTTCGCAATTCAGCTGAAGGCCCAGCGCGCACCGTTCGCTGGGGGCTTGGCGGGGATATCGACGCTGTCCGCTGATGGGCGGTCGCTGACGGCCGGGAACTCGTCGGCGGTTTCTCTTTATAAACCAGAGAATGGCGCAGCACTTAATTTCTTTGCAGGCGTCCATCTGACGGACTTTCTGAGCCTGCAAGGAAATTACGTCTGGAACCGGAACCAGCTGACACTCTCCTCCGCACGAATCTCTCCTGCAGAGGAGTTCTTTTACGAGCAATCGCGGTCCAGCAATCAACACGGCTTCATCGGCGACCTGTTGCTGTATTTCCGTGGCCGAAGCAGCTGGGCAAGGCCTTACCTGTCGGTAGGGTCGGGCCTGGTGCGTCTCAGCAGCAAGGAAAAATCGATTCTAGCGGTCAGCGGAATGCCTCCATTGCCACCTACAGAGTTCACGGTCAGCGCTCCCGCGCTGCGGGTCGCCGTTGGAATCGATTTCGCTTTCCATGCAAACTGGGCCTTCCGATACAGCTTCAGTGAAACCATCCGAAGCAACCCGATCAGCGAGCAGCTCGCTCCCCCGGGACAGCGCAACTTGGCCAATTTTCAAAACTTGTTTGGATTTGTCAGACGCTTCTGACAGGGCGTCTAGCGATTTTGGAATTGGACGTAGGGACAATGAGGCCAAAAGATCGGCGCATTCTCTATCTTTTCAGCGGCAATGCGGGCATGGCAAACCTGGCAGAAATTCAGCGACTTGATGCGCTCACCGACAGGAAGTACCTCAACTGCTTTTTCAAAAACGCAGAGTGACTGGCCATTTTCTTCGCAGCCTGAAACGCTCAGGAGTGGGCCGGACGCAGACTGGTGGCGCATGAGAGCCGAATAGACCCTGGCTTTGAGTCTGGAGGGAGCCTTTGCCGGATCAGATTGCGCCGGCTCGGACCTCGCGGCCAAGAGCTCGAAGAATCGCTCCCCGCTTTCGGGCTTACTCATTGTTCCACCTCCGCATGAATTGCTCCCGCGCCCGTGCCAACAGGCGTTCTACTGCCTTCTCCGTCCTGCCCGTCTGAGCCGCCATCTCAGCGGCACTCCGGTTTTCCCAGTATCTCCAGAGAATGGCCATGCTATAGGCATCGGGCAGGCTCTTCAGCACTCGCTGGATCCGCTCGGCAAGTCGCTTCTGGTCAACCAGCTCATCAAACTCCGGGTGAACGGGAATGGGCAGCGGCTCCCCATCCTCTCCATCAATGGATACAGCCTCGCGTAGCCGCCTCCGGTAGTAGTCCTCCACTTTGTGTCTGGCAATTCCAAGCAGCCAGCTCCGCAGCGATGAAGTTCCTTGGAATTTCGGCAAGCTTTCCAGTGCCGCTACGAACACGTCCTGTACCAGGTCTTCCGCCAGATCGGTTCTTGGAATCAGACGGTGCCAGACGAAGTTGTAGATAGGGTCGGCATGAAGAGCAACGAACTCGGCGGTGGCCTTACGGTCTTTGCGCAAGACCGCAGCCACAAGTTGGGAGTCATCTTTCACTCCGGCAGCCTCAGCATTTTTGGCCCCCGATGACAACTGCGACTGTTCCAAGGACTCTCCGCCTCCCAATTTACATTACCCGCATCGTCATTGTCGTGATTGTTGGGGCTTTCCCCCTCGCTAGCCGCAAAAATGATGCTTGGATGGCGCAAGGAAAGCGGGAGCGAGCTCCCTCACTCCACAAGGAGTCGGGCCAGTATCCCGGCGCCTTCTCTCCAGCTCCTTCACTGCCGCCCGGGGAACGGATGAAGAACTCTTGATGGTGATTGATTGTTGAGACTCCGGCCGGTCCGGTTCCGACCTAAGCTGGTTTCGAGGATTAAGCTTTCTCTTTTTCGATCTTGATCGCCACGGCGTTGAAGGCTCTGTCGAAGACCACCTTGACCAGCGCACCCACAGCCAGTTGGCTGAGCTGGATCTTTTCTTTGCCAGCTTTCAGGCTGGTCTTGGCATTTACCTTCAGAGTAATTTCCCTGGCGTTCTTCTTCTTTTCCTCTCTCAAAAGCACAATTCCTTTCCCCACATCCAGTGCAAGAACTCTGGCTTTGGCGCTCTCAAATTGGAATGCTTCGGCATTGGCGGTGCCGAAGACCGGCGGTGGAGTCGAAGTGCCGGAGGCTTCCAACCAGGAAACGCAGGCCAACAACATCGTGAGGACAATGAAAAAGGCAAAGGACGATTTCATGACAGGCTCCTTACCTCAAGACTCAACAGTTCTATGCCGTTTCTGCCGGTTTTCATTCCTGGTCCATTCCCAGATTGCGATGCCGGCCGGGATTCCAAACTCAGCAAAGCGCGGCCAAACCATCTCTGCAAAGTTCAAATAGAAGAGATAGGAGAGCACTGTCAAGCCGGAGAGAGAGATCCAGGATGCCCTGGGGAAGAAGACGCAAAACGGGACCAGCCAGCAGATGTACCACGGCTGGACGGCTGGTGAGAGGAGCACTAGAGAGGCCAGGGAGTAGAAAACAGCTTTCAGCAGAGGTGCAGATTCTGTGGAGGCCGCTAACCAATCCCTGCGTTTCCTCTGAGGTAGTGAAACACTGGCACAATCGGCATTCGGTGCCTCGCACGAGGAGTGGAAATGAGGTCGAGCAGGCATTTCAGACTGAGGCCATGCCGCGACCAATGGTGAGCCTCCCTGGATGCGAAAAGGCAAGAAACGAATCACACTACTCCCTGCGCCTATCCGGCGTTGGGGCGGGAGGATCCGATCTTTCTGTTGATGTTCGCGACCGCTGCGGCAGGAACGACCTCTCATCAGAACGATGAACTGCCAGACAACCACCCCTGTGACGCCCGCAAGCACCAGGGCACGACCGAACCACCAAGGCTTCCCGGCAAGGGGGTTCAACCCCCTTTCGACCAACCAAAACAGGCCGGCATTGAAGTTCCAGTACCGCGAGTAAACTGAAAGGCCCTCGAACAATCGCGAGCCCGCTTGAACAAAGGGAGCGTATCCCAGAAAGAGGACGGCGCCGAATGTTGTTAGGGACAGCAGGAAGGTGCTGCGACTGCGTCGATAGGCTTCAAAAAGAAGAAAGGGCAGCGCGATCCCGCTGAAGAGCTTGGCCAGAACGGAAAGACCCAGTACCAGATGTGAGAGTACAAAACGCCGGTCTAACAAACACCTCAGTGAAAGGAAAAGGAGAAAGAGCACCAGAGAGTCCATGTGTCCGCTGTTGGCGAATTCTTTGATTGAGAGGGGATTCCAGGCGTATATCAGGATCCAGGCGTGGGAATATCGCAGGCGTTTCAGAAGTGACATCAGCACTGAGATGAGAGCCACATCAAAGAACAGAGCCAGGCACTTGAGAAAGGAGAGACTGGAAGGCGCAATCCACGCGGACAGCTGAAAGAGGAATTGAAAGAGCGGCGGATAGATCGTTCGGATCGATTTGAAACTGACGAAATCGTAATGGTCATCCTGCAAGTTCTCCAGCTCCGCCGCTTCGGGCGCATAGAGGTAGGGATTAATGCCGTGAAGACCTACGCGTCCGTCCCAGCAGTAGCGGTACAGGTCGTCATCCCAGATGGGCGGAATCAGCAGAACCGTCAACCGGAAGATGAGTGCGCATCCCAGAATCAGAGACAGCGAAGGACCTGTTGAGGGTGGAGAACGGCGCAGGACGAGCGGCAACGCAGCCGCGTAAGCCACAAAGGCCAGCAGGAAATGCAAGACAAATGGAACGACTGGAATCCTCGCAGCCTCATAGGCGTGGAGCGCCAGCAGATTGGCTTCAATGGCGAGGGCGCTGGCATAAAATCCCCAATGGACTCGAGTGTCTCTCCCTATCGTCGTAATGATCGGTTGTGGAACAATATCCAGCGACGAGCCCACTATCATGGTTGCCTCGAAGAACGTCTATCGCGCAGACTCCGCTACTTTGGGCGGATTCTGCGGCATTTTTGAGGATTGAGGACAAGGCTGTAGCCCGCAACCAGCGCAGTCTTCGCTATAGCGGCTACTAATAGCGTTTCTCGCTCCTTAACAACGAGGGGGTAGGAGAGATCGCAGGAGGCCAAGTTCGCCTCCCTATGATCCGGTTGAAGAGGGGAAGCGGTCGGAGCTCATTTGTGTCAACCGTGGACTCATCTCGGTCTGCTCGTTGAGCGACCAATCGTAGTCGAGATATTCCACCCGATATCTTCCCTTGATCAGGTAGTCACGGTTTTTGGCGTCCAGATGCCAGCCAATGAAGTTCAGAACAGACCGCTCGACCGCATTGTGACCCGGGAAATCCGCATCGGTGCCGTAAGTACTCACGAAATCCTCACCGTACCATTTGAAAATGGACGACAGCAGCACCCGTCGTCGCGCTCGGTCGATGCGAAACTTTGACGGATCGGAGGCGAATCGGCGTGCTTGGTCCTGAAGTTGGGACTCGAGCCGGTCACCGTCGAACGGCTCATTGCGAAGGGGAGGACAACTGTTGGCAGCGCATACCAGCGCCATGTGGATGCGAGGCTCGTCGAACTGCTTGCGGAGAATTTCGTGTTCGATCTGGTTCAAAGTCAATTGCTGTCTTATCACCATGAAGCGCAACTCGTCCCATACTCCCGGGATCTGGCGAATGCTCTTGCGTGGAATCAGAAAAGATTCTGACAAAACCGGCTGGATAGGATAGTGGTTGATTATGGCCGTGAGCGTCAGCGCGTTGTAGGCATTGATCCAGAAAGCCACCTGCTCTTCTTCATCCCAGGATTCGTATGCATCCCGACCGACCGTCCTCAAAGCCGCAACGAAACGATCGAGTCTCTCCCGGTTGGACTTGAGCCGCCCGTAGTAGACCAAGCCATCTACGGTCACATGCTCCTTCAGCACGGAAGCATAGTCGTCCTGGGAAAAGCCGGCAGGCTGAGGGTCGATGCCATGCGGGGGTCTGGCTGATGAAGGAATCGGCCGGGAGAGATAGCGGTAACCAAAGATCGCAGCAGCCAGAAGTGGGACTACAATCCAAATCGTGGGCCTCGTCATCATATGCCGTAAATGTGACCGTGAGTCGTTATTATTCCTTAGGCGTCGAGGCGGAATTTCTGGCAGGTGGCTGGGGATTCAAAGGGTGACTCGAGGAGGTCAGGAAGATGAAACCACATTTTTCAAGGCAGGCTGAGCAAGAACCGTTCGAACCACCGGGTGCCGAATACTGCGGTCTCCCCGTTGAAGTCGTTTGCCGGATGGCGCACTGCAGCCTCGTTCGCTACCGAGATCGCGAGTTCGTCGTCAATACCGAGGATCTCTACTTTCAACGTTCGCTGAGATGTGCCGCTTGAAGAAATCCGGAATTCACCAAGAAGTCGTCACCGATATGAACGGCTCGCCGAGGCGCCAAAGAGATCTACGATGAACGATTCAAAGTTCCAACCAGGAGAAGCCCCGGTTCCGCGAAGCCTGGCGGATGACATCGTTGTCAGCCCGGATACGCTGCGTGAGAACCGGATTCCGCCACGGCAGACACGCACCCGCAAGTGGCCGGTGCTCGACGCCTTTGGGCCACCCAAGATCGACCTCCAGAAATGGACGTTCCAGGTCAAAGGCCTGGTCGATAAGCCGATAGGATGGACTTGGCCCGAGTTCCTGGCCTTGTCTCGCGTCAAAGTGTTCTCGGACTTCCACTGCGTCACCCGATGGTCCCGGCTGGGCAATCTTTGGGAGGGGGTACCTACCACCGAAATCCTCAAGCATGTCCAAATCTCGCCTCTAGCGCGCTACGTTCAAGTCTCGGGTCACGACTGGGGCTGGACCACGAACATGCCGCTGGCCGCCTTTCTTGCCGAGGACGCGCTTTTTGCAGACACGCATGACGGAGACCCGATACCGCTGGAGCACGGCGGACCGTTGCGATTGGTTGTTCCTCGACTCTACGCGTGGAAGAGCGCTAAATGGGTTTCGGAGATTGAGTTCTTAGAGCACGATCAAGCCGGCTTCTGGGAACGAGGCGGATACCATATGAATGGCGACCCTTGGACGGAAGAACGCTACCGATAGCCGGTTGCTGTCGCGAAACGGTAAGGGACCCAGATGACCTTGGTTCCCGGGCATCTAAAACTGGAAGAAGGAATCGCTTTCTGATTTGCGTCGGTTCGAACTGGGCCGGCAGTCAGAAACTTTAGACCGATACGCCAGTCGGGGCTGCCTTTGCCATCACCGCCTGGGAAGGTTTCGTTGCCGCCGCCAGTTGCGTTCTGAGAATCGCCCGCCCGCGGCTCAAGCGTGACATCACGGTACCGACGGGAATGTTGAGCGTTTCGGCTACTTCTTTGTACGAAAATTCCTGAACGTCAGCCAGCAGGAGAACGTCCCGGTAATTTTGTGGGACACGGTCAAGGGCTGCCAGCATGTCTTCGTCGGTGATCTCTTCGGGCACTGGAGGCTGGTAAACCAGAGTTTCCTCCAAGACTTCCTCCTCACCAGTGAACTTGAAGCGAACCCACTTGCGGCGATGATGATAGATGACGTGGAAGAGGATCTTGAACATCCAGGCGCGGCAGTTGGTTCCTGGTTCAAAGCGCCGAAACGATTTCCACGCCTCCAGGTAAGTCTCTTGCACCAAGTCCTCAGCCGTTTGACGATCACCGATGACCCGGACAGCCGTTCGATAGAGATCGTCAAAATGCGGAAGTGCCTCAGCCTCAAACGCTTCGACACAAACCTCTTGGGTCTCTGACATCACACACCTCCGGGCCGCTGCATCACGGACCTCACTGAATTTCGAATGCAGCCGGCTTCAGTAGTTCGTTTAGAAAAGGCGAGCAGTTGCTCAGAAGGACGTTCTGAGTCGCCAACTGTCTGAAGAGTTCAACTCCGTTCCGATCCAGGAACGAGACCCCCGCCATGTCGATCGTCAATCTCTGCCCCTGCGACAGAATTGCTTCACAGTACACTTGCACTTCCGTAACGCAGGCACCCACCACCCGACCCTCCAACTTCACAACCTTCTTGCCATCCGACGCGCCGTTTTCAGAGATTCTTAGCATGAGTCCAGTCCCAGTTCCCTTGTTTCTGACCTTAGAGCAACGGCGCTGCCAATGCAGTACACAGAATGTTAGTGTTGATATATAACGAGTTAAATTCGTAATGCGACCTTACCTAAAGTAGGCCCACGACATTCCGTGGGCTTAGTGGTTTGTGGGGAGGCGCCAGCCCACGAAATTTAGTGGCTGGCTTCGTGGGTCCGTGGGGTCGTGACTGATTGGGAAAGCCTGCGGGCAGCGGATTGGGATTTAAGAGTGGGATTTCTAGTTGGAAGATATACCTGACTGGGAGATGCCTGGTCGGGATGTGTTCCCAGCCTGCCTGGGTGGAGCGGGCGCTCCTGCACAAGGTGCAGGAAACTCGATCTTCATATCTTCAAGTCTTCAGGCTTCGCTGACAAGCTGGGGCCAGGGGACCGAAGTCTGGTGAGGCTGCCCGGACATGAAGTATCGTCATTGTGTATTGGAGCTCGCAATCGCCAGGAAGGAAACAATCTAATTGGTTCGGGTGAGTGCCACGATGGCAAGATCGTCCGTTGGTCTTCGGCCATCCCGGAAGCGGTCCGCGCTCTCAGTCAGATTCGCGATCAGCTCGCTTCCATCGCTGCCGTTGAGTTCGTTCAGGATCTGGCGGAGCTGGCGGTCCTCGAAGAACTCACCATTCTCCCCTTGCGTTTCGCTGAGTCCATCGGAGGCGACCAGCAGCACGTCGCCCGCCGTCAATTCGATCGATCGAACCTCATAGGCCTCGAGGCCAACTCCAGGAAACATTCCAAGTGGGAGGCCGGGCGCAGGAATTTCATCCAGCCGGTTGCGCCCCGGGCGCAGCACAAACGGATACGGAAGCCCGGCATTCACAAGACGAATTGTGCAATTCCTTTCATCCACACAAACAGCGGCGGCGGCGGCGTAGATTCCTTCGGGAAGAAATCGATTCAATCTGGCATTCATCTCAGCGAACAGTTGTGCAGGCTCCTCTGCCACCGAACCTGCCTCATGAAAGATGGCCTTGATCAACATGCTGCTCAAGGCTGCTTGCACGCCGTGGCCGCTGACATCCGACACCAGTATCCAGGTCTGACCCTTGCGCCTGATGAAATCGAAGTAGTCACCGCCAATAGCCTGGGAAGGGCGGTAGAAGCTGTCGATTCGCAGACCCTCGATCTCGGGGAAGCATGGCGGGAGCAAGCTCCTCTGGACGTGTGCCGCCGTTTCCAGGTCCTCCTCCAGGCTTTTTTGGCGTTCGGCCAGGTCCGTGTGGTCTTTGACGAGACGATCCAGCACTCTCACTTTCTCCGCCAGCTGTCGGCGGAGACTCTTCTGCTGCAGCGCATTTCGAATCACCATTAATAGCTGTTCGTTATCCCAAGGCTTTTCCAGGAACTGAAAGAGACCGGCTTCGTTGATGGCCCGAATAGCATTCTGTTTGTCGGCAAAGCCAGTCAGCAGAATTCGGGCGGTCTCTGGTTGCAGACGCTTGACCTGCTTGAGGAGGTCAACACCATTCAGTTCCGGCATGAGAAAATCGGAAATGACGATGTCCACCGGAAAACGACCTAGCTCCTCGATAGCCCGCAAAGGATCGCTGAACGAGACAACGTGGCAGTCGGTCCGAAGTTCAAACAGCGCCGTCAGCGAGGACAATACCAAATCGTCATCGTCAATCAGGGCTATTCGAGTTTGTTGTTCTGGCTCGGGTCGCATGAAGCATCCAGCTTAACAGGGCAGCGCCACCCGCACCAGAGTTCCCTTTCCGACCGCACTCTGAACCTCGATCTGACCGCCGTGCTCCTGAATGATTTGACGTGAACTGAACAAACTCCAGTTTCCTGTGGAGACCCGGCCCGCTTCGATCTTGAATGCCGGGTCAAAAAGCCTTGTCACTTCTTCCGAACTCATGCCTTTGCCATCGTCCTGAACAACGACTTGCACCTGGGAAGCACTTTGGCGGCTTGTCAACCATACACGCTCGCATCCATTGGATTCCTCCAACGCATTCTGTAGGAGGCTCAAAAGAACGGAACTCATTTGTTGTGGCCGCACCACGATACGAGGGAGCGGCTTCAAGTCTAGTTCAAGCCGTACCCTCCCTTTGGCCTGAGCTTCCAAAAGATCGACGACGTCCTGAATGAGCGAGTTCATGTCGACGGCCAGCACCTGGGTTCGATCCAGGTTCGTGAAGCGCTGCATGCGCAAGACAACCTGATGCAACCGCTCCACAGAATCGGCGACGGTGCGCTGTAAGTCGGCTTCGATTTCTTCCGCCCGCTCTCGTTTTTCAAAAGGCAGGCTTGCCTTTTGTCGGGCGAGGGACTGACTCGACTGTACCGCACTCTTGAGGGCGCCCAGCGGCGAGTTGAGTTCGTGGCTGAGCGCGGCGGCAAAGCGCCCCATTAAGGCTGCCGTCTCTTGAAGCGAGAGGTTCTCGGCCTGAAGCCGCGCTTTTAGAGCTGATATCTCTTCGTAGGCCTTCATGTTCGCGGCAGCCAGTGCCACTTGGTTCGCCACCTCCTGCAGGAACTCCGCCTCCGCGTCCGAGTACTGGTCCTTTGTCATGCTCGCCAGGCTCATTGCACCGATGCTCCTGCCCTGGACGATCAAAGGGATGGTGCAATAAGAACGGACCCCTTCGGAAAAGAGATAGTCGTCGGTGATGTACACCCGTTCTGTCCCCAAATCGCGCCGCAGCACGGGCCGCTGGGTGTCGAATGCCTCGCCAAAGCAACAGTTCCGGCGGTCAAGGATTTTCCCGACCGCAAACTGATCTGAGGTCTGTCCCTCCAGCGCAAAGAAGCGAAGGCCATCGAGTTCAGGTTCATAGAACGTAATTCCGACCTTATCGAACGGCGTTGTACGCTGGAGGGCCTGGAAAATAGCATGGAACAGTTCTTCTTGCTCCAGATTGGTGACAATGGCGTTATTGATCTCCAACAGTGTTCGGCGGCGCTCCGCGGTTGCTTTTTCCCTGGTGTTCAATCCTGCAATCTGCTCGTACGACTTCATGTTGGCGACCGCTAGCGCGATCTGGTTTCCCACCTCTTGCAGAAACTCGAGGTCCATTGCGGAGTACTGATTTGGGGTCTTGCTCAAAACACCCAGAGCTCCGACAAGCTTTCCCTGCACGAGGAGAGGAGCGGCACAGAAAGAGCGGAATCCGTCCGAGTAAAGTTGTTGTGCAAAGTTGAACTGCCGAGCTTCTTCCAGTTCCAGGTCGCGCAAGAGGATGGGTCGCTCAAAAGCCAAAGTCTGGCCGGATCCGTTGTCGTGACGATAGAGTAAACTGGCCACATAATCGGCAGCGCCAACCCCCTCCAGCGCAAAGAAACGGAGCGCATCCAGTTCCTCGTCATAGAATGAAAGAGCAGCCAGGTCGAAACGAATGACGCGCCCCAATATCCGGCAGGCTCGAAGAAGCTCATCCTGGGTCAAACTGGTAATGACCGCATTGTTGATTTCGAGAAGAGTGCGATAGCGCTCGGCCTCTCCTCCGACTTCTTCAACAGTAAATTCGTGAGCCGCGTTCCTTGCCATTGTGTCTGTCATCACGGCTGTGTCAAATTGCGGCAACCTCTGCGGGACTGCTTTTCCTGCTGAGCGTGCAAACGACCACTCCATCGTTATCGATCAACGTTCCAGCCCATGCCTTGAATATGGAAACTCTTGGCCCGGTTATTCCCAGGCGGAAAAACTTGTGCAGGGAGGACCCAAAGGAAGCTCGGCGAAACCGGATCGCTCAGAGCTCAATGCTCCGCTCTGCGAGAGTGGTGTGCCGAATGTTTTGTCTTCGAAACCCCGGCTGCGAAATCCCCGAGGAGTGGTGTTATGCTGCTGCTCGTTTGACCCTCACACACTTCTGTAGATCCTCAGTCTCAACGATGAATTCTCTGTCCCGATGACTGATCAAACTGCAGGTCTCCATTCGGGCGATCACACGGACTGTTAACCTGAAGTAACCGGCAATCTCATGTTCCACGAATTTTGTGTTCTGATTTGAGCTGCATCGTTGAATAGTCATTGAATTGATCTCCGTTTCCAAACTTGCTCTCTGGGAGAGCAAAAGCCATGCCAACCGGAATGCAGCCTCCTCGGGTTGTCTATCTTGTTGATGTTTGAAGCGGTATGGAGAACTTGGAAAGAGCGCCGGCACCACTGCATTTCGTGGAGTCGCTCGATGATGGAGGAATCTCAATAAAGTGCCTACGAGATTTGGTGGTAACCTCGAGTGAAGGGAGCTGCTCAGAGGTCGAGGCCAGGAGTCCCTTCGATGGAACTCGGGTAACCCGAAGCCATAGCGGCTTCGGGTTACTGCCGAGTTTGAGATCTCGAACGGCACTATTGAACCGTTCAGAGCCTCTGACTATTTCCTGACGGACTGGGCGACGACGACGGCGGTACCCGGCTCAGCCATGCTCCGGGCTAGTTCGCGTTCGAGTCGCGACTTGGTCAGTTGGCTGCCGATGTAGTCTCCTGGAGTGACGATCCTGGACAGAAAATACTGGTCACCGTAACGATTGAAAACCAGCTCGCCGACATCCCGGCTGCGTGCGTCTACCAGGATCGCCGGGGGCGTATATGCTGCAGAGCGGCCATCTCTGCTCTGAATCAAAATTATGGCCGTATTGGGGACGTGCGAGACCTCATATTCGCCGGAAGGAAGATGTTTCTCATTGACGACGAATTCAAAGGGGATACTGGCCTTGAGCGCGATCTTAGGCTCGGCTTGGGCCGTCGGCAGCATCAGGGCTGCAAAGAGAGTTAGAGCAATAAGCCCTTGATAGATTTTGTTTTTCATTGGGACCTCCTTTAGGTGTTTATTTGGCCGTGGCTGAAGCTCGCCGACGGCCTGACTGTATTTCGGTGGGCTGGTCACCCACCGCCTTTATTTCCGACATAAACCGAGCGTAGCTCAGCCACTTTGGGGCCTCAATGGACCACGGGTCCTTTATCAATGGACCGTGGGTTCCTTCCAGATCCCTTTGTATCTCTAAGTTATTGAATACTTTGCGAGGAAGTGTCCCCTGAGCGAAGGCGTTTTGTTGAGGCCGGAAGCAATGATATGATCACCAAAACCCTGCGGACATCGTTTAATGGGTCTTCCATGCCTCCGCAAATCGTTCGTTTCGGTGTATTTGAAGTGGACCTAGAGTCGGGACGGCTGCGCAGGAATGGTCGCAGAGTTCGACTGCAGCAGCAGCCCTTTCAGGTGCTGGCCATGTTGCTGGAGCGTCCCGGACAGATCGTCACCCGTGAAGAGTTGCAGCACCGCCTGTGGCCGGCAGACACGTTTGTGGATTTCGACCATGGCCTGAACAAGGACATCAGCAAGATTCGCCGGGCGCTGGGTGACTCGGCCGAGAACTCCCGCTTTGTTGAAACCCTGGCCCGCCGGGGCTATCGCTTCATTGCCGAGGTAACAAGAGACGTTCCTCAGGAAATCGGTCAGGTTTCGCTCCAGCCTGGTGCGTCACCTGAACCCGCCGCAGAGAGCAGGCCCCCTGCTCCCTTGGATCACCGCACGCGCCGATGGGACATCCGCTGGACGGCAGTGCTGGCTGCTGTCGGGGTAGTCGCCGCTGTCTGGCTCACACTGCAGCTGTCCAGGCAAGACCAGAATTCCTCGCAGAGTTGGCGGGTCGTTCCTTTGACGGGTCATCGCGATGAAACGTCCATCCGGCGACCAACCGGTGGACCACTGGCGCCAGGGAAACTACGACGTCTTCATCCAGCCGCGTTCGGGTGGCGAGCCAGTCCGGCTCACCGACAGCGCAGCCGACGACTTCTGCGCACGATGGTCCCCGGATGGGCGCTGGCTGGCCTACCTGTCGAATGAAGGAGGTGGTGAGAAGGTCTATCTGGTTTCCCCCTCGGGGGGTCCAAGCAAAGAGGTTGCCGACACGCATGTTCCCTACCTGCAGCGCTATGAGGATAGTTACATGGTTCTTGGTAACAACCCGTGGTCGCCCGATGGGCAAGAGCTGCTCTTCTCCCGCCTACAACCAGACGGAAGAATCGCACTCTGGAAGATCCGGCTGGATAACGCGCAGGAAAGTCAGATCACCACCCCTCCGCTTAGCCACGACGATTTGCAGGGAGCCTGGTCCTACGACGGGAAGTCGATCGTTTTTCTCCGGCGCCAGTCCGGAAGGTGTGGACTTTGGCTTCTGTCAGAGGCAGATGGAAAACCACAGCCATTGCTCGCTGATGAGTTCAACCACACCCAACCGGTCTGGTCGCCGGACAATCGGCGGGTCGTCTTCGAATCGAACCGGGCCGGGGCCATCAACCTGTGGGAGATCACGATCCCGTCACGCCGGTTGCGGCAATTGACGACCGGGTCGGGCGCAGAACGCCGTCCTATCATCTCCAAGCTGGGCGACCTGGCTTATACCCATCACCGGCAGCAAACGGACCTGTATCTCCGCGATCTCGCCACGGGCAACGAGAAAAGACTGACGCATGACACCCGCCGCAATTACCAGCCACGCCTTTCGCCGGATGGGAAGAGGGTCGTTTATCAATCGAATCGGGCGGGCAAGTTCGACATTTGGGTGTTGGACCTGACGACAGACAAGCCAATACCGGTGACTGACCACCCTGCCGACGACCACAGCCCGGACTGGTCCCCGGACGGCAGACAGATTGTTTTCTTCTCGGACCGGAATGAAGGCAAACTCTGGGTCATCGGCGTGAGCGGCGGACCGGCCAGGCCGCTTACGGATCTTGTGGTTCCCAACCGGGAAAGAGGTTCAGGCGTGATCGGGGGACCGAAATGGTCACCGGACGGCAAGCTCATCGGGTGCGTGGCACCCGGCAAGCAGGGGTCAACGCTCTGGCTGGTCGATGTCGCAAGTTTGGATGTGAAGCCCGCAGTGCCCGGCGTGGCCGACTTCGGCTGGTACCGGGATAGCCGCCATATCATTTACACGAAGAGTGCAAGGCTGGATGAAGCCTCCTCTCTCATTAAGGTGGTCAATCTGGAGACTGGCAAGAGCCGCACACTGCTCGACCAGGTACATTCAGAGCTGGCGGTAGCTCCGGGAGGTCTGGGTGTGACGTTTGTATCCGGCCCGAGTCACCAGGGGAAACAGCTCTGGCTGCTTCGATTGGATGAACCCGGGAATGAAGGTGAACTGCCCGCGCCCGCCGGCGCTCCGGAACAATTGACGCACGGCGATACCTGGCATGTTCATAACGGCGGCTGGTCTTGGGACGGCAAGTCGCTGGTCTACATGCGAGACACCGTATACGCCGACATCTACCTGCTGGACGGGTATCGGTAGGAGGCGCGACGTATCGCCGGACCGGCGGTGGTTGTTTCGCAGGGATCTAGCACGTTGGATTCCCCATCGGTGGTTGACGTCGTTCAAGAAGGGGTCTGGCCTATTCGGATTGCTGCGGGATGCACCTCAATTGGGTCTTGCAGAGCGATCCTGCCCTTGAACCGATCGCGGAAATGCCGAAGCCTGAATCGGCTCTCTCAGCCGAGCTTTCGCCAGCACTTTGTGCCTGATCGCCTCAGCCTGCTCCGAAGTAAAGAGCAGCTTCCCCCTGGCAGCACGCTACAGCTCCTCAGCCTTCCATGGGGCACGCCTGAGTCCCCGGCTGGAATGGGAGTTGGAACCCAACAACAGGTGGCCCAGTTCATGTGCCCGGACGACTTCATTCACCTTGAGCCCGGCCCCCCAAGGTAGTTGTCTGCTCCGATTGATTGAGCTTAGGCGATACAGGCAAGAGACAGTGGCCTGAGAGCTGCGCTGTGTGGAGAGTCCTTGACTCGCCGGGGATCTCGACCTGTGGCCTACGACACCTGGTGGCTGGCTCTTTGAATGCCGAGTTTCTTCATGCGGCTGCGGAGGTGCGCAGACGGACTGCCAAGAAAAGTCTTGGTCTAGATTTGGTGGAGTGGCGTCGCTCGATCAGACGTCTTCGCGATTGGCAAGGTGATTGTGAAACGGCTGCCTTCCCCCGGCGTGCTTTCAGCCTTGATATCACCGTTGTGCCTTTGAATGATCTTGTAAGCAGTTACCAGTCCCGATCCCATCTTCACTCTCGACCCCGTCCTTGAAAAATCGAAGTTAAAGATTCTTTTGAGCCGGTCGGGAGAAATACCCCTACCCGAATCGGAAATTTGGATATGTACGAAACTCCCATGCCGACGAGTTCTGATCAGGATCGTGCCCTTGCCTTCGACTGCTTCACTCGCATTCTTCAGCAGGCTCATGAACACCTGATTCATTTGTCCTGGACTACAGTCAATCCTTGGGATCTCATGATAGTCCTTGATCACCGTGATCCGATCCTCAAACTCACTCTCCAGGAGGGTCAGGGCACTGTCAATTCGCTCGTGTAGGCTCGCGTTCTCATGTTCGGCTGCATCGAGGCGGGAGAAATTCTTCAGACTGTTGACGATCTTGGAGATCCCCTCGCCAGCTGCCGCGATG
>Ga0187893_10007773_pt1 | contig 17326 bp, 14 predicted proteins | sample MA1701074metaG_FD_139574 | JGI IMG/M metagenome (GOLD analysis project Ga0187893, IMG submission 139574) | White microbial mat communities from a basaltic lava cave in the Kipuka Kanohina Cave System on the Island of Hawaii, USA - MA170107-4 metaG ... | reverse complement strand
CATTGCAGGCACGTACGTCAATGGTAGACGGCTTCCCTTACAAGGAAGAGGTTGGGGGTTCGAATCCCTCCGTGCCTACCATCTCAAAACGTTCGCGTACTTAGACGGTTCGATAGGCGTGCGCCGCCACGTCGGGAATTAAGTATCGTGGACTTTGAAAATTCGCTTTACGCGGAGTCGTAGTTCAGTTGGTTAGAACGCCGGCCTGTCACGTCGGAGGTCGCGGGTTCGAGTCCCGTCGGCTCCGCCAATGTTTTCAATGATTTACCCCCCTTTGTACGCTTGACATTTTTACCGAATCTGGCCACTGTGCCACTAATTGTGCCACTAGAGCCGCTCAAATCTTGAGCGATAAGCTCTACGGTCTGCTGCTTAAAGAGGGGGCTTAAATGCTGGTAGCGTTTGAGCTCCCTGCTTTTGTGTCCCGTCATTTTGGAGATTATCGAGTCGGGAATTCCCCGCATGAAAAGCACGGTTGTGGCATAGTGCCGCAAATCATGAATCCGTAGATTCTCCACCTTCGCCAGCCGACACACCCTTCGAAATCGCTTTCCCAAGTCCCACGCGTACGGTCGCTTGAAGTCCTCCTTGAAGCGCACGTTCGGTTTGGCAGGAAAGAGGTATTCGCTGCGGCCATGGCTGGGGAGCTCTTTTATGGCGTCAATCGCTAACTGGCAGAGGGGTATTTTTATCGGCTCGCCATTCTTTGTCTTTCCGACATAAACATACGGCACGGTATCTTCGAGGTGCACCTCGGAGTACTTCCTCGGCAGTATCGAACCTTTCCGCAGTCCCGTCGTAGCAGCAATGATGATGAACGCTTTGAGCTCTCTGTCTCCTTCCCCGTCACACGCCTCCAAGAGTGCTCTCAATTCCTCGCCGGACGTAAATCGGTCGCGGCCAGGCGGCTCGGGAAGCTGGTGCACGGCTGCCACGGGGTTGTAATCGAACTTCTTTCGCCGAATGGCAAAATTGAAGGTTGAATTCATCATCGTCCTGTAGTGGTTGACGCTTGAGGGCGAGAGCATCTCCGTATCCCTCAACTCGCAGAGGAATTCCTGAACCATATCAGACGTGATGTCTCGTGCTCGTGTCTTTCTGAAGCGCGCCAGCCGTGGCAGGAGATACTCAAACTTGCTGGCCTTGTGCTGGCAGTGGTCTTGCCACCAGCTATCCAGCAATTTGCCGAACGTGACGGTATCAAACTTGCGCGACGGAAAATGTCTGCCTTCTGCAATTTCGGTCTTGCGCTTTCGATACAAGTCCTCGGCCAGCTTGACCGAAGAGCAGCCCGCACTTTCTCTGACGAGCTTTCCGTCTTTGGTTTTGTAGCGAATCCAGAGGATGCCGCCCCTGCGGAAAATACCTTTCGGCAACCTGCGCTTCTTGTGTGCTTTCGTCCTTTTCATCCCTCGAAACCCGAGCTTAACCTCTCTTAAACGTCGTTTTCTTCATCGGCTGTTGCTTACTTTTGCGATGCCTCAAAACAACCGCTAACCTTGTGGGCAAGTAGGGGACGTCTAGTCGTCCTCGTCATCATCCTTGTTCGACCGAAAATACTTTGATGGTTTGACTTCGTTTCGTTTGAGCCACGCGAGAATGTTGGATTTAAGAAAGCGAATTTCCGACCAGGCACCGCGCTTGGGAAGACGAACATAGGGTATTCTACACTCGCTTATCCAGCGCTCAATGGTGCGCTCCGAAATACGAAGCATCTGCGCTAGCTCCTTCTTGTCCATAACTTCGTCACTCATCGCCTTGCTTGCTCAAAACCACCCCAGAAACTGATTGCTTACACACCACACTTCTTTCTTGCCTAAATAAATGGTTCGTCCCGTGCGGTCATAACTTGTTGAATCATCGAGAATTATCCGATTTTCCATCTCCCCGCGTGGTGACAGGCTGCGGGGAGAAACTGCGGGGAGAGTTATCAGAGCGTGTTTCGGAACAGCCTCGCCGAAGTTTTCTTTTTCCCAAATTCCTACCTTGTTTCCTTTCCTCACAGGAACAAAGTAATCATCAGGATCCAGGAGAATTTCAGCGTCAAGCCAATCCTCCGGCTCAAGGTTCTCCAGCAAAGCAAAATAGAAAAGATGCCGGGGTGCTTGGTACAAAACTGCCTGCCGCATCAGGCTCACTATTCTCTTGACGCTGCGGGCAAACGTGACCACTTTGATGTCACCGACCCTCTCGTAATTTTGGGTGAGGAGAGCGGCATACTGTTTTACCTTGGTCCTGCCAAAAAACGCTGCGTGTTCGGTCCCTTCGTCGTATTCAATCAAGAGAGGGAGATCGCAAGTCTTCTGTGCCTTAGTAACCCTGAGCTTGGCAACCGCATCAGGAAGGATCTTGTAGGTGCTCAGTAAGGTAAGCAGAGTGTCAAAGGAGTTGCACACTTTGTAGTACCGGCAGAGTTCTCGTTCACTGAAAAAGTAGAGTAGTTCTGCTGGAACCCCTGGTTGCTTCTTTTCAAAGTTGAACCGAAGATCATTTATGGCCGTGAAGTGCCCGACTTTATGAGGAACTTGCGTGGGGATGGCAATTTCCTCTTCGGAGCATCGCGTTTGCTCAAGAAGCGCAAGCCTTCCCTGGCCCGCCAGACGGTAGAGAGCCGCCTCGGTCGAGCTAATGCGGGACATCGCGATATAGTTTCCTGCGGCCAGTTTTCTCAAGCGCTTGCAAACTGCGTTCATACTCTTCTCTGGAAAGAAATACCTCTGCAGCTGGTGTGTCGTGAGCCACCCGGCAGCATTGAGCTTCTGGAAGATTTTCAGATCCCGCTTTGTAATTCGCATTCCTAGTTGATTGCTCTGCAAACGTTTTTTCACCTCTATCTCCATTGGCTTACATAAGTTGGGTCGTAATGCCACAGTGAGTGCAACGAACAATTCTGGGAACGCGAGTGCAAATACAGGGCCGCAAAAGATGCCCGCGATATGTAAAGCCGCATTGACACCGCCAAATACCCACGAGCGCTATCAGGCGCCGGCAGTTGCCGCACACAATAGAAGGGGAGATTGAGCACGACAGGATGCGAAGGTACCTCACGCCTCTTAGGACCGCCCAGGGGATTAACAGCGGGAGGGCCAGGATGTATGCTATGACGGTAACTATGTGTCTCGAGCGTTTTATCGCCATAACTCGTTCAGAAACTCGATCACTGATTCTTCTTGGCGTATTCGTCCTCTAGGGCCTTGATGAGCGTCTTGGCTTTTGTCCTGTTACCGTCTTTGCGACCATCCGCAGACACCAGCTGTATTGCGGGCGACGTCAGCTCTCTCAAGCGCGTTTGGAGCTGGTCCATTTCCCTGGCAATCTCGTTTTTCGCTATTCCTTGACCTAGTGGCTGCGACCGAACAAATTCCTCAAACTGTTCGCTCCTGCACCCGGCAATCTCGTGCGGCTCTCTCACACAAGGCGGGCTGATTCTGACCGCCGTGGGCAACTGAGCCTTCAGCCAGCAATACGCCTGCCGGTCAGGTAGCCTCGTAATCTCGCGGAGCTTTGCCCTTATCTCCTCGGCCTCGCTCAGGTACGCCGGAGGTTCGAACGGATTGCGCCTGGGTTTCGCGCAGGTGCCCGTTGCGGGAATGGCCGGCGCAATCAGTTCTGCATCACGCAACGTTGAGCGCAACATCACTATCCATTTGACGTTCGCGAGGACAGAGTTCAAAACATCCGCATCACGAATAGCCGAAGTCAATGACTGCGTGAGCAGCACAAAAAACGAGTTGAAGGACCTGCCCATGGTAAGCAGATCTACCATATGCTCGCGGTTGGCGGAGGTTTTATAGAGGTTCTGCGCCTCATCAAAAAACCAGATAAATCTCTGGCTCGAGGAGCGGCGAAAAACACTTTGCTTGATATCGCTAAGGATCAATCCTTGTAAGAGTTCGCTGATTCCCCGTGTAATCGTGCGGCCAGCTGTATTAACCAGAACGATAAAGCCCTTGTCCTGCAGTGCTGTGAAATCTGGAGCGGAAGAGGCGGATAGACTCAGTCGGACACCTTCGGAGATGAGTAGGGCATCAATGCGTTGCCGAACGGACAGGATGGTCGATCTGCTTTCTCCATCAAACCGATGCAGAAAGTAGTCTCGCACCGCAAGGTTTTGTGACCTCTCCACCAGAGCAGCAAGCAGCACGCTATCAACACAGAGTCGTTCAAAGCACGATAGGGGCAGGTCGAACTCCGCCATTAACAGAAAGAAGTACTTCAGGGTCATGCGCATCCGCACCGACAGTGCCGAAAGTCCGGCAAACTGTTCACTGATCGTGTCGATGCGGTTGGCAATCATGAGTTCATCTGCCAGATAGCCTTTTCTGGCAAGAATGTTGTAGGGCGTGATGAACTCATCGTTGGAAAAATCGATGACGACAATTCTCCTTCTCACACGCTCACGCTCTTCCGGCGACAGTCGAAAAAGATGCGCATGAAGATAGCTCTTTGCTTTGTCAAAAAGCTCGCCTTTGGCGTCCAAGGTGCCAAAGGACGGAATGTTTGATGTGGATGCGCTCAGCATTTGCGAAAGCATGGAGAGCGCGCAGTAACTCTTCCCAGACCCACTGGCACCGACGATTAATCCGTGAGCGGAAAGCCTGTCCAGAGTAAGAACCAGGTCTTGCTGCCACGGCGTTGCACCTAAGAGAATTGTTGGCTCGCCTTCGGGTTTAAGCTGTCGGAGCTTTTCCTCCAGTTCACTTTGCGGTCGTCGCACGAAACACGCATAAGAGTCCAGGACGCGATTTGTTTCCCGATTCAGCCTGCCTCGAAGCAGCCTCTGAACAACCTTAATACCTTTCATTACTACAACTGATCTCGATCGATTCCGTCATCAATAGCCTGTGGGAAGACTGGTTGGCGCTCATTAGTGGAAAGCTGTTTTGTAAGGTTATTTCTGTGGTGATTCAGTCGAGAACGGACGTAGAGGAATGAGGCTACCATCAAGCTGAGAAGAACTAGACCAAGGATGAAGCTCGGCGAAGCGGCACCAGAGGTGTTTTCCCCTACCAAGGCTTTAATAAGCCATGCAACGATGTAGGGACCAATCATCCAGCCGGTCAGCATCACCCAGAAATTTCGAGGAAGTCTGTGCAGAAACATGTAGCTGAAACCAGCTGCAACTAAAAGAAGGGTCACTCCTGAATAGATCAATGCAGTGACGTCGATGCCAAGGGCAAGTAAGACACCGAGAGCGGAGACAGAAATGAGAATTAGCCTATTCATGTTCTTAAAAAACTTCTTAATGTGTTTTATCGAGGGAGACGACTTTCTGTTGCACAGTAAGAAGCGGGTTAGATCTGGGTCAGGTCGATCTGGACTATCTCGAACTCCTTTATCTTATGCAAAGTCGATATGCGAATTTGAGCGTCCTCTGGAACGTCAACATGGAAAACGTACTGAACATATTCCTTATCATCCCCCGCAGTATCTGGTTTGCCTTTTCCTCCGTTTTCTCGATGTCAATTCCGCCGTCTTTGTTGACAGTATCAAGTTGAAAACTAGTCAACCAGTCGTCTGTAAGGCACATCTTCGTGTCTTTTACCGCAACTTGATGCAATCCAAAGACAAAATCACCTTCCTGCAATGGCGGAGCAAGAATTCCGCGAGGAGTTCTGTTTGACGCCAGACGTGAGCACCAAACGACACTCTAAATTGTAATTATCGAGAACGAACCTGGGGTTAACCACGACACCCTCGCACTTTATCCCCCAAACATCATTCACCCGATTGATTGCTTCTTCCCGAGATTGTGACATATTCGTTTCCCTCCTACTGGTCTCGTCCGGTCAGGATTCCATAATGCAAAACCGATGCCGAGCTTGTCGCTCAGCCTCCGGACATCGATACCGTTTCTTGAGACGTGCAGCGTACTGCGCGGTGTATGCCGCTTGTTGATAGAGGAGAGTGATCAGAGGCTGACCGGTCGTAACTGAGAAACCGCGCTCACGAAGTTCGCGCAACAGCGTCTCTTCCTGCGGCTGGTCGTTCCATGAAGCCGTGAACCGGAAAAATGACGGCACGATGCCGTGCCTCTCGAAATGTATCGGTTCGGTAAGACCAATTAAGTTCAAGGCCCGTATCAGTCGGAAGCACTGCTTCTGATAAGCCGCTAAATCGCACAATGACTGTTCGAATACGGCATCGACCCACACCGCAGCCAGCGGATGGATGCGGGCATTGACGGCGAACTCATTTGAGAGATGTAAACCGAGTTCACGGCACTGGCGAGTGGGATGTTGTGTGTGCCAGATCATTTTCTGGTAGAGCTCTTCATTATTGGTCAACACTGCGCCACCCTCACCAGCAAAGACTGTCTTCCCGGCCGTAAAGGAAAGCACCAGTGCATCTGCCAGCGCGCTGGCTGGTCTGTCATCACGGTATGCTCCCAAGCTCTGCGCGGCATCCGCGACATACCAGAGTCCAAACTCGTCAGCCAGTCGCCGCAGGGCAACTGTATCCGAAGGATTTCCGAAAATATCCACGGCCAGCACGGCTTTGGATTTGGGCGAGATGGCCTTCCGCACTGATTCGCAATTCAGCGTTAGCGTGACTGGGTCGATATCAGCGAAGACGGGTCGGTTGCCGAGAAGCAGCCAGCTTGCCAGAGAGCCTCCATATGTGTAGGGAGTTGTGACAAACTCGGAGTTCTTGAGGTCGAGAGCCAAGGCGATCGCTAAGAGTCCTGCGGTTCCATTCGAAACGCACAAAGCGTAACGCATTCGGTAATGCTGCTTGAGTTTGTCTTCAACTTCGGCAACAGCTCCCGATCCGCTCAGGTGCATCTGGCTGGCGCCATCACCAGAGGCCACCAAGTATTCGCCTATGGGGTCAGCGATCGCCTTGTTCAATCCCTTACACGTTCGCATGCGGTCGGTATTCCTCGATCTTTTTGTTGAGTTCCGTCTCCTTGATTTCACCGGTATGCGAATCAACAAACTCCTGAAGGTGCGGTGGGAACGGATAGGCGGAAGGATGATCGCTCCACGGCAAAAACGAACGTGACGAACAGAGCTTGATAGCCCACAAATCGGCGTAAATCGCCGAGGGCAGATCTGTGGAGGCACAGAGATCGGCGGCGGCGAAGAGAATCGCATCGGGCGTCAGTGCGCCCGCAAGCAAAAGGGTGTTGCTCAGCGCGGCTCGGATGTGGCGCGGGTTGGCGCCTTTCTCATAAAAAATGGCTGCTGCTTTCTGGATCTGGGGCTGGGTGATCTCTAACTCAAAACTGGACACGATGCGACGCGCGGTGGCCAGCACGATTCCGGCATAATCTTCCCGGAGCGGCTGCAGCACCGGGATCACAGTAAAGCGCGATCTCATAGCCGCGCCCATGGCCCAGGGGCGGTTAGTTGTGGAGATCAGCAGCGACCGTCCACGGCGGCTTTCATCCGACAGCGCCGTCAGCAAGGCCGCTGTCACTGCGCGGCTGGCGCCTGAGTCGCCGTCAAAGTCGCTGCGCTCCAGCGGTAAGGCTTCGGTGACTTCATCGACAAACGCGATATTCGGAGCCCACTCTTTCAAAACCAACTGCTGTTGCCGCGCTTTACGTTCTGCTGTACCCACTATCCCGCTTCCTTCCTTGGGGTTGAGCATCTGGTAGGCCGCGGCTTTGCCCTCGCGCGCGGTCAGGATCGCCAGATCGGTCTTGGCTGTGCCGGGCGCGCCGCATAACAGAACATTGCCGGGCATCGACGCGTCGCCGCGCAGCAGCGCTTGCGCAAACCGCTCCAATATCCGCCTGGGTTTGTCGATGTTAATCCCGTAGAGTTCCAGATCGGCGACACGCGCAGCATCAAGCGGCATGAGCGTATGCTCAGAGAGTTCTTCAACGTCGCAGTTCTTTTGCTGTGCCAGCTCGTGCGCGGTCAGTTTGCGACCGGTTTTGTGAGAGGCCAGCAAGAGCGACTCAAGACCGCAGTTGGGCGTATTGATAGTCAGGTGCGCAACACCTTCGGCGGTTAAGCCATCTTCAAAGGACGCTCCAGGATAAATAGACAGGGCGGCATCCAAGAAGGCCCGCTTCTCTTGTCCATCAGGCTGAGGCAGCCGCACCTGGTGCAACGCGCCGCCAACCAGCTCATCGACCAATCCATCGCGCCCGTGAAAGAGAATGAGATTGCCGCTTGTGCGCAGAGCTAGACTCCGAGCGGTGATGTGGGCCAACTCAATGGCCACCAGTTGTGCATCGGTCTGCGTGCCGTTTGTGAGCGTCCCGGGCGTCAGATGCTCAGTGAATTCGAAGCAAAAGGCGAAGCGCAGGTCAGAACCGTTGGCCCACTTAAGGCCCGTTGTGGGGGTGCGCGATAGCGACGAGATCCCCCGGATCACGCGCACCACTTCATTCTGATCCCGTGGGATTTCGAGCAGATGATGTGCTCTAAGAGCATTCTCAATGGTACGTCGATCGCGCTCATCGTCGATGCGACTCGCATCATGGTCAAGACCGTTTGCCATCGAGTATGTAATCAAGACCATCCCATACTGCGCACGAACAGAACATCTTAAGGCTTCCAGTAGCGGGCGAATCTTGCGGTCTGAGGACAGCACTAGGTCGTAAAGCGAACGGCCGGTGACAAGCAGCGCCGGATGTCCTTCCTCATATGCTCGCAGAGTTTGTTGAATGGCTTTCATAAGTCGCCCTGTTTCTTCTCTAGTTATTGGCCGGCATCAACGCTGCTTAATGCGGCTCGGTTGATTGAATCTCTGTCGGCGCCGCGTGGCACTCGCATCTGGTGTCTGCAGATTCTGTTGTGCCCCTGCACTGCGCCGAACTTTGCGGCGCACGAAATCCCGTGCTGCCGCTAATTCACACACGCCCCCCGTAAATTTGCGGCTGGGCGGCCTGGAGCGAACGCCGGCTTCTTCCAGGGCCAGATCGAAGGCGTCGAGAATTTGATTGCACGAGCCATCGCTCACCCCTACCACCTCAGTCTCGATGCTCGGCTCATGACGAGGATCAGCATTGATCTCCGTGACCAAAGCCCGACCGGCAGAGTCGGTGGCAACGACGCGCACTGTGTTTTCCACCACGCTGGGCATGGTCTCAACCGAACTGAAGCCAACTTTGAGCGACGCCTTAGTGCAGGCCAAGGTTACTGCCTGCACAAAAAGCTGCTGATGGCTGTGTTCCATTGCCTTGAGCAGCTTCTCTTTCGCTTGCTGCACCTGGGAAATCGTGGTCGCGCGTTCGAGTGTCGCGATCGATTGGCAAAGCGTCGCGTTGTCCTGCACCAAGTACGGAGTGGCGGCCAGGCTCGCCAGCTCCGAGAGTTTGGCATCGGCGACCGTTGAAGCGACGTGTTGATCTACCGGCCGATATTCGTCCCGCAGGTCGGCTAGGGATTTGATCGTGTCCGTATTCTGCGACTGAGGTACGCCGCGGCTTGCGGGCGCAGTTGAACCGAATGAGCGACACACGGCTCTGATCAGCGTGGAAGCAAGCATTACACCGCCGACAGCGAGATCGGAAAACTCTGTGCTAGAAACGCTCTGCACGCGCGATCGAGAAGTCTTTGCGGACATCTTTATAGGTAAACCTCCTTACATAACTAGCGAACCTCGCCCTCGGCGTTGCGGATCTGCCGCGTCAGAAGGGTTCGCAAATACTCTTCGGTCCCGTCTGGCTCGGCATCATCAGCGTTTATTCCAACGATCGGCTGCGAAGGAATGCAGCGCGAGAGAGAAGCCGAAGACCTTTCCACTGCTTCTGGCAATGTCGATGACGAGTCGGATGGAGCTGCTGGCACCGGTCTGTTCCCATTAGGCATGGCGCCGTCAGAAGATTCGGCTAAGGGCGGCAGCGGCCGGCCATTGCCGTTTTCGTTCGCTTTGGTAGAACTGCGCTCTAGGTGGACGTTGTCATTGGCATCGGCATCAGACACTTTAATGACCTCGTACCCATGGAGCTGGTTTATGAGGTTGCGGGTTACACTATCGAATGGGCCCGCGGCCATGGGCACATTCGAGTCTAGCCGCCGGTACTCATCCAACATCCGCAAATAGGTGCCGAACGATTCCACCGCAGTTTGGGCCGCCTGTTGGTGTCGGGCTTCACAGCGGCGAATCGTTTGCCGCAGGGCCAAACGCCGACCGCTAAACAGGGCGTAGGCTTTCGCATTGTGCGCGAGATCGCCGCCAAAGATCACAAAGCAGTGTGTAACTATGACCAAGGCAACGAACCCGACCAACTGCCAAGTGAGAAGTTTCGACAAGTGATCTCCCTGTCCCCAAAACTCCAGAGCAGGGTGTGTCGAGATCACCAGGGTTGGCATCACAATCAGCAGCATAAGGCCGAGTACGAACCACTTTCCGTAGGATAAATTATTCGTGCCTGCGCCCGACTGCGGCTGACGGGCCGCATACATCTGACTAGCAACGCCCAGCTCGATTCCAAGCACCAGAGCCGGAATCAAGTAGCAAAAAACAGTCACCATCCAGCTTCGATAAGTAAAGGCATAGTCGGAAAGTACAAGAGCTGTCTGGAAAAAGAGCATTAAATCGATGAGATAGATGATCGGAAGCGCAACGAATAGAACGCCGTACAAGACCATTCGTTCAATAGTAAGATCAGTAAATTCCGGATGAGACTGTTCCAACTGCTCCAGATCCAATACCGCCTCCTTTTGCTTGGTGCTAAAACTTTGCGACACGTGAGCTTGCCGCTGAGTATCCCGCAGTAGGTTTCCAATTTGGCGCCGCAAGCCGCTCAACTGTTGCTGCTGATCGAGGTTCTGGCGCTGTGCCTTCCGCTGCTCGCGGCGAGCGGCTTCGTTCGTTATTTCTTGAAGCGTTCTTCTAGCCATCTATTCCTTGTCTCCTTCGAGCGTGGTGATGTGCAGAAACGCAGGCTGCGGCGACTCAAACATTTTGAGATTCAACGGGCCGAGCGATCCCAGGGACGAGGCACCATTACTCATGAGAACAGTCGCTTGAGATTTGAGCGAAACGGGGGACTTACCCGTGTTGTGCTCTCCGTCCGTTATGAGAACCAGATAACGATTCGGAGGCTTCGACCATGTAGCGGCATCGTCTTCTGACAAAAATAGGTCAGCTCTCCCGACAGCGCCCCAAATATCCGAACTGAGATAGGCAGGTTTTACCGCCAGCAGCTTCTTTAGCTCTTCCGAGAAATGCTTGATAGCACTCTCTGCAGTGCTTGCCCAAGCTTCTTTAGCTTGAACCCAGCGAGCATGGTCTTCGGCGAACTTTTGTCTTAACGCGTTGTTTTCTTTTTTTCTCTTCGCCGCTTCGTAGACGTCCACTTCGCCCATGTCAGGTTCCGAAAGCGTTAAAACTGGCTCAACAGGCGGGGATTCTAAGCGCAGTCTCAGAAGTGAGCGGTTGCTGTCGTCCGAGATGAGGCCAACAGCAATCTCACCACCACTCCGGCGCAGCAGATCGAGGAGGGAATGAAAGTCATCCGCCGCCAATTGCTGCACCCGCCTCCTCGTGCTCGACGCGCTCTTGTCCAACATGATCGCGATCTTGACGGGCTGGTGAGGTTTAGCTGCCGCTGTATGCGTAGGATGAGGTTTAGGAGAAGTTTCCGAACCGCTCGAACGAGCGCAGCCTGAAAGCGCTACCAAGGAAGGTATCAAAACAACTAGGCCAACAATAAGTTTGCTATTCATGAATATGGTCTCACTTTCTTTTCTTCTTGATGCCAGTATACTGTTTTACTGGTATACTGTCAAAACGTTCCATTTCTTGCTGCCAGGCTATTCTGCTGGTAATCTGATTTGGCGATGTCGCGTACAGACAAGAAGCCAAAAAGCCAATCAACAAAGATCACGCTCTACGTCGATAAGGAGGTGCTCAAGGAATTCAAAAAGCTGGCCATCGACCAGGAGCAAGGATTCTCGGCTCTAGCACAGGCAGCTTTTGAAGCCTATCTCAAGAGTCAGAAGAACGAATCACACTCACCGCGCAAGTCCTAGTCGCCCAACTCCCTCGTCGGCTTGGCCAGGGGCCGATCTCGACCCCTGACTAAGCGCCGGATTCTCAGTAGTGCATCTTTCCCTCCTCCCCCCTCGACTTTCATAGATCCTTATGCGGTCATGATGAACGAACTTGCTATTCCTACATCTTCACCTTCGCGCAGCTAGGCCACGTCAACGATCTCTCTAATAATATTGAACATTTCCCATGCTTGCCGTTCGCTCGCAATATCAACATCCGATTCAGAAATTCCCCTAGAGTGAATAATTCTGTTTGCCAAACGGATTAGTTGTTCGAGCCGAGTCACCTTATTTCGTGAAATGCAGATGTTGATGGTATTTGCTGGTTTTATGAATAGGCTCTGTAAAATCTCGCCCAAGGTGTAATCCCGCCCAGGATAGGGGATGTTGTGCTTTCTACAGATGCGGCGTAGGGAACGTTCAAGCAGAGCCCTAAGCGAGATAACAGCATCGTCTAGAAAGCGATCTTCTTCTATCATATGGCTCACCCTAGCCAACTTCTCGCGAAGTACATCCTTCTCCCAATCCTTGCACACAAGGCTCTTTAGGTCCGCGAAGGAATCAACACGGAAAACACTGCTCATCTGCAATCTCCTAACGGCTCGGCTGGGTAAAGAGCTCTCGGCAGAAAGATTCAAAAGCGAACCCCTCTCAAACTATCTATAGGAAACAAACGCCCGACCGTTACAGACCTGCTCACTAGTTTCAGCAGCTAATCTCAATAACTTGAGAATCATTAACGCAGAACGGCTTATTGAGTTCTAAACCGCCAAAACGTTCATTAGGCTCGCGTGATTAAAAAGCTGTTGCGCAGGCAAGAGAAGGAGTTTTCGAGGACGAATGGGCTAGGAATAAAAGTCGGAACTTTAATGACCGATGCCCGAAGAACCAACGGACGGAGTGAAAACGGGCGAATCTGTTTGACTGAAAGGCGAATAATCAACTTCAACCGAGACTTTCTGGTTCGCCGACCCCAGAGGATAATTCGTATATATTAGTTATATGCCGGATAAGCCCGAAGTAACTGCCGGAAATCGCCATAAAAAAAGTAAGGCGCCCAATAACGTGGCAGTCGCCAGTCAGTGTTTGAAGGATTGCTCATATTTTCTCTGATCGTGGAGGCGATAACAGTGCTCAAGTCCTTACCAGTATTATAACTTCCCTTAATAACTCCTTGCCCGAAATGACTCGCAAACTCGATGTCAACAGGCACCGCCGCGACGCAACAAGAAGGGTTGCCTCCACCAAGAATACAAAAGGGAAAGCCAATCACGTCGGTGCCGAAGGCTTCTGAATTTCCTGAGTAACAGCTATTAAGAAAAACAAAACGTGCACGTGGACCTATTTCTAGGAAATCCTTGGGCTTAACCTCCAATGTTGAATCGTCCTTGCACACTAATGCGATATAACTGTGGAGAGGACTATCACTGCAAGGATAGCCATGGCCAATTACATACAAGATAGGTCGAGTATAATAACCTCGGCTGAGTTCCTGAAACGATTCCGCAGGATCAGAGGACACCTGAAAGCCTTCGGTCTGATACGTCTTCCTTTTTTCTTCCCAGTCTATATCTTTGCTTAAGCAACCGACGGCGAGGCTAGACCCGGACAACTGAGTCTCCCTGCTTAACAACTGCCAAAGGAGAAGTGGGCTGTGAATGTAACCGACTTCAAATTTTTCGATAACGTACTGTTCTTGATTGTCGATCGAACCACACAAGGCGTGAAAAGGTAAGCGATGTAAAACGCTGTCAGGGACAATATAAAGAAGATCCGAGTCGTAAATCATCGGGACTAAAGGTTCCATGATTCTCTCGAACGCAAGTTTGAGATTGTCGTGACTGCTAGAGAAGAAGATATCGTGCCAGCATCCGTTAACTATATCCTCAGTATCCTCTCGAGGCTCAATCACCTGAAACCAAATTTTTGCATTGTAATTGGAGACGCCAACAACCAGAATCTGGTTATTTTGACTCGTCAAGAAACTAAGGAGGCAAATCTTCTTCGGTAGGAATTTGGTCAGCACTTCCTTCAGAATCCTCGGGCTGCACATTGGGATTCCAGTCGAATCCATTTTGGTAAACAGCTCATATTTCTTCTCTAGAAGCGGCTTGATGAGTGTGTAATCTTCATCTGTTTCTTCATCTGTCTTGGTCGTCCTTAGCTCAATCTCTTCAAGCAGCAACTTTCTTAGTTCGAGCCAGGCCTCTTTCCCAAACTCATAACGTGATGGAAGCTCCTGTCTGATCGCAGTCAGTAAACGGCACTTCAAGACGTTTGCTCCCCGGAACAACCACCGCTCTTTATCTGTTGTTTCAATATTCGCAAGCTTGAAGACGCAGTACTCAACCTGCGGAGCGAAGGTTTCGACAATTGCACTTCTTTCCTTCGGGAAGGGGACGCGTTCAAGGGCGCGTTCGGCCAAAGCAATGACCTTCTTCAACAAGTTTGCTATCTCTTGTTGTGAGAATTCTCCGTCCTCGATAAGCGGCCGAAGAAGCTTGAATGCCTCAAGGAAGTGAACCCAGTCACCCAATTCCGCTGCACGTTTCGCAGCCCTAAGCAGTGTGTGATTTGAATCGGAAGCGATCTGACTATCCTTGTGTGCTTTTTTCTGAGCTTTGTGTAGCAACAACAAGAGGCGGGGCGTCATGTTTGGGCGGTAAATAATAGAAAGAGCTGCTGCGCACTTCGCAAATAGCTCAGCAAAACAATCTAGAGTACCTCGCCCAATCCAAGTACTATCATCAATCAACCAGCCGACCTCACCACGATCTTCACCAAAGCTTAACCAATCCGTCACTTTCCTCAACTTCTTTGCGAGTAGGGGCAGTTTCTGATCAATTACATCTGGTTGTTCAGAGGAAATCAGCTCCTCAGAAAGGTCGGCGAGAGGAAAGATAATATCTGGATTGCGTTGTTCGATGAGTGCGTTGACATCACTGACTAGCTGTGCGACAACTCTGGGCTCCTCAACAGGGTTGTCGATAGATTCAAAACCCAGTTTCTCCAGTAACACGTTGGCCTTTTTCTTCAGGTCCTCAGTTGTTCTGGGATGTGCAATGCAGCGGCTTGCAGACTCGACCGCGAGATCTTTCAAACCTACCCATCCGTAAAGGCGAGCTAACGTATAACGATACAGGGGAAGTCTGACTGACCGGGCTAAGTTGTGACGCTCGATATTGAGAACAATTATCTCGAGCCTATCGATAGCCTTAAAAAGATTCTCTTTTTCCTCGATTTCGGCAATGTCAAGGACAAACGCTAGATCTTGGTTTAACCGAGTTTGATCATCTTCGGCTCGGCCGTACCCATCCGCTATTCGTAGAATACAGTGAGCAGCGCTGTGTTGCCCGAGTTTCGAATAGCACTTAGCTACTTTGTATAGCATTTTCCTGCACTGGGATTTAGTTTCTTCAATGTCGGTTTCTGTGAATCTACTTCTTTCCTCTCCTGATCGATCGGCAAAAGGCTTTAGCACTCTCCAGCGGAAGGTCTCGATGGCTTTTTCAAGCCGACCAATCTCAAACCTGTTCCAGTTAACAACATACGGTTTGGATTCATGTTCCAACTTAGACTTTTTTAGCTTAGGATATAGTCTTCTCAACCAGATCTCTAATCCCTCAATCAGCAATTTCTTTTGTTTCAACACGCTCCCAAGAAAGTCCTGCCCAAGTAGCGAATAATGATAATTGGCGAGAGCAATCCTGACCCGGCAATTCTGACGAATCTCTGCGGTCATTAGTTTTTTCCGTAGTGCTTTTGTGAGGAACTCCTTCAGTTCTGAAACAGTATCTTCAATAAGAGTGGCATCACTGGCATCACTGTTGCACTCACGGTCTAAAAGCAGATTTAGCAGCTGGACTTGTAGGTCGACTCTCTCAAATCTCGGATATTCCCGGATCTTTGTGGAAAGCTCAATGGCTTGACGGATATTTTCTATGCTTCGATCGAGATGCGGGCCCTGATCCTCAGGAGAGGCCTGTTTGACGATCCAAGCAAAAGTCCCGTACAAAAAGGTGAGAAAAATGCGAAGCTTAGGGTGTTTAGCTACCACAGCTTCAACTTTGCAAGTATAGAAATCAAGCCTCTCTATGGCTGCTTCAAGGCCATCTGTCCGAAACAACTCAGCTAAATGCCTTCTCAACACCTTAGCGTATTCCCATGCCCTGTCTTTTTGTGACAAAGTCAGAATGACTGCAGAATCACTCAACTCCAGAAATACAAAATCGCCAGGACCGGCATGGCTGCAGCCAGAATCGTCAGGCTCGTCAAATTTCTTTTTGAACGGTTGCCGCTCGTAGCTCCCGTTCCGAATCGCGAAATCGGCGAGCTCGCCCAAGGTCATCTTCATTTGCCCAGAGCTGTCACATTGTTGCATCCCGAAGTCCGCGAGTTCAGCGAGGCTCGCTAAACCGCAGGTTTCTGGCTCACATACTTCCTCCCTCAGTCGATTCGTGCTGGCTCGGGTTTCGGTTTTATACTCAGCCAGGAACAACTCGGTATCTTCCTCCGCCGCCTGGTGGGATTCACGCGATGGCCTCGAAGGGAAGTCCACCTCTCCCAGGACGTTTCCCTCCCTATCGTTCCTGATGTTCATGCCTAGTGAGTTGCCCGGTTCTTTCGACACGTTTCTTTAGAGAGATGTCCTCTCCTGAATTCTGCCCTGCACTCAGAATTACCGCTCAAGCGACGCCAGTCGCGCGGGCAGGAATCGCCGCCGTGGCGCAAGTCTCTTAGAGGATGTGAGAGATCTTTAGTAACCGCCTAGGCCCGCGGCTTAAAGTCGAGAACAAAATCCTTGTCTTCGGCCTCGAACGGAACATTGAATTCGACAAACAGACGCTCGCGGGTCATAGGTTGGTTTTGTTTAATTTGCCCGGCTATCAATGTGATATCAATGTCCGCTGCCGAGTCCGCTCGACGCTTCGGTTGCACGATCACGGTGAGTCCGTGTTCATCCAATTTTAGTCGTACCTTGCAGGTGGACTGATAACCCAGTGGGACCAATTCTTGAAACTCCACAGTCTTTTCATCAAGGTATAATTTGCTATTACGGTCGAGCGTTGGACGAACAAAATTTTGGGATCCCAAGAGGTCTTCGATATTAATCTTATAGTTCCATCCTCCTGTGGATTTCGCCTCAGATGAAGACGACGATCCCGAAGCTCCACTGCCTGAGCCGGCAGCGGCGCCGCGCACTTGTGGACGAGTATCAACGCCCGACCCCAAATGGTTACCGGCAGTTTTCTGAAACAACTGTTCGCAATCTTTACATTGAGTGCAGTGGTAAGCAATCCAATCTTCCTCTTCCAGGTTCACGTCTCCTCTGACGTAAGCCAGAACATCAGTTTCCGTTAAATGGT
>Ga0187893_10007772_pt1 | contig 17327 bp, 13 predicted proteins | sample MA1701074metaG_FD_139574 | JGI IMG/M metagenome (GOLD analysis project Ga0187893, IMG submission 139574) | White microbial mat communities from a basaltic lava cave in the Kipuka Kanohina Cave System on the Island of Hawaii, USA - MA170107-4 metaG ... | reverse complement strand
TGGGCGCATCGTCGGCGACGTGGTGGCCACGCAGAAATCGCCGTCGCATGAGGGGCGCAAAATCCTCGCCGTGCAGCCGTTGAACCTTGACGGCTCGGACCGCGGCGACATTGTGCTGGCGCTCGATGCGGTGGATGCGGGCGTGGGCGACAAGGTGCTCGTCGTGCAGGAAGGTTTCTCCGCGATGACCGCGGTCGGCCGGCCGAATTCGCCGATTGATATGGCCGTAGTCGGCGTGATTGATGCGGTGGATGTTGAAGACGGTGCCCGGTAGCTCGCCATGAGTTTCCGCGTCGCGCACAGCCCTTCTTTGCAAAGCAGCGTTCTGCACGAGCGCGGCTGGCGTCGCTATGCGGCGCAGTCGCCCGCCGGCGCGCTTTCCATCAAGTGCATGTACGGCGGCGCGGCGCACTACGAAACGCACCTCGGACGTTACCGCGTGGACGACGGCTGCTTTCTGCTGCTCAACCGCGGCACCCCGTACACCATCGCCATTGATTCGCCGCAGCCGCTCGAATCTTTCTGCATTTTTTTCGCGCCGGGCTTCATCGAGGAAGCCTTGCGCGCGCAAGTGACTCCAGAAGACCGCCTGCTGAACCTCGCCGCGGACGGCAAGAGTGTGACCGCAGATTTTTTTGAGCGCACCTATCCGCACCGCGGTGCGCTGGCGCCCTTGCTGCGCCGTTTGCGCCGGGAATCGCTGCGCGGCCAACGCGCGCCGGAGTGGTGGGACGAGAAAATGCATCGCTTGGCCGCGCGCTTGCTCGACGCCCACCGCGACGCGCATCGCGAGGCGGCGCGCATGCCCGCCGCGAAGCCATCCACCCGCGCCGAGCTGTACCGCCGGCTGCATCGCGCCCGCGACTACATGGAAGCGAGTCTCGATGCTCCGTTGCGGCTGCACGAAGTGGCCGGCGTGGCGGCGATGGCGCCGCACCATTTTCTGCGCGCGTTCAAGCAGGCGTTTGGCACAACCCCGCATCAGTACCTGACCTCACGCCGCATGGCCCGCGCCCGACATTTGCTGACCGCGACCGATCTGCCCGTTACCAGCGTCGGCCTCGAAGTCGGCTTTGACAGCCTCAGCTCGTTCAGTTGGCTGTTTCGCCGGCGGACCGGCGCCTCCCCCGAGCAATTCCGGCGTGCCAACCGGCGCGCCGCAAATTAGCAATTTCCAAGAAGCACGGGCGACCGCATTGCGATACAAACGAGGTCGCCATGTGCTATCTACTGAGGTTTGCGAAGGCGGCTTTTGCGGCGGCATGTTGCGGAGCGATTCTCTATGGCCCGCTGGCGGAGGGCTGGTTAGGCGCGCACGCTGGTGCGGTCGAATCAGAATCAGGCGCGGTTGCGCGCAGGGGAGGGGCTGTCATGGGTCCATCGGATTTCAAACTCAACAAAATGTCGGTGCTGATGCTGGGCGTGAAGGATCTCGCCAAGTCAACGGTGTTCTATCGCGACACGCTGGGCCTGCAACCGATGGGCGAGGTGCCGGGCGAGTTCGCTTTCTTCAAGGCCGGCGACGTGATGCTGGCTCTGAGCGTGCCGCACGCCGACCCCAAGGTCAGCCCCAGCGTGGTGGGCGGGATAGAGGTTGTGTTCGGCGTGGAGGACGTTGCGGCCGCCTATGAAGCATTGAAGGCCCGCGGCGTAACTTTTGTCCGTGAGCCGCGCCATGCCACCGGGGACAACTGGTCGGCCGTCTTCACCGATCCCAACGGCCACCGGCTGTCCGTGTTCGGTCCGAACAAGAGCGGGTCGTAGCAGGGCGTTCAGTTGGCTGCGGCTGGCGTGGCTTTGGACATGGCCGTCCGCGCGGCCACCAGGGTACGCGTGAGCTGCTCGCGCGGCATGCCGGAGACAAACGGCTTTGCGATCCACGGGACGCTGCGGGTGAGTGTGACCGACTCGCTCTGCACGTAGACCCCGCCGTCGCGCTCTTCGAATCGCCACCACGTGTGCAAGCGCCACAGGTAGCCGCGGTCGTCTTCCGCCGAACGGTGCTTTTCGCTGGGCTTGCCGTAGTCCTGCACGTCGAGGATTCGCGTGGTGTGGGTGCGGCTGCCGGCGCGGGCGGAGCTCAGACGGAAGTAGCGGATGTCGTGCCAGGTGTCGTGCACCGCGGTGATTCCGAACTTGCTCTTATAAAAGCGGAAGAACACCCGAAAGTCGTCGCCCTGGCGCCCGAGCAACTGCGAGCGCGCCACGTCGGGCTTGAAGTGCTGCTGGTGGTGGTTGTAGTCCTGCACGAATGCGAGGTACTCATCCAATGTTGTGCCGGGGATGAACACCGTGCCGATCCAGTGATGGATCTCCGCGTCCGGCGCGGCAATCACCTTGCCACCGTCGAGGGTTTGCAGGCTTTCAATCACCACTTCTCCCGCGCGCAGTTGCTTCTGATGCTTTTCGCGGCTGGCTGCCTGCAAGTCCACCCACAGGTACGGCCCTTCCTTGCGCAGTTCGCTCTGGAACCGCGTCTCGGTCAGCTGCACGTAGCGCTCAAAAGCAGCCACGGTTTCGGTGCCCGGCTGATCGGGCATGGCCACAGTAACGCCGCCCAGCCGCGGCGGAGCAAGCAGCACGGCCGTAATGGCCGCCATTTGAAACAAACCACACGCTGTGCCTTTCAATCCCATTCTCGACAAGGGTACCTGCGCCAATGCTTTGAATGCAAAGTCGCATCCCGCGGAGTTCCGCAATTGTGCAGCAAAATCCGTTAATCCGGATAGCGCTTCAGGCGGCTTTGTGAGAAACCATAGAAGACATCCCGCGCTTCGCCGCCCCTCAATAACCAAAAGCCAGCTAACTGCCCTTGCTCCAACCAAATATGACTATATGCAAGTTTGTCAGCCGCATGGCACGGGGCTTGCTCTATAGATTGATGATTCTTCTGCTTCCCGGGGTGGTCTCATCATCGGGTAGGGCATCCTCGAGATGAGACGGTTGGGGTAGAAGGTATGGGGTCCCGTTCATCTCTCATCGCGGGACCCCTTTCAATTTTGTCCCACAAATCCCGCCGGCGACACCATCCAAGTTTGAGGCTGCTATAGCGGCGCGCTCAACCGGAACGGAATCGACACCACAGCCTCCACATCCACGGGCTTGCCGTTGCGGCCGGCGGGGCGGAAGCGCCACTTCACCAGCGCCTCCATCGAGTAGCGGTCCAGGTCGGGGTGCACGCTGCGCAGCACCTGCACGCTATCCACCGAGCCATCGGCACGAATGATGGCGTACAGCCGCACCTCGCCTTCGATGCGCTGCTCCATCAGCACTGGCGGGTAGCGGGGATCTACTTTGCGCACTGGTGAAGGCGCAGACAAATCCACTGTGTTGCTTTCCCCATCGGGGTTCAACTCGGCAAAGCGCAGGATCCAACTGCCTGCGGCGCTGGTCAGGTTAGGCATGTTGACGTGCAGCGTGTAGATTCGCTTTGCGCCAAAGACAGCATCCGCATGCTCGAGCGGCGCATTGGAATACGCAGGGCCCAATGGCGGCGCGCCGCGCGGCTCAACGCGCAACGGCCCCGCGCTGGGCAGCCGCAGGTCGCTGCCCCGGTTCGAAGGCCGCGGTTCAGGTCGCGATGGCAACGGCCGCGACGGCAACGGCGCCGATCCGCCCGGCCCGGCCACGCGCCCGACATTTTCCGGGTTGCCGCCGCTGATGGAAATGCCAGGCGGGCCTGACCCTCCGCCTCCGCCGCCTTCTCCATTGCCACTGCCTCCGCTGCCCGCGCCGGTGCCGCCCGCGCCAGTGCCGCCTCCGCCGCCCACGGCTTCTCCGCTGCCCGACAACGAAGGCGCTGCCGCGAATCGCGCGGAGAGATTCCCGAGCGGGATTTCGAGATCGGGCGCCGGCGGCACAGGGTCGGGTGATAGCGCGATCAGGTTGCGGAGCCCGTCGCCGGTTGCACCTGCGTCATGTGCTCCGGGTATGTCCGGCGCAGCGCCAGCTTCGGTGCCTGCGCGGCGCCTGCCCGCGTTGGGCACAGACATCGGCGTCACCGGCATGCGCGGGCGCGAGTTCACGGGCAGGGTCGCGGCAATGTTCAGCTCCCCGGCGCGCGCTTCGCTGTTGGGCACCGAGAGGAGCGGCAACTCTTCCACGGGACGCTGGGCGCGGGTGCGCCGGGCACGGCGCACATCGAGCTGCGAGAGCACAGGCCGCGGGCGCGGCGCGGGGCGGGTGGGCCCGGTCCACTGCACGATGTTCGGCAGGGGCGGCAGGATCTGCGGCGGCAGGTTGGGCGCTTGCGGTTGAATCAGTGTTTGCCTCGGGTGGTTGGCGCGCAGGGGAGTGGAGACGATGGTTTGCCGCGGGTTGATTGCTGTTGGCTTGCCGGGAGGCGCCGGCGTTGCGCGCTTAGGCGCGGCGCCGCGGCGCGGGGCGGGCGGGGCAATCGGCGGCAGGTCGCGCGCCGGCCCGAACCACGTTAATTGCGTGCGCTCGCTGACGCGCTGCACCTCCGCCGCCTGCGCCTCGCGCCATGTAGGAAAAGGGAAAATGAAAATGGCCACGTGCAGCAGTACCGAAGCCGTCAGCGCGCGGCCCGGCGACCACCTTCCCGTCCAGAAGTCGTTGAACAACAGCCGGCCGCTGGGACGCGGAGGCCCCGGACTGAACAGCATCCCGAGGTCCCCCCACAGGGCGCCGGCGCGCTTCTCCCACGCCACATCGAGCTGCGGCTGGAAGGGCCGTGACGGTTTGGTTCGGGCGGTCAAGAGCGTCTCTTGATTATACTCCCGGCCTCGCAGGGCGCTCGAAAATCCCGCAGTAAGATGCAGCCGGGCGTCTCGCAGGGGGTATACTGGAATGAGAAAGCTCCGGATGAGAGGTTCCAATGAGCAAGATACCCCGCTGGGTGAAAATTGCCCTCATTGTTTTCGTGGTTCTGATGGTCGTAGCGCTGGTTGTGCCATACTTCATTGACGCCGACCGTTACCGCCCCACGATTATCGCCACCATTGAAAAGGAGACCGGCCGTAAGGCGGAAATCGGGAGAATCAGCGCCCGCCTGGTTCCCTCCGTGGGTTTTGTGATTGAAGGCTTCAAGCTCAGCAATCCGCCCAACTTTGCCAAGGGCAACCTGATGGAAGTAGAAGCGATCCGCGGCTCGCTGGCGTGGGGGCCGCTGCTGAGCGGAACATTCCAACTGAACGGCATCGAGCTCGTCAATCCCAAGATTGTGCTGCTGGAAGATTCCCGCGGGCGCAACAATTACGACTTCGGGGAGTGGGAGAAAAAAGGCCAGGCCAAACCCGCCGCGGAAGAAGCGTCCACCTTCAAGATCGCGGATATTGACTCCATCGCGCTGACCGGCGTGGATGTGACCGTCGGGCGCGTCTCCGGGCAGCGCATCATGCCCAATATCCGCGCGACGAACATCTCCGCGGAGCTGGGCAACGTGGCGCTCGACCGCAAGCGCGTGAAGCAGTGGGAAGCCGATGCCAACCTGAAGGGCGTGCAGATCAAACTGGCCGCGCTGAAGGATCCGCTGGAATTCACTTCCGGTTCGTTCACGCTGGACGAAGGCAAGATCGATTCGAAGTTCGGGCTGGCGCTGGGCACGGCGGTCGAAGCCAGCGGCACATTGCAGGTGGCGGATGTGGAAGACGCCGTGGCAGAGTTCGACCTGAGCACTTCGCTGCTGGATCTTGGCCAACTCTCCGCATCCGGCGCGGAAACCTCTCCGGCCAGCGCGCCCGCCACGGGCAAGAGTTCTCTGGTGGCCAAGGGCAAGGTGCGCGCGGACCGTATCCACTTCACTCCCTATGAAGCGCGGCAGGGCAGCGCGGAAATCCGTGTGTTTACCGACCGCATCGAAGTGTGGCCCGTTTCCATGCAGCTCTATGGCGGCACAGTGGGCGCCACGGCGCGCGTGGATCTGCGTCAGGTGCCCGAGCGCTTTTCTTCCAACATCGAAGTGAAGCAGCTCAACGTGGAGCAGCTCACTGCGGCCTCCGGCGCCAGCCAGAAAGTGACCGGCACGGCCGACCTGACCATGCAGGTGTTCGGCTCGCTCGGCAATCTCCTGATGAATTCGCTCACCGGCACCGGCAACATGGCGGTGCGCAACGGCACGCTGCCCGGCTTCGACATGGGCTCCTTGCAGACGCTGGCCAAGGTGCAAAAGGTGCTGACGTTTGGCGCCGGAAGCGCGGAAAAGTTCGCCGGAGCCACGCCGTTCAATTCCATCACCGCAGATCTGGGGCTTGGCGGCGGGCGCGTCTCGAGCCAGCGCATCCACGTGGATTCGCCCAGCGGCACGATTGATATGCGCGGCAGCATGGGCCTGGTGGATCAAACCTTGAACTACGAGGGCAACGCGGTGCTGATGGGCGGGCAGGCCGGGACGGGGGGCGACAATCCCATCGGCGCCATCACCGGCATCCTCGGGCAGGTGACCAAGCAAACCGTAGGCCGCGTTTCAATTCCGTTTGCCGTGCGCGGCACGCTCGACAGTCCAAAGCTTCAGCCCGGCCGCGGCATTCCTACTTTTTCTACGGCCTCGCAACCATCCGGAACACAAACGCAGACCCAGCAGGAGCCGGCAAAAAAGAAAGGCATCCTCGACCTGTTTCGCAAGCCGCCGCAGTAGCGCTCAAAGCAAAGAGCCCGCGCGATGGCGGGCTCTGTTGCGGATTCAGGTTGAAGTGATGGTTAGTTGCGGCGCTTGCCAGCGCGTACCTTGGTGTCAATGCCCGCACCCATGGCTTCCAGTCCGGCAAGGCCATCCTTGGCTTGCGCACCATAGGGACCTTTAGGGTCGAGCTCCAGCGCTTTCTGATAGGCTTCGACGGTTCCCGGCTGCAGGGTCACGGAGATTTTGTTGCCCTCCTGCTTGTAATCGGCAAGTCGAACCAGCGATGCGCCCAGCACGTACCACGCCTGTGCGTTCTTCGGCTCAATCTCCGTCGCCTTGCGAAGGGCTTCCACTGCTTCCTTGTCCTTGGAAGTGTTGTAAGAAACGATGCCCAGGTTGCGATAGCAGGTGGCCGCGCTGGCGGCGTGCGTGGCCGGCGGGATCTTGGCGCAAGTGCCCATCGCTTCGGTGTTCTGGTTTTGGCGCGCCTGCGACTCCGCCAATCCCACGTAGTAACCCGCGTCCTGCTGCACGGCCAGCGCCCGGTTGTAGGCTACGATCGCATCCTCGTATTTCCCGGCAGACTTGTAAGCGGCCCCCAGGTTGCCGAGGATCAGCGCAAAGTTGGGGTCCTTCTCGTCCAGCCCTTGCTGGGCGGCGGTGAAATCATCAATGGCGGCTTGCCGCTTTGCGGCGATCTGCTCCTGTACCGCGGCCTTCTGGTCGGCGGGGGTCTTGGACAAGGAGGCTTGCAGGTTGTCGGCGGCCTGCAGCGCAGCCACGCCGTTGTCGAAGCGCGCTTTCATTCCTTCAAACTTGGACTTTTCCTCTTCGGCCTTCTTTTTCATGGCCGCGCCTTCCGGAGTTTTTTCGATCAACTCCTTGAAGTTGATCACCGGGAGATCCACTTGCTGGCCGGTCATGAGCTGCACATCCTGCCGCCAGATCACCTGCTCGCCGCGGAAGTACTCAAGGTTCCACTTTCCGTTGCCCAATCCGGACTGGGTGAACTTGCCTTCCGTGTCGGTGACGGTTTGCGCTTTCTGCCCGCGGTCGTTGGCGAACTTCACGACGATGCCCTCCCACGGGACACCGTTGGGATCAATCACCTGCCCGCGAACCGTGGCTACGTTCTGCGCGGCGGCAGGGGCAGCGAAACTCAGCATGAGGGAGAGGGCGGCGATCACCGCCAGCAGGCTCCCGGGGAGATTTCTGCGAAACATGGGGAACTTCCTCCTTATGGCATCGGCAACCAGCCTATTATGGCTCAACTCGGGCTCGATAGGGGAGTGGGTCGTGGCAGCCGGCCTGTTGAAATGCCTGCAGGCGCAACCGGCAACTATCGCACATCCCGCAAGCCTCATCCTCAAACTGGTAGCACGACCAAGTTAGATGCAGCGGCGCCCCTAATTCGATGCCCCGTCGCACGATCTCGCTCTTTTTCATCGCGATAACCGGGGTGTGAATCTCTATGCGCGACTCCGGCTTGGTTCCGACACGCACCACCTCTTGAAACGCGCGGTAATACTCGGGGCGGCAGTCCGGGTAGCCGGAGCTGTCCTCTGCCACCGCGCCGATGAAGACCGCCGTCGCTCCCAGCACTTCTGCCCAACTCACCGCCACGGCCAACAAGTGCGTGTTGCGGAACGGAACGTAGGTGACAGGGATGGCGTCGCCGGCATCCTGCCGGCCTTGACCCGAGGCCGCCGCTACGGCGGCGATACCGTGTCCATCCTCCGGTACGGCGATGCGCTGATCGGTGAGCGCCGAGCCGCCGATTTGCGCCAGATGGTCAAGCTGCACCACCAGCCGCTGCGCGGCCGGCACCTGCCAGAAGTCTGCCATCGCTTCAAACGACTGCCGCTCGCGCTGCTGGGTGCGCTGTCCGTAACCGGCGTGCAGCAGCGCCACTTCGTGCGTGGAGCGGGCAATCGCTGCCGTCACGCAGGAGTCCATCCCGCCGGAAAGAAGCACCACGGCTTTCGGTTGCGCCGGCATCAAACGCCCTTGGTGGCCGGGTCCCAGATAATCTTGTGCAGTTGCAGACCCAGCCGCACCGGCAGGTTATCCGCCAGAATCCATTCGGCAAGCTGGCGCGCCTCGAGCCCCGGCCATTTCTCCTCCGGGTCGGGCTGCACCGGGCTGAACAGCACCTGGCGCACGCGCGCAGCCAGACGGTGCTCGTTCGCAAACTCGCGCGCAAACTCATAATCGCGCCGCGACGCAATCACGAACTTCACTTCGTCCTGCGCGCTGAGCGCATCGAGATTGGCCGTGTCGAACGTGCCGCCTTCGCCGGAGTCCGGGCACTTCACGTCCACAATCTTGACCACCGCGCGCGGCAAGTTGCCGACGAAGCGCTCGCCGCTGGTTTCCACCAGCACCGTGTAGCCCTCGGCAAGCAACCGCTCGGCCAGCGTGGCCGCTTCGGCTTGCAGCAGCGGTTCGCCGCCGGTGAGCTCGACCAGCCGCACCGGCTCCGCCTCGGGCGATGTGGCGCTGCGCGAGAACTGGCGCACTTGCTCCAGCACTTCGTCGAGGCTCATTTTCTTTCCGCCGTAGAAGGCATAGGCCGTATCGCACCATGTGCAGCGCAAGTTGCAGCCGGTGAAGCGCACAAAGATGCACGGCAGCCCCGCGTAGGTGCTCTCGCCTTGAATCGATTTGAAAATTTCCGTGATTTGCATCGATACCACCGGCTTACACCGACTGCTTGCGCCGCATCAGCAGATAAGCGCCCGCTACCACGACCGCCAGCCCAATCCCCAGCGGCAGCGCCACGTGCGCGCCGTGCCGCAGCGCTGAATGCGTCACCGCCACCAGCGCCGCGGGGATCAGAATGAAAATGAAGGAGCGATTCATTGTGTATTCCAGTCCGTGCCGGGCGCGCGCGCAGCCTGAAGGCTGCGCCCCCTCAGGGCCGATAGGTGGCCGCCGTGGTGTCTGTCTCCCACACGGTCACCTGTGCGATGCGCGCACCCTGAACCTCGGTCGCCAGTTGCTTCGAGGCCTGCTCGTAAAAGTACCGTGCGATGTTTTCCGCCGAGGGATTCACATTGTCAAACGGGGGAAAATCGTTCAAGAAGCGATGGTCGAGCGCGGCAATCACGTCTTTCATCACTTTTTTCACGTACACAAAATCGCACAGCAGGCCGATGTGGTCGAGCTCGGGCCCGGCCACCGTGACGCGCACTTTGTAATTGTGCCCGTGCACGTTTTCGCATTTGCCCTTGTAGCCGCGCAGGGCGTGCCCTGCGGCAAAAGTCTCGTCCACCGTAATCTCGAACATGCTTGCTGGCTCCAGCTTTCCTTGCGGCCGCGCACAAGCGGCTTCGCGCGCAACCGGACAAACGTTGATTCTAGCACGCCGGCTAGGCGCGCTTCATGAACTGGGCGACCGCGGCAAGGTCGTGGGTGACGGCGTAAGGCGGCAGCGATTCGAAGAATACCCGCCCGTAGTGCATGCGCAAAATCCGGTTATCGAGCAGGGCCAGCACGCCGCGGTCGGTGCGCGAGCGGATCAGCCGACCGAAGCCCTGTTTCAGAGCCAGCACCGCCTCCGGAACCTGATACTCCGCAAACGGATTGCGCCCTTCCTCCTGCAACGCGGCCACGCGCGCCGCCACGATAGGGTCCGACGGCACGGCGAAAGGCAGCTTGTCGATGATCACGCAGGAGAGCTGCGCGCCGGGCACGTCCACGCCCTGCCAGAAGCTGGCGGTGGCAAACAGCACCGCGCCTTCGGTGTTGCGGAATTTTTCCAGCAGCGACGAGCGCGGCGCGCTGCCCTGCAACAGCAGCGGGTAGTCCACCATGCGCAGCACCCGCTCGTACACTTCGCGCATCTGCGCGTAGCTGGTGAACAGGCAGAACGCGCGGCCCTCGGTGATTTCCACCAGCCGCGCGATGGTCTCCGCCGCGGCGCTCGAAAAATCCGGGCTGCGCACGTCGGGCATGGTGCGCGGCACGTAGAGCATAGCCTGCTTCTGGTAGTCGTACTCCTGCGGCAGCACGCGCTCGGCCGGCGCATCCATGCCCAGCCGCTGCCGCAGGTAATCGAAGCGCCCGCCCACGGCAAGCGTGGCTGACGTGAGCACCAGCGTATCGAACTCCGCGAACAGCCGCTCGCGCAGGATCGGCGCCAGGTCAATCGGCGTGGCCGCCAGAAACACGCCCTTGCCCCGCCGCTCGAACCAGTAGACGAAGTTTTTCTCCTTCGACTCCAGCAGAAATTGCAGTTCGCTGCGCAACTCGAACGCGCGCCGCGCCAGCCGCTGCAGCTCCTCCGGCTTTTGCGGCAGCGCGGCAAGCTCCGCCTCCAGCCGCTTGATGGCGTCCACCAGCGCGTCGAACGCTTCCGCATGGCGCTCCACAAAGCTCTGCCGCTCGCCCGCGCTGAAGGGAAAGCGCCCTTCCTTGCCGGGAAACGCGTCGAAGAAATCCCGCGAGCGCTCGCGCAATCGGTTGACGCGCTTCAGCAGCGGCGGCGTGCCAAGCCCCTTCACGCGCAGCCCGTGCTCGACGTCGCGGGCCAGCTCTTCGAAACGGTAGTTGGAAATCTGCCGGCCAAAGTAATCGCCGGCCACGTCTTCGATCTCGTGCGCCTCGTCGAAAATCACGGCGGTGTAATCCGGCAGGATCGAGCCGAAGTCGTCTTGCCGCAGCGCCAGGTCGGCAAAAAACAGATGGTGATTGGCGATGATGATGTCCGCCTCGCGCGCACGCTGGTGCATCCAGGTGAGGAAGCAGCGCTGGAAGTCGGGGCACTTCTGTCCGGTGCAGGTGTCGCGGCGCGCGTCGAGGCGCGGCCACAGCTCGGCGTCGTCGGGCAGAAAAGTCAGCTCGGCGCGGTCGCCGGTCTCGGTCAGCTCGGCCCAATCGCGGATTTGCGCGAACCAGTCCACTTCATCCAGGCCGCGCAGCACCGGCTGATCTTTCATCAAAGTGACCTTCTGCCGGCAGAGGAAATTGCTGCGGCCTTTCATCACCGCCACTTTCAGGTCGCGCGCGAAATATTTTTGCAGGAAGGGAATGTCTTTGTTGAAAAGCTGCTCCTGCAGCGACTTCGTCGCAGTGGAAACCACCACACGCCGCCCGCTGCGGATGGCGGGTATCAAGTAGGCCAGCGTTTTGCCCGTGCCCGTGCCGGCTTCCACCACCGCATGCCGCTTTTCGCGGAAGGCTGCATCCACCAGCTCGGCCATTTCCAGTTGCGCGCGGCGGTACTCGTACCCGGGATGGCACTTTTCGAGCATCCCGCCGGGGCCAAAGATGTCCGCCATGGAAAGGCCATCGGCGGCGGTGTGGCGGGGCGCGGACTCGCATTCGAGTTCGGAGTCATCGGGCGCGGCGGCTGGCGTGATGTCGTCTTCCAGAGAGGCATGGCGCAGGGCGTCACCGTCAAGCGGCTCGTATGTGCGTTCGCCGGCTGTTGCCTTGCGCTCGCCGCTGCTGACCCGGCGAGAAGTTTTCTTTTCGCCTCGTGCTGGCATCGCGAACGGCTACGATAACACAGGCGCACGACGGTCCCTTCCTCGCTTCTCCCGGCCGCGGTACCATTGACAGTCCCCGCCGGACACCGCATCATTTTGTGGCCCGGCCAATCATCGAAACAGGACTATGCCCATGACCGCCCAGCGTTATGACGCCCGCATTCCCCGCGTGATTAAGGTGAAAGTCTCCGGGACCGATTCCAGCGGCAACCGCTTCCGCCAAACAGCCAGCACCATCAACATCAGCCGCAGCGGCGCGCGGTTGGACGGCGTCCCCAATGTGGACCGCTCGCAGCCGGTGGAGTTGAGCCGGGGCTGGTTCAGGCGGGCGCGGTTCCGTGTGGTGTGGAGCGGAGCGCCTGGCACCGTGGAGTCCAGCCAGGTTGGCGTGCGCTGCCTCGACCCCAACTCCAGCGGCTTCTGGGGCATCTCGTTCCCACCGCCGCAACCCAGCAACTGGAAGCCGGCCAATGCCGCGTCGGCCGCGGCGGCGATTCCGGACTCAGGGCCGATTCCGGTGCAGTGGGACAGCTATGACACCGGGCGGCCATCGCCGGGCGCGCGGGCGGGAGTGATCCACCCTGCGGACGCGCAGCCTACGGTGTGGAAAGACGAAATGGCACAGCGCGCGGGCGACAAGCGCATGCCGGTTACGCTGAACTGGATCGCCCAAGACAAGGAAATCGAAGAGACACTGGTGATGGCCCGCGTGCTGAAGGACGGCTCGTGCATGGTCTCATTGAAGAACTCGGCGCTGGAAGGCACGGAAGTGCGCATCACGCACGGCTACAGCGGCGAGCAGCGTACCGGCAAGATCTCCTGGTGCGGCCCGCGCACGCCCGACGGCGGCTGTCCCGCCTCGATTGAGCTGACTCCGCCCGACCTGAAGTTCTGGGATGCTGCCCCCCGCTTTGGCGGGTAGCGGCCGGGCGAGCGATGCGTCGTCATCCCCTCTACTCATAGCGCAGGGCAATGAGCGGGTCGACGCGTGTGGCGCGACGCGCAGGCACGATGCAGGCCAGCAGCGCCACGCCCACCAACAGCGTTACAACAATAACAAAGGTCAGCGGGTCCGTCGGACTGGTCTCGTAAAGCAGCGTGCTCATCACTCGCGTGACTCCCAGCGCTACGGCCAGGCCAATCACCGCCCCGGCAACGGCCAGTTTCATTCCCTGCCCCACTACCATGCGCAGCACGTCGCCCGGCTGCGCGCCCAGCGCCATGCGGATGCCGATTTCGTGCGTGCGTTGCGTCACGGTGTAGGCCATCACTCCGTAGATGCCCACCAACCCCAGCGCCAGTGCCAGCACCGCAAACACACCGAACAGAATCGTATTGAAGCGCGGCGCTGCCAGCGACTGGTAGCGCACCTCCCCCAAGGTGGAGACACGCGACATCACAATGTTCGCGTCCACGGCGCGGATCACGCCGCGGATGCTGCTGATGGCGGCCGCGGCATCGCCCGCGGTGCGCACCACCAGTTGCGGGTTGTTCAGCGGCCCTTGCAGCGTGTGGATGTAGGCTTCCGGGCGCGGGCGCGTACCCAAACCGTCGTGCCGGATGTTGCCCACCACGCCGATGATGGTGATCCACTGCCCGCCGCCAAAAATTACACGCTGGCCCAGCGGATCCTCGCCCGGGAAGAATTTTTCGACGGCGGTCTGATTGATCAGCGCCACGACTGGCGATTCCGGCCGCGCGTCGTCAGACTCCTGGAACATCCGCCCTGCCAGCAGCGGGATGTTCATCGCACGAAAGTAACCGCGGCTGGCGCGGCGGAAATCAATTTCCGGCTGCTCGCCCGGCGGAAGCGGCCGGCGCTCGATCTGCAGCTTGGAGCGCGGGTTGCCGCCCACCCCGGCCAGCGGCAGGCGTGAGGATTCGCCGGCCGCAATCACGCCGGGCAGCGCGCCGAGGCGCGTGTAAATCTCTTCCATCATGGCCGTGCGGCGCGCAGCATCCGCCCCAAGCGATGAAAGATCCATCGAAACCACGTTCTCGGTGGTGAAGCCGGGATCCACGCCTTGCAGCTTGATGAAGCTGCGGATCAGCAGCGACGCGCCAATCACCACCACCAGCGACAGCGCCACTTCCGCCACCACCAGCGCGCTGCGCAAACGGTGACGCGTGCCACCGCCGCTGCCGCGGCTGCCTTCTTTGAGCGCGTCGCTCACCTGCACGCGCGACGCCTGCATCGCCGGGATCAATCCAAACAGCGCGCCGGTGACCAGCGCTACCGCCAGCGTGAACAGCAGCACCATGCCATCGACAGCAATCTCTTCGCGGCGCGGCAGCGCGGCAGGAGCCATCGCCACCAGCACGCGCACGCCCCACACCGCCAGGGCTACGCCTCCGGCCGCGCCCAGCAGTGAAAGCATCGTGCTCTCGGTGAGCAACTCGCGCACCAGCCGCCCGCGCCCCGCGCCCATGGCCGCGCGAATCGCCAGTTGACGGTGCCGCGCCGTGGCGCGAGCGAGCATCAGATTGGCCACGTTGGCACACGCAATCAGCAGCACCAGTCCGACGGCGCCGGCCAGCGCCAGCAGCAGCGGCCGCGCGCGGCCCACCACTTCCTCTTGCAGCATCACCAGATTCGCGCCGATGTTGGCGTCGGTATCCGGATACTGCTTCTCAAACTGCGTTGTAATTCCCGAAAACTCCGCTTGCGCCTGCCGGTGGGTTACGCCAGGGCGCAGCCGCCCGACCATGCTGCACAGGCGCACCTGCCGGCCGCGCTGCACAACGGGATTCAGCTGGAGCGGCAGCCAGATTTCCACCGCCTCGCCGCGCGAGGTACCGTCGAGGAACTGGAAGTCCGCGGGCAGGATGCCGATCACCGTTACCGGCCCATTGTCGAGTTCGATGGGATTGCCGACGAGGTTCGGGTCGCCACCGAAGCGCCGCTGCCACAGGCCGTAGCTGAGGATGGCGGTGGGCGCCGCGCCTACGCGATCGTCTTCCGCGGTAAAACTGCGCCCGCGCACCGGCGTGGCGCCCAGCGTCTCGAGAAAATTCGCGGAAACAAAAAAACCGTAGATGCGCTCCGGCTCGCCTTCACTGCGCAGGTTGAACGACCAGCGCGGCGAAAAGCCGGTGAGCGATTCGAACGAGCGGTTCTGCGCGCGGAGATCGTTGACCGCGGCAATCGAGAAGTACGAATGGTCCTCGTTGGCCTTGAGGTCGTGCGCCCACACCGCCACCAGCCGGTCGGGGTGCTCGTAGGGCAGCGAGCGCAACAGCACCGCATGGACCACGCTGAACACCGCTGTGTTGGCGCCGATGCCCAGCGCCAGCGTCAGCGCCGCCACCAGCGTGAAGCCGGGGCTCTTTAGCAACCCGCGCGCGCCGTAGCGCACATCCTGCCAGAGTAGCGACATGGTGCTGTCTCCTTTTCTTTTTTCTGAATACCGCCAATGTTGCTGCGCGTTACGCTGCTCTCGCCGCTGTGACGCAGCCTTCGCGCCGCTGATGCGCATGCACTCCAGCGCCAGCCACGCCACGCGAAATTCAAACAGCGGGACTGCCAAAGTGCGGCGCAGCCGCCCGCGCCCCTGTTGCGCCTCGAGGTGCTCCTCGAGTGCCTCACAGTGTGCGGGTGCGAAGCAGCGCTCGCGCGTTTCGTCGTCGAGCCAGCGCGCCCACATACGCGTTGTGCCGTCCCACTTCATGCCTTATTCCGAACGCAGCGCCACCATGGGATCCACGCGCGAAGCGCGAAGCGCGGGGATCAGGCAGGCGAGCATCGCAATCGTCACAATCGCTGCGGGTACCGATAGCAGCGTCAGCGGATCCATCGCTGAGATCCCGTAGAGCTGGCTGCTGAGGAATCGCACCGCTACCAGCGCGCCGGCCATCCCCAGCGCGACGCCGCTCAGTACCATCACCGAGCCTTTGCCCAGCACCAGCCGCATCACGTCGGCCGGGCGCGCGCCCAGCGCCATGCGCACGCCAATCTCCCGCGTGCGCGCCGCCACCCAGAACGCGATCAGCCCGTAGACGCCCACCAGCGCCAGGCAGAGCGCGATCGCGCCGAACAATCCCATCAGCATCATGTTGAGCCGCGGCTGCGCCACGGCCTGCGCCACCACTGTGTCCATGGTCTTGATTTCCGCGATGGGCAGCGCCGGGTCCAGTTGCGCGACGCTTGCGCGCAAGGCGCTGACCTGCGCCAGCGGATCGCCCGCGGTGCGCACCAGCAGGTTCATGTCCTGAAGCGGGAACTGCCGCGCCGAGAGATAAAAGAATGGCTCGGCTTTATTGTTCAGTCCCGGCGGCTGCACGTCGCGTGAAATGCCCACCACCTCGAACCGCGTGGGCATTCCTTCGCCCCAGATGCGCGATACCAAGTCCATGAGCAGTATTTTTCCTGTCGCCTGCTCGCCGGGAAAGAACTTGCGCGCAAACGACTCGTTGACCACCACCGCGCCGGGCATTTGCGGGTCGTCACGTTCGTCGAACTCGCGGCCTTGCAGAATGGGCAGGCCCATGCCGGAGAAAAATCCCGGGCCGACGATGCGCAACTGCGCCACCGGCGGCTCTTCGAAGGTTTGACCTTCGATGGCGAAGCTATTCAGCCAGTTGGTTTCGAGCGGATGGTCGTAGGCGATCTGCGCCGAGGTGACGCCGGGCAATTGCCGGGCGGCCGTCTCCAGCCGCTGGAAGAAATTCGAAACCTGCTGCCACGTGGAATAGCCCGAGGCCGGGAGGCTGAAGTCGGCGATGAGCAGATTGCTGGTGCGGAATCCCGGGTCCACCTGCCCCATTCGCCAGAAACTTTGCGCCAGCAGGCCGGCGGCAATGGTCAGAACGACGGCCAGGCTCACCTGCGCCACCACCAGCACACGCCGCAGGTTCTGCGGGCGCGCAGATTCGCCGCCGCGCGAGAGCTCCTTCATCGCATCGGCGATGTTCACCCGGCCAGCCGACCACGCCGGGGCCATCGCGAAAATCACCGCCGCCAGCAGCGCAAGCCCGCCGGTGAAGGCCAGCACGCGCAGGTCGAGCCCGGCTTGCTCCAGCCGGGGAATATTCTGCGGGATGAGCGAAAACAGCAGCCCCTGTCCCCACGCGGCCAGCGCGATGCCCGCCGCGCCGCCCAGCAGCGCCAGCAACGCGCCTTCCGCCAGGAACTGACGCACCAGCGCGGCGCGGCCCGCGCCCAGCGCGCATCGCACGGCAATCTCCTGCCGACGCGCCGTCAGCCGCGCCAGCAGCAGGCTGGCGACGTTCGAGCAGGCAATCAGCAGCACCGCGCC
>Ga0187893_10007770_pt1 | contig 17329 bp, 15 predicted proteins | sample MA1701074metaG_FD_139574 | JGI IMG/M metagenome (GOLD analysis project Ga0187893, IMG submission 139574) | White microbial mat communities from a basaltic lava cave in the Kipuka Kanohina Cave System on the Island of Hawaii, USA - MA170107-4 metaG ... | reverse complement strand
TGTCTTCACCGCTGGCCGCAAGGGCATTGCCATGCAGCGCTACAAGGGTTTGGGCGAAATGAATCCCGATCAGCTCTGGGAAACGACGCTCGACGCAAATGTGCGTTCGCTGCTCCGCGTCAAGGTGGCTGAGCTCGACGAGGCCGATCAGATTTTCACCAAGCTCATGGGCGACGTCGTCGAGCCCCGCCGCGATTTCATCCGCGAAAACGCGCTCAACGTGGCCAATTTGGACGTATAGCTGCAATAATCCTTCCCCCTCATCTTGGAGATGACGAACATCGGGCTTAAGACGTATCTTCCCTGAGCACATCGCTGGCCAGCGCGTGACACTCTGTCAGCACAGCATGGACTTCGTGTCTCGGCTTCTTGCGATAGCCGGGCGGCGAGCCCGGACGAAGCGGCGATGTGAACTTGGGACTTTCCATCCGCTCGCGACGTGCTTGCCAGCGCTTGAGACGCTGCGCTTGACGCGGCAGATTTTCGAGCGCCACCTTGATGGCCGCAAGACGGCGGCCAAGACGCAGAGCGCCCACCATGCCGTCATCGGCCTTCAGTTCCGGCCAGCCCGGATGTGGCCGCTGAAACACGAGGGGGTCGGCGTCGAACACAAAGATGCGAGGCTCCCTTCTGGGACCGGTCCTCCGAACTCGCGCGGGGCCGAAGCGCTTGCGGGAATCGAAGAGCTGAAACGACACGCGGGCGCCGGCATTTCTTGCGAGCATAAGCCCCTTGGGCATGGGACGGACCGCATGGGGTTTAACCACAACGCCCCGCGCGGCGATGATGATGAGGCGGCGCACCGCCGATTCCGCCGGGCGCAATATGCTGAGCGCCCTGCGGTAGAGAGGCTTGGGCAGCCGCGCCACAGCACCTTCAACTAGCCCCACCATGGCGATGAGGGCTGCCACGATGCGGGTGAGTGCTGCGTGATTGATTTCGATGGCTCCGGCCCAATCCATGAGGGCCAGCTAGAACATAATAGGAACATTGTCAAGGGATGTTTTCACAATATCCCTTCTCCCTTGGGAGAAGGATGGGCCCGTCGCGTGAGCGATGGGAGGATGAGGGGACCGCAGCTAAAACGATCAGCGCCGGGGTCCCCTCACCTTCCCATTGCTTCGCAATGGGCCCCTTCCTCTCCCAAGGGAGAGGAGTTTTTTTGCGCGGCCTTGAGCCAGGCGCGTCTCCAAACCTGTCATCGCCGGATTTGTTTCCGGCGACCCATTCCGCCGATGCTGTGGCGCTGAGCTTAGGTTTGCCGTGGGTCCCCGCGACAAGTGCGGGGATGACAGATGTATAAAGAATCAACCGGTGATCGCTTTTCGGATCGCGGCCAGCGGCGCTGCGTCGTCAAGGGTGACTGTATCGTCTTTCCGCGCGACTCCGAGCTTCGTCCACAGCGCGGGAAGATCCACCTCCACGCGCGTCTCTCGCATCGCCTCGTATTGCGAGGTGAGCACGGTCACGCCGGTTGCGGCGTCGCCGATCTTCAATGTCTCGCGGAAATCCCATTCGCGGCGGAAGTCGCGCTTCGCGTTGATGGCGCGCAGCGCCCGTTGCAGCCCGGCGCGATTATCCGTCTGCTGACGAATGGCGATGTCCGCCAAGAGGCAGAAGAGGGCGCCGCCCCAATAGGTCATGCCCCAGGACGTGCTGATCTCGAAGCCGCGGTTGTCCTTCGGCCAAGCCCTGTTCAGGCCCCTCGCGAAATCCCTCCAGATTTGAGCTTCCGGCACATGCCCCGCCTGCGCGCGGGCGATCGATTCCACATAGACGGCGATGCCCTCGGCCATCCAGTTATGGCGCCCATCCATATAGGGGAAGGCGAGATGGATCATCTCATGCACCATCACCCAGTCATGGGTCATCATGACAGCTTCGGTGGCCCGGTGGCCGAGCCGGATTTGAATGACGGGAATGCGCCCGGGATAGGTGATGCCGCCACCGACGTCATCGCCCTCGGTGATAGCGACCCGGATTCTAACATTGGGCACCGGGAACTTGCCATAGTAACGGGCGACGGCATCGGCGGATTTGCTCACCCAGGCCTCGATCAAGGCTCGCTGCTCGGCCGATGCTTCGCCATCGATGTCGAGACGGACGGAACTTCCATGCAACGAGAAAACGGCGGCCTCAGCCGGGACGGCCGCCATCGCCATGGCGGCGAGCAGCAAGCTTCGGCGGTTCATGCCCGTTTGCGTGTCAGGCAGGAACGCCCGTGCCGATCTGGCAGGTGACGCCCGTACCGCCCAGGCCGCAATAGCCGTGTGGATTCTTGGCGAGATATTGCTGGTGGTAACCCTCGGCGAAATAGAACGGCCCGGCCTCGGCGATTTCCGTCGTCACCTTGCCGTAGCCCTTGGTTGCGAGCGCCTTTTCAAAAACGGCCTTCGATGCCAATGCGGCATCGCGCTGGGCAGGCGTCGTCCAGTAGATTGCCGACCGGTATTGCGTGCCGATATCGTTGCCCTGGCGCATGCCCTGGGTCGGATCATGCGTTTCCCAGAACACTTTGAGCAAAGTCTCGTAGCTGACTTTCGAAGGATCATAGACGACCAGCACCGACTCCGCATGGCCGGTGCCGCCGCTGCACACTTCTTCGTAAGTGGGATTTGGCGTGTGCCCACCGGCATTGCCAACTGCCGTCACCCACACGCCCGGAACGGTCCAGAACTTCCGCTCCGCACCCCAATAGCAGCCGAGCGCAAAAATCGCCGTTTCACTTCCCTCGGGATAGGGACCTTTCAGGGAATTGCCATTCACGTGATGGGAATGAGCGGTTGGAATGGCTTCGGAGCGGCCCGGCAGGGCATGGGCCGTATCCGGCATTTCGGTTTTGCGGCGGGCGAAGATCATGGCAACCTCCTGACAGGTGAGGCTCATATAGGGCGGAGGAGGGGTTGCGGCCACTCAACAATGCTTGATAGCCCGACCTGAAGGATTCAAATTTGAACAAGAGCCGGGTTATGGCCGCAACATGAAGGTGACCGGAATTGTACTGCAAAGCCGCTCCCGGCAAGCGACCATTCGCCCGGCGCTAGCGTTTGCCGATATCCGGCTGATTTTGGCGCTTCCCTTTTATTTTCTGCTGGCGTGGTTGGTGCCGGAACGCCATTGGCCAAGACTCTGCCGCTGGCTGGTCAGTTACAAACACCCAACCCTAAATGAGGCAGTTCTCGCCGGCGCCTTGCCGGCCGGCGAAGCCAAACTCATTGGTGCCGAACTCGATGGGCACAGGCTGGAGCATTATTTTCAGTATCTTCGGGAATATTTCCCGGGTGGCTGGCGCAGCAAGTTGGTGTTGGAGGGTCGCCAACATCTTGAGCAGGCAACAGCGGCAGGCCGGGGCGCTATTCTTTGGGTGGGGCACACGGTTTTCCACGGCCTAGTGCTGAAGAAAAGCCTGGCCGAGGCAGGCTTCCGACTCAATCATTTCAGCCGTCCTGAACATGGTTTCTCCAAGACCCGGTTTGGCATAGCCTTCCTCAATCCTATCCGCAGCCGGGTCGAAGACCGCTATCTGCGAAGGCGCATCGTCATAGAACGGGGCAGGGAGGAGCGTGCCGTGCGTGCCGCGGCGCGCGAACTCGCGGCCAATGGCCTCGTCTCCATCACGGCCGGCGATTGGGAGGGCCGTCAGATCGCGCATATACCCATGCTCGGTGGCAGCCTGCCGCTCGCAACCGGCGCACCCGCGCTAGCACTTGCAGCCGGCGCCCTGTTGTTGCCAGTTTTCGTCATCCGCAAACACAATGCGATACATGTGCTCATCACAGCTCCGATCGACATGGGAACGCCTGGCTCACGCGATGAGCGCGTGAAGCGGGCGATGATAGAATATGCAGCGAGGCTTGAGCCGGTGGTTCGCGACTATCCGAGTCAATGGCGCGGCTGGAGCTATTTGCGGCCCCCATGCTGAATGGAAGTGCAACAGGCTGCTACAGCGCTTCGCGAGAATCGCCCCGATGCGTCGCTCGCCACGATACTTCGTAGGTTGGAGCTCCAGAAGCCTTCTGCGAACGCGCTGCGCATCTTCATGCGCGCCTGCCGCGTTTTGGGCCTCGTGACATTTGCCACCAAGTATTTCTCCGGGTTGTGCAAAAGCTTTCCTCGCAATGGCGATGTCACCGCCGCAAGTTGCCAATCACACCTGGCAAATCGAAGCAGCGTTTTCTCGCATTGTCGCGCGAGACGGCGCTTGCGGCGGCGGAATGCCGCCGATCGCGGCCTGAGCGGTAATAGCTGCTTGATTGCGAAGCTTTCGTGGCTATAGTGCGCGCCGGTTTACGGAAGGGTGGCCGAGTGGTTTAAGGCACACGCCTGGAACGCGTGCATACGTGAAAGCGTATCGAGGGTTCGAATCCCTCCTCTTCCGCCAGTTCCAGCGAATGCGGGCGCTTACTCTCGAAATCGCCGAAGACATCTTGCGGTCGCGTCAGTTCGTCGAACGTAACCGCATTACTCAGAATAAATCCTACACTCCGTGTGCGCCCTCGCGACCTATGGCAGTTTTCGAACCTGCGTCAGCTCCGCGCTTCGCGAATCCAGTTCCACGATGAAACTTTGGCCATCGCGAGATGCGTCGAACGCGTAAACCGTCCCAGAGCAGCGAGCCGGAGTTACGTTGCTGAAGCCATAGCTGCTAACAATGGCACGGGCTTTTTCACAAGACACTGTTGTTGAGGCTTTCACGCTAGCTTTCTTGACCGAGGGTTGTGGCTTTTGCTTTGGTTCGGGCACGACCTCCGGGGGATCCACGGTGAATTTGGCTTTTTGGACAGCCGGCTTTCCACTTGCCGGCTTCTCGGCCTTCTTTGGTGAGGATGGCTCGGGTTGCACCGTGGTGGCTGCCGCGGTCTTCTTCTTCGTGCTGAGTTGAGCTTTGCGCGGTGCCTCATAGCGCGGTGCCTCATATGCTTTCTGTTTGCGGTCCTCATTGAACATGCAGATTTGCGCATCGCCATAGAGTGACAGCGAAGTTGGAGTCTGTTCGTTTGCGCATTTTTTGATTCCGTGTGGATTGCCGCCCTCCCAGTTACCGATGCGCACAGTCCTCCCAGGCGACTTGCCGCCACCGATGGCTGAGCTCTTGCCGGACAAACCTCCTAGTCCTTGACCCCCTCCTAGTCCCTGACCTCCTCCTAGCCCGCCCAGACCACCACCCAAACCTCCGCCGAGGCCTCCGAGCCCACCCCCCGACCCGCCCAGCCCTCCCAGCCCTCCCCCCGAACCACCCAGACCACCCATTCCGCCACGACCGCCGCCACCAAGACCATCAAGGGCGCTTGCCGATCCGGCAATGAGCAAGAAAGCAATGCAACCCAGGGCTGTTGTTTTGATTGAACGCTTGAAATTTGTCATTTGACTCACCGTCCTTCAACAAAAATCACTCACATTTTCAAGCTGTTATCAGAGTATTGAAACTGCTTGAGTTACGAGTCAACGGCGGGGCCGTCGAATCAGTTCCCGCTTATGCAACGTGGACTGACGAAATCATGGGAGGACACTATTCCTCAAAATCTCCGAACACATCCTGCAGGCGCGTCAGTTCGTCCACCCGGCGATTGACGGTATCGCCCAACACCACGATCAGGTTGCTGATCAGGAGATCAAGCACCGCGACGGTTGTCGCCGCGCCGTCCCACAGCGGTCCGCGCGCGCCCGGCATGATTATGGGGATATCAGCAACTTCTTCCACCCATGTGCAGGCGTCATCCGTGATGAGCAGCACCCTAACGCCGGCGGCGCGGGCTTCGAGGCCAAGCTTCTTCGCCTTGCCAGCGAAGCGGCGCACGTCCAGCAATACGAGGCAGCGCTTTTCGCCGCTGCCGTCCAATAGTTCGCTGTACGTGCCGTTAAGCCCATCGACGAACTGCACACGCGGCCGGGCATAGGAAAGCTGGCTGGCGAAATACTGCGCGACACCGCGCACATTCTGATAGGCCGCGACAAAAATCTCCCGCGACCTGACAAGTGTATCCACCGCCGCTTGCCATTCCTTGGAAACCGTCAACTCGTAGATTCGGCCAAGGTCGTCAGCTTGCTGCTGGATCAGTTCAGCGAGAAGCTTTCCTTCCTTGATGTCCCCCTGGAGCCGTTCGAAACGGTCCTTGACTTGCCAGGCCGTGCGGGTTGAGCCCTTGCGCAGTTCCTGTTTGAGTTCATCAAGCCCGCCATAACCGAGGCGGCGCAGATAGCGCCCGACTGTCATCTGGCCCACGCCTACCCGCTGGGCGATTGATTTCGCCGTTTCAAACGGCAACTCGGCGAGGTTCCGCTCGAGAAAATTTCCGATCAGAATGTCGGATTTCGTTTGCCGGTTCTCTGGCGACCGGAGCCTTGCGCGTATGCTCGCTGTCATTTCTTGAATCCAATCGGGCGCTACCCGGCTTGCGTGGGTAACGCCCGGCCCTATTGCGCTATTGCGCGGTTTTTATCTGCGTCCAGACGCGATCGTACTTCCTGATGTCATCGCCGAGATCGACGAAGATCTGAAGCTTCGCCATCACATCCGGCGGCGGATTGATCTCCTTCGAATTTTTGATGTGGTCAGGGGTCAGTGAACGCGCCGGCAGATTGGGCGTGCCGTTGGTCTGTTGCGCGATGTTAAGCGCGGCGACCTCGGGCTGGGTGTAGAACTCCATGAACTTCACCGCATTCTCCTTGTGCGGTGCAGATTTGAGCACGCAGATATCCTCCTGATACATTGTGGCGCCCTCTTCGGGGATAACGTAGCCGAGCTTCTTCGGCTCACGGAAGACATCTATCATGGCGCCCACGAAAAAGTGGCCCGCGGCGACGTCGCCAGCCTCCACCATCGGTCGGGACTCATAGGTGAACGCGGCGACATAGGGCTTGAGGTCGATGATCGTCTGGGTCGCCATCTTGAGCTCTTCCGGATCGACCGAATTCACCGACTTGCCATTGAGGATGAGGCCGACGCCGATGACTTCGCGCACATCGTCGAGGAGCGTGAATTTCAACCCTTTGGCCTTCACCGTCTCGACGAGGTCTCGCCAGCCGGTAATATCCTTGCCCAGTATCTCGCGATTGTACTGGATACCCACCGAACCCCAGGCATAAGGCAGGCAATATTCGCCCTTGGGATCGGTTTTCGACCGCAGGAACGCCGGCTCGATATTCTTGAAGCCCGGATGCTGGTTGATATCGGTCTTGTGAAGGAGATCAAGCTTGGACATGATGTCGTGCATATGCACCGAGGGGAACACAATGTCGTAACCGGTGGCGCCGGTCTGCACCTTGGCCAGCATCTCCTCATTCGAGGCATAGACGTCCAGATTGACCTTGATGCCGGTGTCGGTCTCGAATTTTTTCAGCACTTCGGGATTGATGTACTCTCCCCAATTGTAAACATTGAGCACCGGTTCCTCGGCGCCCACAGCAGCTGCCGGAAAAGCAAACGCCGCGATGCAAACAAGTAAAGCACGGCCCAAACTCCGTATGGTTTTCATTGTAATCCTCCCTGGGCACGAAAATGATGACGCCGCTCATGATATCAGGGTAACATGACTTGACAAGCGATATCTGGATAGCAGGGAGCTAGAGGACTGATGCGGGAGAGCATCATCAGGCTGGAGGGGGCAAGCAAGACGTTTCCGCTTCCGGAGGGCGGCACGGTCGTGGCACTCGACCGGATTGACCTCGAGGTTTCGCGCAACGAATTTCTGACGCTTCTTGGGCCCTCGGGCTGCGGAAAAACAACCTTGCTCCATGCCATAAGCGGCTTTGTCCAGCTCGACGGCGGTGCGATCTGGCTTGATGGGGAAGATATCACCGACGTGCCCGCGCATCGGCGTCCGGTGAATACCGTGTTTCAAAATTACGCGCTGTTTCCGCATATGAGCGTAGACCGGAATGTCGGCTACGCTCTCGATGTCTCCCATGTGGCTAAAGCCGAGCGCGACCGGCGGGTAGGCGCCGCGCTTGCAATGGTTGGCCTCGGAGGGCTTGAAAAGCGCATGCCGCGGCAGCTCTCAGGTGGCCAGCAGCAGCGCGTGGCTCTCGCCCGCGCGATCGTTGCTAGGCCCAAGCTGCTTCTGCTTGATGAGCCGCTTTCCGCTCTCGATCGCAATCTTCGCCAGGCGATGCAGATTGAACTGAAGAACCTGCAGGCGGAACTCGGCATCACCTTCATCTTCGTGACCCATGACCAGGAAGAAGCGTTGACCATGTCTGATCGCATCGCAGTCCTGCACAAGGGGGTGATCCAGCAGATCGACACACCGCGCAATGTCTATGATCGGCCCGGCAACACCTTTGTCGCGACCTTCATTGGTGCAAGCAATCTCTTCGAAGGCACACCGCGGCGCGCGGACGGAAAACTCAGCCTCGTGACCGCGGGGGGCGAGGTCATTCACGCGGTAGAATCGTGTAATAAGCATCCGCCGGATACAGGCTCCGTCACCGCGATGCTGCGGCCCGAGCAATTCTCGCTCGGCGGGTCAGGCGATACTCGCAGCGAGGCCTTCATGGACATTATCGTTGAACAGACCGTTTTCGTGGGCTCGAATTTCGAAATTCTCGGCCACACCGCCGCCGGCCGCAAGGTGTCCGCGGTGGTGCCGGCTTCGCAGGTCAATCGGATCGCCGAAGTCGAGGATACAAAGCGGGCTCGGCTCAATTACGATCCCGCGAGCGTCCACCTGATCGCCCGGCAAGGGCCGCAAGCGTGAGCGCCCTGACCAGAACACAGCGGCTTTCCGCCCAACTCGGCATATTGATTGGACCCGCTTCGTTGTTCCTTGCGGTCTTCTTTATCTGCCCTCTCGCAATCATGGCGATCTACAGCGTCTTGGCCCCGGGCACCTATGGCGGCGTCGTCTGGGATTTCTACCCGCACAACTTTGGCCGCATCCTCGGCTTCGCTGATCCCGATTTCGAGATTTACGATCCCGTCTATTTTTCGATTTTCCTGCGCTCCCTCAAGATCGCGCTCATAACCGTGTTGCTGACACTTCTCGTCTGCTACCCGGCCGCCTTCCAGGTCAGCCGTCTGCCTGAACGGTGGAAGGCGTTCGGCCTGTTCCTGATCACCCTGCCGTTCTTTGCCAGCCTGATCGTGCGGTTGTTCATCTGGGTGCTCATCCTGAAGAAAACGGGCTTCATCAATGTCGCGCTCATGGATATGGGCATCATCGCAGCCCCGCTCGAACTCATTTACACCGACGGCGCGATCATCCTTGGCATGGTTTACATCTTCATTCCGTTCATGTTTCTGCCCGTGTATGCGAGCGTGGAAAAGCTCGACTGGTCGCTGGTGCGCGCTTCCCAAGATCTGGGCGCTAATGGGATCCAAACTTTCTTCCGCATCATTCTGCCCTTGACGCTGCCCGGCATTGTCGGCGGCTCGATCATCGTTTTCATCCCCGCACTTGGCAATTTCATCGTGCCCGCGGTTCTTGGCGGCGCCAAGGTGCTGATGCTCGGCAATCTCATCGAGCAGCAATTCCTGTCGGCGCGAAACTGGCCATTCGGATCGGCGCTCGCCATGCTTGTTATGGCCTCGGTTTTGCTCCTGCTCTATCTTTACATTCGTTTCGAGGCGCGGCGCGGCGATGAAGCGCCTGCTATCCGCTGACACATGAGGCTCCTGCGGAACATCGGTGCATTTGGTCTGGCGGCCTACACGCTGCTATTCTTTGCCTTCATCTATTTGCCCATCGCCCTCATCGTCGTCTATTCGTTCAACGCCGACCCGGTGAACATGATGCGCTGGTCGGGCTTTACCATCGATTGGTACAAGAAGATTCTGGGCTTCAAGGCGGTGGTCTCCGAGACGGCCCTCTATATCGAATCGATCGATCAGCTTTTCCGGGCGGTCAAGAACAGCTTGACGGTAGCCGCGATGACGACAACGATTGCTACCATTCTTGGCACCGCCACCGCCCTTGCGGTCTATCGCTTTAATTTCCTCGGGAAGAAATTCTATCGCGTGCTGATGTTCACGCCCTTGCTCATGCCAGATATCGTGCTTGGCATAGCGCTGCTCATCTTCTTCGTTAGTATTGGCATCACGCCCGGCATCACCACCATCGTCATTGGCCAATGCACGTTTCTCATCTCATACGTTTTCATTGTTGTTTCCGCGCGTCTCGCCGGCATGGACCGCACACTGGAGAATGCCTCGGCCTATCTCGGCGCGGGTGAATGGACGACCTTCCGCCGTATCGTCCTTCCCCAGGTTATGCCCGGCGTCATCGGAGGCGCGCTGCTCGCCTTCATCATCTCCATGGACGACCTCGTCATTACCTATTTCATATCTGGCGTCGGCAGCCAGACGCTGCCGCTTTTCATCTTCGGCATGCTGCGGCGGGGCATTAAGCCCGAAGTCAACGTTATCGCCGTGATGATGCTGACATTCTCGTTCGCCATTGCGTCCCTTGGCCTCTATTTGCGCACCCGTCAGCGTTGATTTGCTTGAGGCTTGAGCCATGAGCGGATAGTTTCACAAGCCATGGGGAAATTCTTGTTCTGGCTCCTGTTGTGCTTTCTTGCAGGTGCCCCAGCCGCGTGGGCGGTCACGCGCCAGCCGGTCACCGCCGAAAACGGGATGGTGGTGACTTCGCAGCATTTGGCATCCGAAGTCGGCGTGGAAATACTGAAACGGGGCGGCAATGCCATCGATGCGGCCGTCGCCGTTGGTTATGCGCTGGCGGTGACGAACCCGTGCTGCGGCAATATCGGCGGCGGCGGCTTTGCCACGCTTCATCTGGCCGATGGCCGCGATGTCTTTCTCAATTTCCGCGAGAAAGCTCCGGCGGCGGCTACCGAAACTATGTATCTCGACGGCAAGGGCGAGGTCGTGCCGGACTTGAGCCTCAAGGGATATCTCGCGGTCGCCGTGCCGGGTTCTGTCCTCGGCCTTGACACCCTGCTGCAAAAATACGGCACCATGGACCGCGCGGCGGTCATGGCTCCGGCCATCAGGCTTGCCGAAGACGGGTTTATTCTGACACAAGGCGATGCCGATATCCTGGCCACCGCGACTGAACATTTTGCTGGCGAGGGAAATGTCGCAGCAATCTTCCTCAACAATGGAAAACCCTGGAAGGCAGGCGATCGGTTTATCCAGAAGACCTTGGCAGCAACACTCAAACTCATAGCGCAACGGGGGGCCGACGCCTTCTACAAGGGCAGCATCGCGGATGCGATCGTGGCTGCCAGCAAAACCAATGGCGGTATTTTATCGGAGCAGGATTTCGAGAATTACAGCGTCACCGAAACTCCGCCGGTGCGCTGCAACTATCGGGGCTACGAACTGATCTCCGCGCCACCTCCAAGCTCTGGTGGTACCGCGATCTGTGAAGTTCTCAATATTCTCGAGGGCTACAATATCACGGAGCTTGGATTCCATTCGGCGGCCTCGATCCATCTCATGGCCGAGGCGATGCGCCACGCATTCGTGGACCGCAATTTTCTCTTGGGCGATCCCGCTTTCACCAAGAACCCGGTGGAACGCCTGCTTTCCGAAGCATATGCTGCAGAAATCAGAACCAAGATCGATACGGCGAAGGCGTCGGGCTCCAAGGAGGTACAACCCGGCATCCCGCCGCATGAGAGCAGCGAAACGACGCACTATTCAATTGTGGACTCGGCGGGAAACGCCGTCTCGGTGACGTACACCGTCAACGCGCTGTTCGGGGCCAAGGTCATGGCAGGCGATACAGGCTTCTTTCTCAATGATGAGATGGACGATTTCACCGTGAAGCCCGGTGTCGCTAACTTGTTTGGGCTGGTGCAGGGGAAGACCAATGCCATCGCACCGGGCAAGCAGCCGCTCAGTTCCATGAGCCCGACGATCGTGACCAAGGACGGCAAGACTTTCATGGTTCTGGGCTCACCCGGTGGCTCGCGGATCATTACCATAGCTGTGCAAGTCATCATGAATGTGGTGGATCACGGAATGAACATTCAGGAAGCGGTAAACGCGCCCCGCATCCATCATCAGTGGCTGCCCGATCAGATTGCCGCTGAACCATATGCCCTTTCCGCGGATACAATGAAGATATTGACGGACATGGGACACAAGATTGCCGTGCAATCTCCCTGGGGCGCGGTGGAGGCAATTCTAATCGGGCCCGAGGATGCTGTAGGAGCAACCCAGCAAACCTCCATGGCCGCGAGTAAGCCGGTACCCGGGCTACTCTATGGCGGCCATGATGACCGCCGTCCTGCCGGGGCCGCCATGGGGCATTGAACGCCTGCTGCGGACGGCAATTTTCGAGTTATTAACCAAGAGCCATCAACATATCCCCGCGGACCATGCGAGGGTATGATGACGCCGTTTCCCGATGCGCTGACTGAGCGGTTGAGCCTGGCGCTTGACCCCGTGCTCGATTTGCGCGCGGCAGCACCTCTTAAAGACACCCTGCAACAGGGGTTGGCGCACAGCAATCCATTGACGATCGACGCTGGCGCCGTGACTCGGATGTCGACCGCCAGCGTTCAGGTTCTCACCGCCTTCGTGCTTGAAGCGCAGAAAGCGGGCCGGCCGCTCGCCCTCAAGAATTCCTCCCCGGTCTTCGACGCGGCATTCAATGACCTCGGTCTCGCCGGCGTTCTGAACGGCATCAAAACGCAGGCATGGGCATGAAAATTCTGGCGGTCGACGACTCCCCCACCCTTCTGGAGATCCTCGTATCCACCCTCGTCGAAGCGGGCCACGACGTTCGCGAAGCGGGCGATGGCGCGGAAGCCATGAAAGTTCTTGCCGTGGACGAGGTCGAGATGATCATAAGCGACCTGCACATGTCGGTAATGAGCGGCTTCGAGCTTCTGCATAAGGTTCGGCAAAGCCCGGTGCATCAGGGCACGCCTTTTGTGTTCCTGACGACTGAGTGCGATGACGAGTTGAAACGCGCCGCGCGCCACGCCGGCGCCACCGCGTGGATGGTAAAACCGTTCGACCCTGTTTCGCTCGTCCAGCTGGTTCAGCGCCTGGGACCTCATTGAACGGTTAGGTCCGGGCGGACACAATGGACAGCAAACTGCAACGCTTCAGAACGATGTTTCTTGACGAGTGCGACGAACATGGACGCACCCTGGAGCGGACCCTGTCGGCCCTGCAGCGCGGCGCAAGACATCAGGATCTAGTCGATGATGCCTTCCGCGCCATCCATTCGATCAAGGGTGGCGCGGGAATGTTCGGTTTCGACCGCATCGTTCCCTTTGCCCATGTTTTTGAAACAGCCCTTGACGGGGTGCGAACCGGCAGGATTGCCATATCGGAAGAGTTGATGACCGCAGCTCTCCGCGCCGCCGATTGCCTTTCAGATCTCATTCTGGCGGCGGCCGGCAACACCGATTTGGCCGCCGGCTACGAAAATATCACGCTGGGCAACCTGGCGGGGCTCGCCGGTATCAAAGTGGTGGACGCCTCCGCAAGCTGCACCGTCAACGCCGATGTCGACCGAGATCAGGCGCCGGGTGTAACAGAGCGCTGGACCATCCGCTTCCATCCCCATCGGGGGCTGCTCAAACGCGCCAACGAACCTCTCTTCATGGTGCGCCAGCTGCGAGAACTGGGAACGTTGGCGGTCATCGCCGATCTATCGGTGCTTCCGCCCCTGGCTCTATTGCAGCCGGCAGATGCGTATCTCGGCTGGACATTCGAACTCGAGACCGCGCGTGGCGAAGCTGCCATCCGGGAGGTCTTTCAATTCGTCGAGGACGATTGCGATTTGTCGATAACCCGCGCGGTGCCCAGTGCGGTTGCGCCCGTTCCGGAGGACCCGGCGGTCTTTGTGCCGCACGAAACAATTGCGGAGCCGTTGACCTCCACCATCCGCGTCGACATCGACCGCATCGACCGGCTGGTCAATCTCGCCGGTGAGATTGCGATTTCCCAGGCGCTTGTCGCGCAATTGATCGATCAGTCGTTATTCAATGCCAATCCCCGGTTGTTTCAGGAACTGTCACAACTCTTGACCCACACGCAGAACCTCCAGGACAGCGTGATGGCCATTCGTGCCCAGCCCATCCGCACCATCTTCGATCGCATGCCGCGGCTGGTGCGTGAATTGGCCGAGCAGACCGGCAAGAAAATCGTGCTCCGCACGGCCGGCGAAAACACCGAGATCGACAAGACCGTGATCGAGCAACTGGGTGATCCGATCATGCACATGATCCGCAACGCAGCGGGTCACGGCATCGAAGACAGCGCAGAGAGGGCCGCCAAGGGCAAGCCCGCCGAAGGGCTTATCCGGCTTAGCGCCGAACAGCGGGGAAGCCGCATTGTCATAGAGATTGGTGACGATGGCCGGGGCATCGACCGCGAGAAGGTTCGCCACAAGGCGATGGCCAAGAATCTGATTTCCGCGGATACCGCCCTGAGCACCGAGGATATCGACAATTTGATCTTCCTCCCCGGTCTTTCGACTGCCGATAAGGTCACCAATATCTCCGGCCGTGGCGTCGGCATGGATGTCGTGAAGCGCAACATCCAGAAACTTGGCGGCCGGGTGAGCGTGCGCTCGGAGCCGGGGCAGGGCTCGACCGTGATTCTGACTCTGCCCCTTACGCTTGCCGTTCTCGAAGGCATGATCGTGGGAGCTGCCGGAGAGTCATATGTCATTCCCATTGCGAGCATCGTCGAATGCCGCGCTTCCTGGCATAAGGATGTGGGCGAAGTGCCGGGCTTCGGCGAAGTTCTTAAGGTTCGCGGCGGTTATGTCGCGCTGATCCGCCTGAACCGCATCTTCGGCAACCCGACCGCTCCCTGCAAGCAGCAATCGGTCGCCATTATCGCCGAGATCGAGGGCGGCGGGCACATCGCGCTCGTGGTCGATGAAATCGTCGGCCAGCAGCAAGTCGTCATCAAAAGCATCACGGACAATCTCGATCCCGTGGCGGGAATCGCAGGAGCAACGATCCTGGGGGATGGCCGCGTCGCCCTTATTCTCGATGCCACGGAAATATCGAAGCTCAACGCCTCGCGCACCGACAGGAGACAAGTCGCATGATCGGCAAACGCAGAATCACCGACTATGACGACCTTCCCGCCACGGCTCCGCCTCCCGAGGACGCCGATCTGCAGCAGTTCGTGTCGTTCATCGTGGGCGATCAGCACTACTGCGTCGATATCATGGCCGTGCGCGAGATCAATGCCTGGACGGGAACCACGAGCCTGCCCAATACACAAGCCCATATTCGCGGCGTCATCAATCTGCGTGGAACCATTGTTCCGCTCGTCGACCTTCGCATGCGTTTTGGCCGGGGACTGACTGAGCCGACGCCTGCCCATGTGGTGGTGATCGTGGCGATGGGTGAGGCCCAGTGCGGCCTTCTGGTCGATGGCGTTTCCGATATTGTAAGCGTGCCGCGGAAGGACATCGCCGCCATTCCCGATTTGGAAGGCGAAGACCGCAATCCTTTCTTCAGCGGCCTCATCACGGTTCAGGACAATCTCATGGCAGCGCTGGCGCTCGATCAACTGGTCAGCCAGCGCTTCGCTGGTCCCGTTTCAACTTCGACGGCGGCATAGGAGTCGAAAATGCTCAATCCCCTAAATCATCTCAAGATCGGAAAGCGCATTTTCCTTCTGGTGCTGGCGCCCGCGCTGGGCTTGGCGCTCCTGGCCTTCACCTTTTTCAATGGCGACCGCAATGTCGAGCTGGCCTTCCAGGACAATCAGAAATCCGTTCGCCTTGCCGACATGATAGCCGAACTAAGGATAAAAGCGGCGGAATTGGCCAGGCGCGAGAAAGATTTTCTGTTGCGCAACGATGACAACTCCATTTCCAAGTCGAAGGCGGCGACAGACCTGATCAACGTGATGCTTTTGGTGCTCGGAGACAGCAAGGTTAACGCCAATTTGGCCGAGCCAACCGCAAAACTCAAGGCTCTTATGGCGTCCTATGGGAGCCAGTTCGGCAAAGTTGTCACCCTGCAGCGCATTCAAAGCAACGGTGGACGGAAAAGCACGCTCGCGCGGTTCGAACAAGATCTGGATGCCGCGGTGGCTTCCCTCAATATCGATAATCTCTCCAGCAAAATCATGGCCGCGCGCTCGCGGGTGAAAGACTTCCGGCAGCGTGAATTCCAGCAGGCCGAGATTGAAAGCGCCACCGCACTGAAGGCTGTGGACGCGAGATTCACTGGCTTGCTGGATGATTTGGAGAAAGAGATCATGGCGGCGGTGGCCAGCCACGCATTGCCCGCCACGGATGTGGTGCGCATCAAAATGCTGGTTGGCGCCTACCGCAACGCCAATGTTGTCTGGGCCAACGAAGACCGGGTTTTCAAGGTGAATGTGAGGCTGCTGGCAGACATCGCCAGCCAGATGGACCCGTATTTCATCAAGGTCGAAACAATAGCCGACGGGGGCCAGGAACGGTCCGCGAAAACCCTGACCGAGGCCCGGGAAAACACCCGGATGATATGGTTTGCGGGACTGAGTTCTCTGATCGGCATTATCCTTCTGTTCGGCTTCCTCGTGGGCCGCAGCATTATTCGTCCGATCAAAGCCATCACTGGCGTTTTCGAGAAGGTTACGGCGGGACAGCAGAACGTGGCTATCCCGTCTCAAGACCGCAAGGATGAAATCGGCCAGCTTGCCCGCATTCTCGCTTCCTTTCACGAAAACTCGACCCAGGCGGTGCGCACACAGTCAGCACTTGAGGTGGTCTCCGCACCTTTCATGCTGGTCGAGCCCAGTGGCATTATCGTTGCCATCAACAAGGCGGCCGAGGGCATGTTCCGCTTGGCCGAAGCGGACCTGCAGGCGGTGATACCCGAGTTCCGCGCCGACGCACTGGTGGGCAGCTGGATCATGGTCTTTGGCGGCGTTTTGGCCGAGGATAAACCGGAGGCCACGCAGTATGAGCGAATGGCCATTGGCGCGCGGACCTTCGACATTGTGATGACCCCGGTGCTGAACAGCCTGGGCGAGCGCCTGGGTACGAGTATCGAATGGAAAGATATGACGGACCAACTTGCCACCGAACGGCAGGTTGCCGCCATTGTCGATGCGGCCCGCGAAGGCGACTTCACCAAGCGCATTCCGGTTTCGGACAAGTCCGGCTTCATGCTCGACCTTTCGAAGGGCATGAACGATGTCACCGAAACTGTTGATCGCGGCCTTTCTGAAACCGTGCGCATGATGTCTGCGCTGGCACAAGGCGATTTGAGTCAGCGGGTGGCGGGAGAATTCAAGGGCAGCTTTCTGCAGCTCAAGACGGACGCCAACACCATGGCAGACAAGATCCGTTCGATTGCGCGGCGGATTTCGGGGGTGTCTGGGGAAGTGCAGGGTGCGACGCGCGAGATCGCTTCGGGCGTTGCCGATCTATCGGCGCGCACCGAGCAT
>Ga0187893_10007769_pt1 | contig 17329 bp, 19 predicted proteins | sample MA1701074metaG_FD_139574 | JGI IMG/M metagenome (GOLD analysis project Ga0187893, IMG submission 139574) | White microbial mat communities from a basaltic lava cave in the Kipuka Kanohina Cave System on the Island of Hawaii, USA - MA170107-4 metaG ... | reverse complement strand
GTGACCGAGCGCTGGCTGGGCGGCACACTTACGAATTTCAAGACGCTTTCAAAGCGGGTTTCGTATTTCAAGAAATTGAAGAGCGATCGCCAGTCCGGGCGTTTGGATAAATATACGAAAAAGGAGAGGTTAGACTTTGATCGTAAGATTGCAAAAATGACCGTGATGTTCAGCGGCTTGGAAGAGATGCAGGCGTTGCCGGATATGCTACTCGTGATGGATGTAAATTCCAACATGACTGCTGTTCGTGAGGCAAAAAAACTTAAAATTCCGGTAGTTGGAGTAATGAATACCGATACTGATCCTGAATTAGTTACGTATCCGATTCCTGCAAATGACCGCAGCAAAGCGAGTCTTGATTGGGTACTTGGACAATTTGAAAAGGCGGTCATGGAAGGGAAATCCGTGCAGGCAAAAGCAGCTGGTGAGAAATTAAATCAATAATCTTATATGACAACTGCAATTCAAAAACTTCGCGAGGAAACTGGCGCGGGCGTGATGGACTGCAAAAAAGCGCTTGAGGAGGCAGGAGGTGATTTTTCGATTGCAAAAGCATTAATTGAGAAAAAGGGCCTTACGAAAGCAGAAAAGAAAGCTGATCGTGCGACGGGCGCCGGGCTTCTTGAAACTTATGTACATAACGGACGCATCGGCGTTCTCTTGGAGCTTCGTTCGGAGACCGATTTTGTGGCGCGGTCAGAGGTAGTAAAGAAATTGGCTCATGATTTGGTAATGCATATTGCGGCGACGGGCCCGGAATCAGTTGATGATTTGTTGAAACAGCCGTTTGTGCAGGATGAATCAAAAACCATTGAAGAGGTAGTGAAGGGTGTCATTGCAAAAGTTGGCGAAAACTTGAAAGTAGCGCGTTTTGCGCGCTATCAGATATAATAGGGTAAGGTATGTACAACTTTATTTTACAGACCATCGTAATGGTAAGCTTGGGCGTGATTGTCTATTTGGTTGCCCGAACTTTGCCGCGCATTGAAGAGGTTGCAGCTAAAAATTCACCGAAGCAAAGCTATTTCGATCTTATGATGAAACGATTGCCAATGGAGAAGGCGGACGCGTTTGTGAATATGCTTTTGGAAAAATTGCTTCGGAAATCTAGATTATTTGTGATGAAGCTGGATAATTTTCTGAATACGCATTTGAAATCATTGAAGCCGAAAGATGCTGCTCGTAACGGAGAACGACCGAATATATTTGAGAAAAAAGAGATTGCAACTGATTCGGATAAAGAATAAAAAATCGGCTAGTGCCGATTTTTTATTCTGTGGGCGCGGAGGGACTCGAACCCCCGAAGTCATGAAGACGTCTGGTCTACAGCCAGATGCAATTGCCGCTATGCGACGCGCCCAGGTCGCTTTTTGGTTATCATACATTGAGCTTATCTTTTTAGCAAATTGTTCGCGGATTTTTTACTTGCTAACTTAAATTAATTTATTTATTCTAAATTCATGCCATATATTGCTCCAAAAGACCGGAAGAAAATTGATCCATTAATTGATCAACTTGCAGATGCGATCGTGGAAGAAGCAAAAGCTTCTGATTACGATGCGGCATTTGCAGGGCTTCTTAATTACACCTCAACTCGTTTGACGCTTAAAGTAGTGCGTTCATTATTTGGGAAAATGCGCTATTGGATTATTGCGACGGTAGTAGGTACGTTCAATAATGTGGCAGATGAATTTTATCGCCGCGTGGGGTTACCATATGAAAATAAGCAGATAGAAAAAAGCGGCGATGTAGATCTCTTTGAAGAGTATCAGAAGGAGATAGAACAAGATTAAACTATTTGCCACCTTAGCTCAGCGGCAGAGCAACGCTTTTGTAAAGCGAAGGTCCCCGGTTCAAATCCGGGAGGTGGCCCCAATATTTATCAGTTTGTATTATTTTATAATTTAATATAAAATCTATTTTAGTGCCGATGTAGCTCAGTGGTAGAGCAACTCCATGGTAGATCGCAAGATTTCTGCCCATTCGTCGAGTAATTGGCGAATGAATCCCGAATAACGGTTAATACCCAGTTTGACTGGGCAAGACCGTGGCGCTGTAGGCGCCCGAACGACTGACAAGGGGCTGCGACTTTGGGTCGGAGCAAGATACAGTCTAGTCCTTCTATAATCCTCTTATTTAGAGGGGAAGTGAGGGTATAAGCGAAGGAGTAGGTCGCCAGTTCAATCCTGGCCATCGGCTCCCTTCTTGATTTTTCAAGAAAAGAGCGTATACTATATCAGCATATGGCAGAAAGTAAATTTTCAAAGAATTTAATAAAGCTCCGTTGCGAGACCTGTAAGAGGGTTAATTATCATTCGCGGAAGAATAAAAAGAAGGTAGAGCGTAAGATTGAGATGAGCAAGTGGTGCAAGCATTGCCGAAAGCATACAACTCATAAGGAAGCAAAGAGATAGTAATTAATCCCGCGCTTGCGGGATTAATTATTTTGACTATTATATGTAGTAAAGGGGATGTCGTCTAACGGCAAGACTCTGGTCTCCAAAACCAGTTATTACGGTTCGAATCCGTACGTCCCCGCACCGATTTTAGGAAATTAAAAATGGCAATTTAATGCCATTATTTTAAAACTAAGGTAATCAACCGTCTTGTTTTTTGATGATTTTGCTGCCAAGGACGATCTAATTTCGATCGTACCGTGACAGCCCACCCTAAGAGGATAAGTTCATCTTTTAAGAGTTCGGCAACTTTCAGCGATTCGCTGAGATGTACTAAGCCTGGAGCTACTTCCGGAACTAATTGCCATAAATCAAATTCGACTGTTGGGACAGCTCCTTGACCTCCCAATCTTACATAGTTTGGGAGTCGACTAGTCGGGATACCGGAGATTTTATATTCAATCCGCTCCCTGAAGCCGAGTAGATGGGAGTGTATGCGGCTAAGTAAGAGATCAACCAGCGTGCGAGGCCTATTTTTCTCAATCAGGTCGTGAAAATCTTTTCGCGAAGTCTTGAAGATTTCATTTCTTGAAAGCATACCAACTCCTTTTCAATGAACTGAATGCTGAAAATATATTACAAGAATTTAAGCATAAAGTCAAACTATTCAGATAGAGCCAAATCTCTCAAATTAGTTCGAAAATCGTCCAATAAGGCCCGCCAAGAAAATATTGCTAATCAGTTTCTTTTCGTATAAACTTCTTTTTAGAATCTTCACAGATGGATGCTTGGATGCCCATCAACGAATATGAAAATTTCTTTAAACCTTCAGAAAAATTTGTCGATCTTTTCTTGGCGCATTGCCGAAATCATACCCCTCCGACCACTTCCATCCTTGATCCGGAAGAAATCAGATCTCGCATAAGAAAACTATTGCTTCGCCGATTGGGATTACTTTGGCGGGAGCTAAAACGGGATTCCAGGTATTTATTTCCGATAATTAAGGGGAATGAATTTGTGGTTGAAATAAGTTCAAAAATTACTGAAAATATGCCTCAGCCGGTTAATGATGCTCGCGAACAAAATGAGCGCCAGGAACTCCTTGTATTGCTTGCCAAAGAATTTCGCGCGTGGGTTAAGAATGAAAGTAAGAAATATCCAGAATATGTCTTTTTAAGTGTCGATGAAAAAGGCGATGTATATATGAATTTAATCAGTCTGCGTGACTGATTTTTTATTCTCTATAATTAGTTCGAAAGTCGTCCAATAGGGTCCGCCAACAAAAATCATAGGATAACCCCCTGTGATTTTTTATTGACTTTAGATATTTGAAATTATAGTATGAAAAACAGCAGATTAAAATTTTTAACGAGAAACAAAATATGGCTTATTGGTTTGAAAAAAGGAGTTAACCCAAAGAAACCACTTACTTCAAATGACCCTCCTCCATCTGGATGGGAAACTTTGATTCCCATGATTATAGTAAGGCCTTGTTTGGATTTGCACCCAAGGATTTCGAGTTATGCGTTGAATGGGAGAAAAGGGAGCTTGTTAGAAAAAATAAATTAAACCGCATTTCTAAAGTTAAAGGAATGGCTTCCGTGAGTAAATCCGCCTGATAAGGCGGTTTTTATTTTTTCATCAAACTAGTTCGAAAATCTTCCCCTAGCCGCCTGCCCGGCCAGGGGGCAGGGAATAAGGCCCGTAAAGTTATTGTTGTTTTTTTCATGTTAAGCTTATACTAACTTAAACATAATTTATTTTTATTCAATGAATATTGCTTTCATTCATAATGAAAAAAAGCTTGGTACAGGGGCTAACTATATTAACGAACTTATTTCATCCAAACTCAGGCAGAGGAAAATTAAAGTAAAAAACTTTTATCCGAAAGCAGAGCTCATAGATTCTCCTGCGCATTTAAGAGGAATTTCAAATATATTATTTTTTTATAGTTTATTAGAGCGGAGGCAGGAAATTTTACGCTATTCAATAGTCCAGGGCACAACATATACACCCCTTCCTTTTCTTAGTTTTAAGATACCTGTCGTATCGCATTTTGGATCTACTACAAGTGGATTTTTAAAGGCAACCCCATTTGCTAATCGTTTAGAAAGATCTACTAAGTCCATATGGTATTCTCTTCGGAAAGATGGAATCGTTAAAGAGTTAAATCTTAAAACTCGACGACCACTTAGGGATATTGCAGAAATTGAAAATTATGTAGCAGTTAAAGCCATTGCAGTAATTGCTACTAGCCAGAAGGTTAAAAAAGAACTTATTATGTCCGGCGTCCCATCTCAAAAAATTGAGATAATCCATAATGCTATTGAGGATTATTGGTTTGATACCCGATCCATTTCAATAAAAAATACTCCGCACCTAGTTTTTCTTGGGCGTTTAGGAGGAGATGCCTTCACTTTAAAACTGAAGGGCATTGATAGATTAATTCATTTTTACAATCATTTTCCAAAGATGAAAAAAACTACTATTTGTATGACGACTAATAAGCCCCTAAAGACTTGGCTTAAGAAGGAATTGCATAACCATATGGTTTTTACGAACCTTAGAAAAGACCTTATTCCAAATATTCTTGGATCATTATCTGGTAGTATTTTATTTATTCCATCCCGCTATGAAGGATTCTCGCTAAGTTTGGTTGAGGGTATGTCGCAAGGCTTAATCCCGATTACATATTCGGTTGGTGTTGCGCCGGAAATAATTAAAAACGGAATGAATGGATTTATTGTTAAGAGCCAAAAAGAAGCTATTCAAGTGGCTAAAAAATTAATACGGGACAGGGCGATGCGCGTCCGACTATCCAGTGAGGCTATTTTTACGGCACAGCAGTTTAAGAGCGATATTATGGCGAATAAACTTTTTAATTTTTATCAAAAAATTTTACATAAGAAGTAATTTATTTATTATTATCATTTTCTAAGAAGTATCCGTATTTAACCCCGGAAAGTATTTTCAGGGAGGTGGCCGTTTCGAATATGGCCCCTTTTTATATAGTGCTATTTAAATTAGTTCGAAAATCATCCAATAAGGCCCGCAACGATTTTGTAAATAAAAACCCGCACTTATGCGGGTTGAGACTCGAGATTAACCTTTTGAAAGGTAAGTCCATATACGGGCCCGGTTTCTAAAGCGCCATCTTTGAACACTCGATCTATTTTTTCGTGCGCTTCTTTTTCAGTCATTTCTCCTAAATAAAAAGAATCAGGCCTAGTTACACACTGCATACCAATGGTACGAAACGTAACCCACTGAAGTCTATATTTATTTTTTACTCGCGATTTCTCCATCCAGATTTTCTTTTAAAAGTTACTAAGTATACTTTATTAAAAAAATTAGATCATATTAAGTATTTATAAAAAATCAGAACCTCGCGTACTGCATTAAAACGACACTTCTTTTTATGTTAAAATAAATATATGTTTAATCGGATAAGCAGATTTGTATCAAATTTTTTCGGCAAGAAAAAATTATCGCAAAAGGAATTTGGAGAATGTGTATTTGCGGCTTTAAAAAAGCAGGTAGTTGAAGAAGGTCCGGTAAAGGAAGATATTGATTCGATTGCGAGGCTTCTTTCGGTGGATGTGGCAGATGACGAAAGGGAAAAATTCATGCTCCCTTTATATTTTAAAGTTGAGCAATATATCAGTTCGGCGCAAAGCCGTAACCGTTTGTCTGCAGCGGAACTGCGGGAGTATATATATAAGCATTGCGATGCGAGGGGGGCTTCGGGAGATATGCCACTTTTGTTTTTGCCTGCATATTTGCAAAGGATTCGACTTTTTGAAAAATATTTCGAAACGCTTGTTCGAAAATCGGGCACCAACCTTGATTTCGGAGTTTTGGAGCAGATTTTTACTGAATCCGAAGATAGCTTTTTGAGCGGTGTACGAAAGGAAAGTGGATTTGATTGGCGCAGATTTGAAGAGCGTCTTGAAAATGAAAGTAAAGAGCCAAGCTTGCAAGAAGCGCGCGCCGAAGAAGTTTTAAAGCAAATTTTAAATAGAATATTCAAATTATTGCGAGAACGTTTGGAGTTGATACGATCTGAACTGATCTTTCGCGAAACGTACGAACAGTTGAGATCCCGATTTTCTTTTTTAGATGAAACTTCGCAAGTGATGCGCATTATTCCGGACGAAATTATGAAAGAGGAGCGGGTGGAGACGCTTTCTAAGCCGAAGTTGGTTGATGAGCTGCGGAAGAGGAATCAAGAATTGGAATTCGCCCTTTCCCAGCTTTCTGAAGAAAAGAGAAAATTGGAGGGAGAGCAGGAAAAACTTGCGGCAACTTTGGAGAGTTTACAGAAAGTTGATCGGGCAAAGAGCGATTTTATTAGCGTGGTGTCACATCAGTTCCGCACCCCTCTTTCTGCGATCCGATGGAATGATGAGATTTTGATGGATGAAATCCTTAGTTTGAATATCGGAGAAAAACAAGAAGCGCTTCTCGATTATGCGCGCGCTATTTATAAAAAAATTATTTTTATCGTCAATATCCTTGAGGATACATATGACGTATTGGCGATTGAGGGTAAAACAGTGACTATTGACGCAAAACCCAGCCAGCTTTGGGAAATTGTAGCTGAGGCAATCCGGATTCTCGAGCCGGAAGCAAAAACAAAAAATATACAACTTTTATTTGACCGAAGCGCTGCTCCGCTTAAGGAAACGCTCCTTGATCAGCAAAAAATAAAAAGAGTATGCTTGGTGCTGTTGGGGAATGCGATCCGCTATTCTTCCGAAAATGGAAAAGTAAACATCTCTATTCGCGAGGCGTTGCTTGATGGCAAGCCCGCGCTAAGTTGCAGCATTCAAGATTTTGGCATCGGAATCGCGCCGGATGACATTGGAAATATTTTTACCAAATTTTTTCGGGCAAAGAATGCGGTGCAGGCCGCTCCGGACGGCGCGGGATTAGGTTTGTATCTGACAAAGCACTTTGTTGAGTCGCATAGAGGCATTATTCAGGTAGAATCCGCGTTGGGTCAGGGGAGTACTTTTACCTTCGTGATTCCGCAATAATAATTTTGACTTTCTTTGATTTTTTCTTTCTTATTGAGCGTAATTTTTGTTTGACTTTTGGGTTATTTAGAAATATAGTATAGGCAGAATCGTTGATAGTTAAATCTATCAGAGGAGGATGAAATGAAAAAGAAATCCCCAGAGAAGAAGCCCGTTGTGCAGAATGTGCCACAGGCGACTTCGCAATTACCGAAAACGGATCCGAAGCAGGAAGTTTCTGCGCGGATGCGTCACATCTTCGGTGAAGAGATTCTTCGAGTTGCAAAGCTTCCGATCACTCAGGCGGACACCCCTTGTTTGGTTGTGCCCGCGAAAGATGAGGTTATGATTCTCAATGCCATGTTGATCGGTTCGCTTACGGCCGAGGATGAGTCTGTCGACATCGTTCGCAATGCCTTGAAGCTTGCGAATCATACATCGGGTGCGGTGCTTGCCACCGGTGACCTGATTTACATGCTCACGCAGCGTTATGGTACTCAGCGTCCTTATAAGACGCAGGTTTCCGGTGTGCGTGTCGATGCGAAAAAGGTCCAAGCTTCTTATCCGAAGAGCGTTTCGGAGGATAAGGACTTTGAGTCTGTTGAGAGCCGATTGGAGAAAGGTGATTCTGTGTTCATGACTTTGCGGATGCGACTTGAGCATACCCTGGACATGCTTCACAAGGTCTTCACCGATAAGAACGATAAACCGCTTTTCAATGGTCCTGTGTACATCACTTTCGGAAAACTTGAAGACGAGCTTGTCATGTTTTATACCAACGAGCTTTTGCGAGTTGGTCTTTTCAAGACTCGGGCATGGGCTCAGAAGCGCATGCTTCAGTTGACGAGCGAGTGGAAGAAAGAGCGTGATGAGCAAAAGAAAAAGGCGATTCATGCAAAGATTCGTGACTTCAAGGAATTTCTGAATGTCCATGCTATTATGGGCAATCTTGCCGATGAGACCGTTGACGAGGCTCGTCGCCTTGTTACCGGCTACATCGTGAAGAAATACGAAGAGCGTATTCCGAATGCGAAGGTGGTCAGTATTGGCGATGCGTTCTTGCGCATCGGTTCGCATCCTATCATGGCGACTACGGACAAGATGAAAGAGGCGGGAGCCAAGCTTTCCGCTATTCTTGCCGCTAAGACGGAGAGTTTCTCCAAGGGTCGTGTAACCACGAATATTCCGGAAGTTATGCTCGGTACCGGGTTGAATCCGTATATGGACATGAAGTTCGTTACTTACCAGGCATCAAAGATTCCCGGTGATAAGCGAATGTGCATGATTATTCAGCTTCCGGTGTGCTGCGATGCTGAGCGGTATCGCGATGTGGTTCGGAATCAGAATGTGTTGCGGGATAGCATTACGAAATTTGCCCAAAAGAGCGGATTCGAATCTGGCGTTGTTTCGCTTTCATGGTGTGATTGCCTCGCGCTTCCAATCATTAAGGTGTGGACGAGCGATGTTCTTAAGAACAAGGATGTGTTTAAGGACGAAGGCTCGCTTCGCGATATGGTGAATGGTAAGAAGAAAGCTCACAAGCTTATCTTCGGCCATAAGGAAGGCTGCACGCATTATGGTGCGAATGATGTGCTTCTGCATGACAGCCCGGACGATCCGTTGGGGTTCTACAAGAAGTATCATCATCAGGTTTGCGCAGAGTATTTGCGAGCATGTGATGCTCCGATTGTGCAATATTCTCATGACGGTGACGCGACTCAGCAGATGAATCATCCTTATACTAAGAATGTTCATCAAACGTATCTCTTGCCGGAAGACTTGCAACTTAAAATGCAAGAGATCTTTAAGTCAAGAGAGTCGGAGTTGCAGAAATTGAAAAAGATCATGACGCTTGCATTTGATCAAAAGGTTCGGGACGGTATCCCGGACTTCCGCCAGCAGGTTGAGGGCATGGTTAAATCCTTGCGTCCGAATCTCGAGTATTTTGTGAAAATCCTGGAGCGGAGTAAGAAGGCAAACCTTTCGTTTGAGGGTTGGCTGTCCGCGATCATGATTATTTCCGGCAATCACAACAAGAATACTTTCAAGCATTCCGAGATTTTCATTTCGGATGCCGAATATATCGTGGATCTTCTTAAGAAGATGCTGCTCCTGTATCTTGTCGATTCAAAGCGGGTTTCGTTAAGTGATCTTGTGGAGAAAGGAATTTCGTCTCCGCGGTATGGTCCGGTTGGCGAGGGGCGCGGTGCGCTTCTGGTTGACGGGAATCCGTGTTATAACGTGGTCCTCAAGCATAAGCAGGGGTCTATGGATAAGACGCAGGATAGGGCCCGGAAACGCGGTCAAGAATTCTTCGAGGTTGGCTTGCCGATCTGTAATTTGTCCGGCGATGACCATAAAGGAGGCGTTCGCGTTACGCGTGGCGCTGTTCACATTAAGACCGGTTGTCAGCAAGGCGAAGGTCCCTTCGGTCGAGAAATCGACTTTTCGGAACAGAATGTGTTTTCTATGATTTTCGGTATGCCGGTTGGCGGTTTCGCCAACGGTCCGCTTGTGTTCATGGCTCTGGACTATCAGACCATGCGGCGATATGCGGCTAAGCCGTTTTCTGTGAATCGGGAGAAATTGTTTAAGAATGCTCTTGAGTAAGATATATCAAGGGCCGCTAAAGCGGCCCTTTTTTATTTATGCTAAAATAGGTACGTAACTATGGAAACTTTGGATTTACTTATAGATTCGCTTATTCAAGACGGTTATTTGAAAAGCCAGGCGATTATTGATGCTTTCAAGTCAATCGATCGGAAAGATTTTGTACCTGGCGATTTGAAAGATCGGGCTTATGATAATACGGCTTTGCCGATCGGTTTTAAGCAGACAATCTCCCAGCCATTGGTAGTTGCGTTTATGTTAGAGCTTTTGGAACCGCGGCAGGGCGAGAAAATTTTAGAGGTTGGTACTGGTTCGGGGTGGAAAACTGGATTATTGGCACAGCTGGTTGGCGAGCAGGGAAAAGTATATTCGATCGAGCGTGTAAGCGAATTGCAGAGTATTGCGAAACAAAATCTTACAAAATATGGCGTTGAAGAAAAAGGGGTGGTCACGCTTATTGCGGGAGATGGATTTTACGGATATTCTGCGAATGCGCCTTATGACAAAATTATCGCTGCCGCGTCGGCGAAAGAAATTCCGGCCGCGTGGAAAGAGCAAATAAAAATTGGCGGTCGGATTGTAGCGCCGGTTGAAGATCGGATAGAAGTGCTTGATAAGATCGGCCCGAACCAGTTCGAAACCAAATTATTTTTTGGTTTTCAGTTTGTTCCCCTGGTAAGCTCTTAATAACGCTCGGGTTGCTTCCTCGCAACTTTTGGCTTTATACTAAGCCTACGATCCTTGATTTTACATAGGAGATAGACGATGAGTGAGGAATGGAAAAGCGTAGATCCAGATATTCCTAGTGAAGAAGCCTCGAAACTACTTTCTTTTTTGAAAGAAAATGTGATCGGACAAGATCATGCGCTTCGGAATATTTCGGATGCGATGGACGTATGCAAAGCCGGCATTCGAGCAAAGGATAAGCCGATGTACACTGCATTGTTGCTTGGTCCGACTGGCGTCGGCAAAACTTTGGTCGCCGAAGTGCTCGCAGAGTATTTTTTTGGATCACGGACCGCATTTACGAAAATTGAGTGTGAAAAGTATTCGGAGTCGCACCGGGTTGCTGATTTGCTTGGCGCCCCTGCAGGATATGTCGGGTATTGGAATCCTGGCGATCCGCAATATCGCGGCACCGAGCCGTTGCTTTCACAGCGGAAGATTGACCGCCACGCATTTTTGCAGAATAAAGAGGCCCAGAATATCAGAAAACAAATAAGCGAGCTCGAGAAAAAATTCCAAACAGTGCAGGAAAAGTTGAGGAGTCCGAATATTCCGAAAAGCGAACGAGCTTCGTTGGTTCAGGAGGGGAACGGGATTTTGTCCCATCTCGGCTTTTTGGACGATCAGCTCGATCGGTTGTATGTGGAGGGAACCTATCAATCCATTATTCTTTTCGATGAGATAGAAAAGGCGAATCCGGCGCTTCATAATATGCTTCTCAACATTATTGATAAGGCAACGCTGACGTTGAGTAATGGTATGGTGACTAAATTTTATAATTCGATTATTCTCATGACTTCCAATATCGGTTCGCGGGATATTGCGGATTTGCTTTCAAATAGTCAGCTTGGCTTTCAGACTAATAGGCGATCTATGGCTGAGATAGATAAAGAGATTTATGAACATGCAAAGAAAGCACTGCGGAAGTTTTTCCCGCCAGAATTTATTAATCGCTTTGATGCCTACAGCATTTTCCGACCGCTCTCTAAAGAGGCGGTTCGTAAAATTTTGGAAGTGGAACTGAATCGGTTGCAAAAAGATCTTTTAGATACTTTTCCGATCGTGCTTACTGTTGATGATGAATTGAAGGCGTTTATCGTGGAGGAGGCGACGGATCATCCGGAAGACGGGGCCCGCCTCTTAAACAGAAAGATCGCCAAATACGTTCGCGAACCAATCAGCCGGTTGAAGAACCGAAAAGAAATTAAAGAAAAAGATGAAGTGCGTCTTTCGTTTAGTAGAGAAGGAAAGAGACCGAAGGCCGTCGCGTGGGTAAGGTCATCTTCTCGTTAATTGTGCCGCCAATCATTTGGCGGTTTTTATTTTTGAAACCTCATGAAGAAGGTTGACTTTTCCTATAGGCATGTTAATATAATTTTGTTCCGTAGACAGTAGGCATTTAAGTCCTGCCGAGGAGATACTCACATAATCAGCCAAGCTGGTTATAGTCTATGGGCGCCGTGCCCGTTTTTTATTTTAAAGCGGGATGCGTCCGGAACGAGGTCGATAAGATAAAATATATTCTTATAAGAATATGGCATTAACAAAACAACAAAAAGGTTCATTGATTGATGAGGCGGCTAAGAAACTTAATGAAAGCAAGTCAGCGGTCTTTACGGAATTCAATAAGGTAACTGTGGAGGATTTCAAGAAACTTCGCGGCGAATTGCGTAAAGTAGGCGCGGACATGAAGGTTCTTAAGAAAACTCTGTTGGATGTTGCGCTTAAAAAAATTGGAGCGACATTTGATCCGCTTTCTGCAAAAACGCAATTGGCAACAATATTCGCAAAAGGAGATTTGTCTTCTGTAGCTGGCATCATACATAAATTCTCCAAGGAGCTTACTAAAGCCAAAAAAGGAGAAGTTGCGGTAATGGCTGCATATGACTTTGCGGAGAAGCGATTGGTAGACGCGAATGAATTTAAGGCGATAGCTACATTGCCTTCTCGTGAAGTATTGCTTGCTCAAGTTGCAATGATGCTGACTATGCCGTTGAAGCAAGTAATGATGGTATTAAATGAAAAAGCAAAAAAGTCGTAACATAAATTAATTAATATAATTATGGATAAATACAAAGATTTATTAGATAAAATCGGTGAAATGAAAGTCACCGAGTTGGCCGAATTAGTGAAAGCAATGGAAGAAAAGTTCGGTGTATCGGCAGCGATGCCGGTAATGGCCGCAGGCGGAGCTGCCGCTGGAGGTGAGGCAGCCGAAGAAAAGACCGCCTGGAACGTCTTATTGAAAGACGGAGGTGGCCAAAAGATTCAGGTTATTAAAGTATTGCGCGAAGCGACTGGGCTTGGCTTAAAAGAGGCAAAAGATATGGTTGATGGCGCTCCAAAGGTTGTGAAAGAGGGCTTGAAGAAAGAAGAGGCAGAGGATCTGAAGAAGAAATTGGAGGGCGCAGGCGCGGTTGTAGAGCTGCAATAGACTTTTTAAAATATCCCGCTTGAAAGCGGGATATTTTTTATTTATAGTAAAAAACACGGGCAGTTAGTTTAATGGTAAAACGCTGCATTCACATTGCAGAGAGCATAGGTCCGATTCCTATACTGCCCACCAATCAGATTTGAATATAAGCCTCATGGTTACTTCTTTTGATAAAGGCCTGATTAATAGTAGAAGAGTTCTTTATCTTTTTTAATAAATTAAACTTATGAAAAAATTAGTTGTAACAGAAGTTAAAATTTTTACTGATATTCCAAATGTAGGGCCGGCGATAGCGAGGGTATTCAGACGAATAAACATCAAATCCCCAATAGATCTTAAGGGGAAAAATCCTTATGCTTTGTATAGAAGGTTATGTAAAATAACAGGCACTAGATATGATCCTTGTGTACTTGATACATTTATGGCGGTAGTTGATTTTATGAATGGAGCAAGGCCAAAACCCTGGTGGAGTTATACTAAATTAAGAAAGAAACAGTATCCTAATCTTTGATTTAACGCGTATATTTTGGAATAAAAAATTATTAAAAAGAATCGCATTTGCGATTCTTTTTGTCAGTCCGGATTTTGTCTTGTGAGGATGATTTTGATGCCTATTTTCAGCCGGGCAGAAATTTTTTCTATATATGCATTGTTATCATTTTTTACAACGATAATTTCAATTTCTGCATTCTTGTCACCTCTACTGTTAAGCGTATGTATGGTTACAATATTTCTGTCTTTCTGGATTTCCTTGTTGAGCTTGCAATGCATGGATCCGCCGCCTTTTTCGAAAAGATTCGTAGTACTGAATTTCTCTTCAGTTGTCGATTCGGTGTAGAGATAATTAAAAAGTTCCAGGATGCGAGGGACTTCTTCTTTTTTAAATTTTGTTTTAGTGACGAAATCAATAAAACTATCTTCGCCGTCTTCCATATTAAAATCTTTTTGCGCCAGGCCTGGCTCCTCTTCGTAGTCTGACCATGCGGAAACGCCCACTACTTTCTTTTGGTTATTCGCGGAATGCTGAAATACTGTTTTGATATATACTTCGCTCCAATCTAATCCAAGAATAAAAATAAGCGTTCGCTGCGCTAAATTCAGATCTTCAAAAGAAACTTCGTATGTATCGAATTGCCCGCTTCGCGTATCAGGCGGAGAGGCGGTGCTTTGCGTAATTAGAATTCCGGAAAGAAAAATCGCAACCAAAGATTTTGTGTAATGCATCAAAATATCCTTTCAAATTGCTTATAAAATAATACGCGTTTTTAATGCAATTTGCAATCAGGATCGTTCAATATGGGATAGGTGTGGATAAGTTGAGGATAGTATACAGATTTGTTCGGGAAAATCGGCTTTTTGGACGGAAATAGGGGATTTTGAGTTTTATGCTCTGGTGGGGTACAATTAAATTGTAGTGGGGATTTGTGGATAAGGGTGGGGATAAGTCTTAAATCTGGGGATAAACTTATTTATGTTCATTGGAGAATTTAAACATACAATAGACGATAAGGGCAGAATGGCAGTGCCTGCAAAGTTCCGGGACGCATTTAAGGCCGGCGCAATTGTCACTCGCGGGTTGGATCGTTGCCTTTTTATTTTTGAGAAAAAAGAATGGGATATGCTTGCGGAAAAGATTAAAGCGCTTCCGATATCTCAGGCAAATTCCCGCGCGTTCAGCCGACTGATGCTTGGAGGCGCGATGGAGGTGAATCTGGATGTGCAGGGCAGAATCTTGCTGCCGGATTATCTGCGAGAATATGGCGGACTTAAAAAACAAGCAGTAGTGGCCGGTTTGTATAATCGATTAGAAATTTGGGATGAGGAAAGCTGGAAGAAGTATAAGGATAAAACCGAAGCCTCTTCGGAGGATATTGCAGAAAATTTGGAGGGGCTCGGTATATGACGGAGCACGTTCCTGTTCTTTTACATGAAGTAATCACAATACTCGATCCAAAGCCGGGAGAAGTTTTTATTGACGGCACAGTGGGCGGCGGAGGGCACGCCGGAGTGATTTTGGAAAAAATCGGCGTGAGCGGCACATTGATTTTAGCCGATTGGGATATTCAAGCCATTGAATCGGCAAAAGAAAAATTTGCACATGCAAAAAATATTATGTATGTGCATGACAATTATGCCAATCTTGCCCAACATGATTTGCCGAAAGCAGATGGTTTACTCCTTGATCTTGGATTCTCTTCAACTCAAATCGAAGCGCGGGGAAGAGGATTCAGTTTTCTAAAGGAGGAGCCATTGATCATGACATATAACGATCAATCGGAGACGCTTCAGGAATTTCTTTTGCGAACCAACGTGAAAGAGCTGACTAAAATAATTTCTGAACTTGGAGAAGAGCGATATGCGACCCAAATCGCAAAAGCCATTATCTTACAGCGGAATCACCTGAAAACCAGTCGTCAATTGGGAGAGCTGATTCGTTCTGCGGTCCCAAAATCCTACGAGCGGGGACGCATTCATCCCGCAACCAGGACATTTCAGGCGTTGCGCATTTATCTCAATAAAGAGTTAGATAATGTCGACCGCATGCTTGGTTCTTTTCTTGAGCTGATGAAATCCGGAGGCAGAGTGGCGATTATTTCATTTCATTCGTTAGAGGATAGGTTAGTAAAGTCGCATTTTAATAGGCTGTCGAAAGAATACAAGGTGCGAATCCTCACCAAAAAACCAATTGTTGCCGGCCCGGAAGAGGTACGCGCCAATCCAAGGTCGAGATCGGCAAAATTAAGAGCAGCATATGTTACCTAAATTACGCCATGACAATTATTGAGCCAAAAAAGAACACATATTTTGTAAATGAATTTTTGTATATCGGGTTGTTATTATTGACTTCCGCAATGATTTGCATCTATCTGTACAATCTCAATGTTACTTTGAAATATCAATTGAGTTTGCAGGAGAGGGCTTTCCAAGAGCTTGAGGTTCGAAACGCTGATTTAAGAAATAAGCTATACGGCATATTGGATTTCAACAATCTTTCCGCATTGATACAGAGAGAAAATCTAGTTTCCGATAAAAATCCGGATTATTTGGAAAATAAACCGCTCGCCAAGAGATAATATATTCCTATGCGTGTTCGCCTTTTTTTCGTAACTTTATTTTTTGCTACTTTATATTCGTCTCTTATTTTTAATGTATATAAAATTCAAATTGAAAAAGGCGATTACTATTCTGCCAGGGCGGCATCGCAGCATCGGCTCGCAGGATTTTTAGAGCCGAAACGAGGCAGTATCTATTTTACCGATCGTTCAAATAATGAAATACCGGTGGCGATGACGAAGGCCTACCCGGTAGTGTTTGCAGTTCCTAAAGAAATGCAGGATGTGTCATTGGTTGTTCCGGCGCTTTCTGAAGTGACGGGAATAGATCGGGAAAAACTCTTCTCAATGCTGGACAAGCCGGCCGATCCTTATGAATTGCTTGTGCGTCGGGCGACTGACATGCAAGTTGAGAAAATACGCGAGTTGGATATTAAGGGCGTGTATATCGATGAAGAGAACGGAAGATTTTATCCTTTTAAGCAATTGTCCGCTCAAGCGATCGGGTTCGTGGCGCCGAATGCCGAAAGCGACGAGTTGGTCGGCCGGTATGGGCTCGAATTGATTTTTGAAGATACTCTCCAGGGCGAGGCTGGGCGTTTGGATGGTGATAGAATCGTGAATCCGGTAGATGGCAAAAATCTTTACTCGACTATTGATGTCAATATTCAGACGCGCGCAGAAGAAATTTTGCGAAATTTGCTCCAAAAATATCAGGCGGAGAGGGGGATGGTGATTGTGCAGGATCCCGTGACCGGAAAAATACTTGCCATGGGAAGTTACCCGAGTTTTGACCCGAATAATTATGCGGATGCCGCAGTGGGCTCGTTTTTGAATCCGACGTTGCAGGCGATTTTTGAACCTGGATCAGTGATGAAAGTAATTACTATGGCTTCGGGATTGGATGCCGGCAAGTTTACTCCGAATACCACTTATTACGATTCTGGATCTCTGGTTCTTGATGGGAGGACAATAAAGAATTGGGATCTGAAATCGCACGGGAAAGTAACGATGACGGAGGTCATCGAACAATCAATTAATACCGGCGCCGCGAATGCCGGGAAACTAATTGGAAAGGACTTATTCTACAAT
>Ga0187893_10007766_pt1 | contig 17337 bp, 19 predicted proteins | sample MA1701074metaG_FD_139574 | JGI IMG/M metagenome (GOLD analysis project Ga0187893, IMG submission 139574) | White microbial mat communities from a basaltic lava cave in the Kipuka Kanohina Cave System on the Island of Hawaii, USA - MA170107-4 metaG ... | reverse complement strand
GCGGCGCGTCACCTTGCCCTTCCGGCTCCACGCCTCCGAAGCAAACGTCTGCTGCTTCTTCATCGGTCACCCCCCGCGCGTGTTCTACCATGCGCGGGTGACTTCTGCAGAGCTTCCCTAGGCGACTGCGGCCCGTGCCCGGAGCCACGCCACGTACGACCGCGGCGGCAGGAAGGCGAGCTGGAGACATACGGTGCCGAAGATGGTCGCCGCCGCGCCGGCGAGCCGGGAGGGCACGTCGTTGTAGGTGTCGCCGCCGAGCAGGCCCACCCCGAGCGGGACACCGGACGCCACCATCGCCGCCGTCGCGACGAGGCCCCAGAGCAGGAAGCGGTTCATGACCACCGGGTCGGCGAGGCCGAGCCGGCTCCGCTTCCGCATGCGGACGTAGTACGCGAACGCCTCCAGCCCGGTCCAGGCCTGCCCGACCAGCGAGGCGACGATGATCAGGCGGTAGCTGACGTGGTCCATGTCCTTGAGGTCGGCGGCCTCGGCGAGCCCGAGGGCGCGCGCGATCCCGAGCGAGGCGCCGACCAGCACGGCAGCGATCGATGCGCGCGTGAGCCAGCGCGCCCAGGCTTCCTCGGGCCGGAAGCACTGCCAGGTGAAGAGCACCATCACGGTGCAGAACGTGGCGTACCCGAGCTGCGCGACGAACGCGGACGTCCGCACCGCCCACACGGGCTCCGGCAGCGCGTTGACCACGACGAGGCACGGAGCCACGACGCCCGGCCCGGTGAGGCACGCGATGCCGAGCATGCGCTCGGCGAAGCCGCCGCTCCGCAGCGCGAGGCGCACCAGCCGCACACCCACCGTGACGCCAACGCCCACGTAGGCGAGCGTGGCGACGAGCAGGGCGAGACCGATCTGGAGCTGCACGACCGCCTCAGCCGCCGAGCCGGCGGAAGATCGCCTCGGGGGAATCGCTCGCGGAGCCCGCGCCGAGGTTGGACACGGCGCTGGCGAGCTTCTCGCAGAGGGGCCCCGGATCGGAGACGCCACAGGAGGCGAGCTCCTTCGGGAGCATGCGGGAGACGACCACGGCCATCTCGATGGGCTGCACGCCCCGCGCTTCGAAGCCCGCGGCCTTGAGCGCGAGGCGCACGGCCCCGCGCAGCGCCAGGCGGTCGAGCTTCACGCGCTCGCCGAGCTGGTCGCAGACGAACTGGAAGGGGTCGGTCGCCTCCATCGTCTCCTCCAGCAGGTCTCATCGGCAGAGCGCCTGCCGACCTGATGGAGGAAGCCTTCGGGCGAGGGTCAGCGGACCGCCGCGCCCACCCGCTGCCCGAGATCCGCGAGCACGTTCATGAAGGCGATGTGCGCCTCGTAGGGCGAGTCCCAGGGGCTGAAGTACTTGTGCACGTCGCCGTCGGCGAAGTACTTCGTGCACATGTAGTAGAGGTGGTCGCTGGTCGAGAGGCGGCGCCACGTCTCGAGCAGGGCGGGGTCGCCCGTCGCGCGCACCGGCTCACGCAATGCCATGAGCTGCTCGAGCGCGGCACGCTGCATGCGGTTGCCGAGCCAGGCGGTTAGGTCGCGCTCGCTGTCCGCCCACGACACCCAGTCGCGGAACTCGGCCGTGCCCGCCGCCGGGTGGCGCGCGAGCGCCTCGGAGGGCGTCACGAAGCCGCCGTCCGCGTGGTCGAGGATCGCGTCCGGCAGGCGCCGCATGAACTCGAAGATCCCGGTCTCGGCCCACTGGTGCTCGCCGAAGGTCTCGTAGTCCATGAACAGGTTCACGACCGTGCCGCAGCCGTTCACGGCGTGGATCCAGCCCGCGAACTTCTCGACCGAGAGGGGATGCTCGCTCCAGCCGCGGTCGCCGAAGCGGAAGGCGATGTCGTCGGAGAGGCGGTAGTTCTTGAGCAGTAGGCCGAGCGCCGGCTCCGGCCGCGAGGCATAGACGAAGTTCGGCGAGCGCCAGCCGAGCACTCGCTCCGCGCCCTCCGCCAGCACGCCGCGGAAGCCGAGCGCCGCGATCGGGCCGGCGAGCGCGTCCGAGAACATCAGCTCGGTGTTGCGGAAGACCTGTGGCCGCCGCCCGAAGAGCGCCTCGATCCGCGCCGCGTGGAGCGCCACCTGCGCGGCGAACTCGCCCGGGTGCGCGACGCCGGCCAGGCTGTGGTGATGCGTCTCGCCGAGGAGCTCGACGCAGCCCGTCGCGGCGAGGCGCTGGTAGCTCGCGATCACGTCGGGCGCCCAGCGCTCGAGCTGGTCGAGCGCGCTGCCGCTGATCGAGAACGAGGCCTTGAAGCGGCCGTCGTGCTTCGCGACGAGCTCCTCGAGCAGCGCGTTCATCGGCCGGTAGCAGCGGGTCGCGACCTTCTCGAGGATCGCCTGGTTGGCGCGGTCGTCGAAGTAGTCGTGCGACTTCCCGATGTCGAAGACGCCGTAGGGGTGGAGGCGCCAGGGCTGGTGCACCTGGAAGTAGAAGCAGACGTCAGGCATGGACGACCTCGCGGTAGACGGCCTCGGTGCGCTCGGCGACCCAGTCCCAGTCGAGCTCCTGGGCCTCGGCGCGCCCCGCCTCTTCGAGCTCCGTCGCGAGGGCGCGGTAACGCAGCAGCGAGACGATCCGGGCCGCGAGCCCCTCCACGTCCCAGAAGTCCACCTTGAGGGCGTTCCGCAGCAGCTCCGACGCGCCGGACTGGCGCGAGACGATCACGGGAACGCCGCGCTCCATCGCCTCGAGCGGCACGATGCCGAAGGGCTCCGAGACGCTCGGCATGACGAACACGTCCGCGAGCCCGAACAGCTCGCTGGCGCGCTCGCGGTCCACGAAGCCGGGGAAGCGCATGCGGTCGGCGATGCCGAGCGCGGCGGCGCGCTCGATCACGCGCGGCAGCATGTCGCCGGTGCCGGCCAGCACGAAGGTCGCGCGGGGCTCGGCGTCGAGCACGCGGCGCGCTGCCTCGACGAACCAGTCGGGGCCCTTCTGGAGCGTCACGCGGCCGAGGAAGAGCACGACGGGGCCGGGCAGGTGCGCGGGGCCGGCGGGGCGCGTGTCGGCGTCCACGCCGTTGTAGACGACTCGGATGCGCGCGGGGTCCACGCCGTAACGCTCGCTGCACACGGCCGCGACGCGGCGGCTCACGGCGACGACCCGGTCCGCCGCCTGCATGCCCGCGCGCTCGATCTCGTAGACGCGCGGGTCGGCGTGCGCGCCGCCGCTCTTGTCGAACTCGGTGATGTGGACGTGCGCGACGAGCGGCCGGCCGAGCGCGCGCCGGAGCGCGACGCCAGCGGGAAACGTGGTCCAGTCGTGGGCGTGGATCAGGTCCGGCGCGGCGCGGCGCGCGCGCGCGATCTCGACCGCGCGCGCGGCGAAGCGGTCCACCTCGGAGAGGAGATCAGGGCCATAGAGGGGGCGGGGCGCTGGCGGCGGAACCTCGCCCGGAATGCGGATGCGCGGCCCCGCGCCCGCTGCATACGAGTGGAGTCGCGCGGTGATCCCGACCAGCTCGAGGCCCGGCGCACCGGCGTCAGCGCCAGGCTCGATCAGCTCGACGCCCGGGGCGCCGGGCGCGGGCGGCGCCAGCGGCATCAGGTACGTGATCTGGTGGCCGCGCCCGACCAGCGAGCGCGTGAGGGCCTCGCACACCACGCCGACGCCACCGGCGAAGTACGGGGGGAATTCCCATCCGAGCATGAGGACCTTCACCCGGCCTCGGATGCGACGCCGCGTCCCCCTGTAACGAAGCAACCAACGGGGACGAGCTTCCTCAGTGGACGAGCGGGACCCGATAGACGGTGTCGTTCGCCGTCACGAAGAGTGCGCTCTCCGTGACGTGGACGTTGCCCGTCGCGACGCCGGTCCAGAGCGTGCCGAGCCGCGCGCCGTCGGGGGTGAGCACGTGCACGCCGCCCGGCGCGGCCGCGAAGATGCGGCCCGCGGCGTCCACCTCGAGCCCGTCGGGCACGCCGGGTAGCCCCTCGGCCACCCATGCGCGCGCGTCGAAGAGCGTGCGCGGCGCGCCGAGCCTCCCGTCGCGGCCGACCGGGAATGCGAGCCAGACCGGGTTCGCGCGCTCGGCGTTCGCGACGTAGAGGGTGTCGCCCGCGGGCGAGAGCGCGAGGCCGTTCGGCGCGCGCACCCCGTCGGTGAGGAGGTCGAGCGTGCCGTCGGGCGCGAGGCGATACACGCCCTGGAAGGGCAGCTCCTTCGCGGGATCGTCGAACGCGCCGGGGAGCCCGAAGGGCGGGTCGCTCACGTAGAGGTCGCCGTTCGGCGCCACGAACACGTCGTTCGGCGAGTTGAGACGCTTGCCCTCGTAGCGCTCGATCAACACGGTGCGGCGCCCGTCGGGCTCGAGGCGCGTGACGCGGCGGTCGCCGTGCTCGCACACGATGAGCCGCCCCTCGCGATCGAGCGCGAGCCCGTTGCTGCCCGGCTCGCGCCCGGCGAAGGGAGTCTTGCCCGCGTAGCCCGACGGCGCGAGGAACGGCTTCGCGCCCTCGCCCTCGCGCCAGCGGTAGACCGTGTTCGCGACCACGTCGGAGAAGAAGAGCGAGCGCGAGCGTGCATCCCAGACCGGGCCCTCGACCCACGCGAAGCCCGTGGCGAGCGTCTCGGCCGTGGCGCCCGGCGCGATCACGGCGTCGAAGCGCGCGTCGAGCCGCTCGATCCGGATCTCCGCGGAGGCCGCCGCGGCGAGCAGCATCGCGAGCGCGAGCCCGCGGAGCCCGAGGCGCACGAAGAGGCGCCTCACGGCCGCACGCCCTCCACCTGGAGCGGCAGGCGATACAGCGCCGAACGCGCCGTCCAGTAGAGTGACTTCCCGTCGTCGCCCCACGCGAAGTTCGCCGGCAGACGCGGCCCGCGGATCGTGCCGAGGTGCTTGCCGCTGGCGTCGAGGATCCAGAGCCCGCCCGGGCCCGACACGTAGAGGTTCCCGCGCCGATCGACCTTGATGCCGTCGAGCGCGAGGTCGCGGTCCTCGGGCGCGTCCGTCATATCGAAGAACACGCGGCCGCCGGAGAGCGTACCGTCGGCGGCCACCGCGTAGCGCATCACGACCTTCTGCGTGACGTCCCAGTTGGTGACGTAGAGGAACTTCTCGTCGGGCGAGAAGGCGAGCCCATTCGGGCCGGCGAGCTCCCGCGTGAGGAGGCGGAGCTTCCCGTTCCGGAGCGCGAATACGCCGCTCCACGGCAGCTCGCGGCGCGGGTCGTCGAAGAACGCCGGCAGGCCGAAGGGCGGATCGGTGAAGAAGAGCGTGCCGTCGGAGCGGTAGACGAGGTCGTTCGGCGAGTTGAGGCGCTTGCCCTCGAACGAGTCGGCGAGCACCACGTCGCCGCCCGTGCCGTTTACCTGGACCACGCGGCGGCGCCCGTGCTCGTCGATCGTGAGCCGGCCTGCGGGATCGAGCGTGAGGCCGTTGCTCCCGGGCTGGAGGTACCCGGCGAGCTCGGGGCCGTCGTAGCCCGCCTTCTCGCGGAACACGGCGAGCGTACCGCCGTCGCGCGGGTCGTACGCGTAGATGCGGTTCGCGTTCGGGTCGCTGAAGAGGAGCACGCCGCGCTCGCGCAGCCAGAGCGGGCCCTCCGTGAACTGGAAGCCCTCGGCGAGCTTGAAGAGCTTCGGGTTCGCCGGGACGATCGCGTCGAGCGCGGGGTCCCGGCGGACCACCTCGACGTTCACCTCCGCGACCGGGATCGCGTAGGGCTCGGCGGGCCGCGCGGGCGGGTAGAAGTCGAGCCGCGCCGAGCGCATCCAGATGAAGTTCGCCGGCGGGTCCGAGAGCGGGCCGTTCGCGCCGAACACGGCGAGCTGGATCTTCTGCCCGGGACGCGCACCGCGCGCGAGCACGAGCCGGTTCGGCGCGTTCCAGCCGCCGACCACCGAGCCGCCGCGCTGGCCGACGCTCCTCCCGATCTCGCCGTCCACCCAGATCTCGGCGTAGTCGTCGAGCACGGTCTCGAACACGACGGTCGCGCCGGTGGGATCGAAGCCGCCGACCCGCTCCGGGATCGTGAGCGCGATGCGATACCAGTTGAAGCAAAGCCTCCCCGTCGCGCGGCGCAGCACGAGCGAGCTCGGCGCGATCACCGGCCAGCTCGAGTCGTCGAAGCCGGCCCAGCCCGCGCGCGGCTCGATCGCGTGGGTCGCGACCGGGGCCCCGGTCGGCTGCCCGTTCGCGTCGGGCAGGCGGTGCGCGACATCGACGATCCGCGCGTCCGCGTAGCGCCAGGCGCCGTCGACGAGCGCGACTCCCGCCTCCGTCGCAAGGTCGACCGTGGCGGCCGGCGCGCCGCTCGGCTCGGGCGGCGGCGCCGGCGCCGCGAGCGCGCCCGACGCGAGTGCGAGCGGGAGGAGCGCGGCCGCGAGGCGCTTCATCGCGCCGTCACCTTGACCACGTAGTACACGAACGGCGCGGGCACGCTCTCGAACCAGTGCGGCGTCCCGTTCGGCACCACCACGACCTCGCCCGGGACGAGCGCGCGCGGCGTGCCGCCCTCGATGCGCGGGCCGCGGATCTCGCCGGGCGCGACCTCCGCGCCCTCGACCACGCGCCCGCCGGTCACGAGGCGCGCCTCGCCCTCGAGCACGTAGATGATGTCGGTGTCGCGCTCGTGCACCTCGGCCTGGCCCGCGGCGTCGCGGCGGCTCGCGTGGATCTTGTACGCGTCGTTCTCGAGGAGCGGCGCGCCCTTCGCGAAGGCCTCCGCAACGCGGGCGGCGTCGAGCTCGGTGACGCCCGGCGCGGGTGCCCCCGCGAGCGCGAGATACGGCACCGCGATGAAGCCCAGCAGCACGAGGATCCGGCCCAGCATCAGTTCTCCTCCTCACGGGCGAGCGCCGCCGCGCCGGCCGCGGCGAGCTCGCTGTCCTGCTGCGCGCTCGCGGCGCCCGAGACGCCGATCGCGCCGACCACCTGACCGTCGAGCCGAAGGGGGACGCCGCCCTGGAGCGGCGTCGCCGCCTGGTTGCCGAGGAAGGCGACGCGCCCGCCGTTCACGGCGCTCTCGAACTCGCGCGTCTCGCGGCGGAATACCGCCGCGGTGCGCGCCTTCTCCGTGGCCACCACTGACGCCGCGGGGAAGGTTCCATCGAGCCGCTCCAGGTAGAGGAGGTGACCGCCGTCGTCCACGACCGCGATGGCGCCGCTCGGCGCGCCCACGCGCCTCGCTTCGGCAACCGCTGCCGCCGCGACGCGCTTCGCCTCGTCGATCGAGAGCGCGGGCTTGCTCGCGGCGGCGGCCACGCCGGCCGCGGCCACCACGAGCAGCAGCAGAGTCAGGGAAGGGATGCGTCGCATGCGGAAGGTCCTCCGTGGCGGCTCGGATGGCCCCGCCGCTCGCGGCGTAACGCCGGCCCCGCGCGCTCGCGCGCTGCCCTACACTGCGGGCCGTGGCGGATACCCCCACGACGTCCTCGCCCGCAGCCTCGAGCGCCGAGCTCGAGGCGCTGCTCGAGCAGCAGCGGCGCATGGCGGAGGAGCTCGGCGCGCTGCTCGACGTGAACCGCGCGGTGAGCCGCCACCTCGAGCGCGACGAGCTCTTCGGGGCGCTCGCGGCGAGCCTCCGCAAGCTGATCGAGACCGACCGCTTCGGCATCGAGCTCCCGATCGAGGGCGACCGGCTGCAGGGCCACCTGCTCACGCCGCGCGGCACCGGAGCCGAGCCGACCACGCCGGGCGTGCTCCCGGCGAAGGGCACGGCGTGCGACTGGGTGCTCCAGAACCGCCAGTGGCTCGTGTGCGACGGCCGCGACGAGCTCCGCGAGCGCTTCCCGATCACGTTCGAGGTGATGCAGGAGCAAGGGATGGAGTCGCTCGTCGCGATGCCCCTCCAGAGCGCCGAGCGCTGCCGCGGCGTGCTCTTCTTCATGGCGGCGCGAGCGGGCGCGTACGCGGAGCTCCGCCGCGGCCTCCTCGAGCAGGTAGCGAGCGCGGTGGGCGTCGCGCTCGACGACTGCCTCGCGCACGAAGAGGTCCGGAGCCTGCGCGACCGGCTCGCCGCCGAGAACCGCTACCTGCAGGAGGAGATCCGCCAGGAGCACCACTTCGGCGACATCGTCGGCAGCAGCCCCGCGCTCCGCGGCGTGCTCGAGCTGGTCGATGCCGTGGCGCCGACGGCGGCGACCGTGCTCATCCTCGGCGAGACAGGCACGGGAAAGGAGCTGGTCGCGCGCGCGATCCACGAGCGGAGCCCGCGGAGCGGCCGTCCGCTCGTCAAGGTGAACTGCTCCGCGATCTCCGCCGGCCTCGTCGAGAGCGAGCTCTTCGGCCACGTGAAAGGCGCCTTCACGGGCGCGGTGGGCACGCGGAGCGGGCGCTTCGAGCTCGCCGACGGCGGCACGATCTTCCTCGACGAGATCGGCGAGCTGCCGCTCGACACGCAGGCAAAGCTCCTGCGCGTGCTCCAGGAACGGGAGTACGAGCCGGTCGGCAGCAGCGCGCCGCGCCGCGTCGACGTGCGCGTGATCGCGGCGACGAACCGGGACCTCGAGAAGGCCGTGGCCGCGGGCAGCTTCCGCTCCGACCTCTACTACCGCCTCAGCGTGTTCCCGATCGCGCTGCCTTCGCTCCGGGAACGGCGCGAGGACATCCGCCTGCTCGTCCACTTCTTCGTCGAGCGCTTCGCGCGCCAGATGGGCAAGCGCATCGAGGGCGTGTCGGAGGACACCTTCGCGCGCCTCCTCGCCTACGACTGGCCGGGCAACGTGCGCGAGCTCCAGAACGCGATCGAGCGCGCGATGGTGGTGACGCGCGGGCCGTGGCTCGAGCTCGCCTCGGAGCTGCTGCCCGCCCCGAGCGCGCCGGCGACGCCGGCGCGCCCGAGCGGGGCGCGGCTCGACGAGGTCACGCGGCAGCACGTCCTCGACGTTCTCGAGCGCTGCGGCTGGGTGATCGACGGCGCGCAGGGCGCGGCGAAGGGGTTGGGCCTCAGCCCGAGCACGCTCCGCAGCCGCATGAAGAAGCTCGGGATCGTGCGCTCGCAAGCCACTCGCTAGCGCGCGTCGCGCGGCAGGCGCTTCTCGAGCAGCGTGCGGAGCGCCTGGCGCGCGCGGTGGAGGCGCATCTTGGTGGCGTCGGCGCCGATACCGAGCGCGGCCGCCGTCTCGGCGGTGTCGAGCCCCTCGACGTCGCGCAGCACGAGCACGATGCGGTAGCTGTCGGGCAGCGCGTCGATCGCCTTGCGCACGATGGCTGCGAGCTCGGCGGAGGCGATCTCGTCCTCGGCCTCGCCGCGGAAGCCCTGCACCTTTGCCTGGTGGTGGCCATCTTCGGCGAAGCCGGGCAGAAGCTCTTCGATCGGGTCCTCGCGGCGGCGCTTCTTCGAGCGCACGCGCATCAGCGCCGCGTTCACCGTGATGCGATGGAGCCAGGTCGAGAGCCGGGCGCCGCCTTCGAAGCCGTCGAGGTTCTGGAACGCGGAGAAGAGCGCGTCCTGGACGGCGTCCTGCGCCTCCTCCTCGCAGCGCAGGATCCGGCGCGCCACGGCGAGGAGCTTCCCGCCCTCGCGGCGCACGAGCTCGGCGAAGGCCGTCTCGTCGCCGGTGCGGAGCCGCGCGAGCAGCGCGGCGTCGGGGTGGGCCGCACCGAACCCAGCCGGGGCCCGCGCCGTGCGCGGCGCGCCGGCGCGCGGGCTCGAGGTCTGGCAGCGAAGCTCGCTCACGGTCTGCATCGTCTTCCCTCCCGGTCGCCCCTTCCTGCTTCGAGCCGGCGACCTGGGCAGGCCTGGAGCAAGGGCCGTGCCAGGCGCCGGGAGCGCTCTCCGCGCTCCTCGGGCCCACGAGAGCCGCGGCGCCCCACGACGGGCCGCGGCCACTCGTGGGCGCCCGCGAAACGTCGTGAGCACCGCGGGGCCTCGCGGCTGCCGATCCCGTCAGGGTCAGAAGTTGGGATCGGAGAGCAGCGCCTCGACGAAGCCGGAGGCGCCGCGCAGGCGGACGCCGCGCCGGCGGAGCGCCCGGAGCGTGACCACGCCGTCGCGGTCCGCGAACTGGAGACCGGAGAGGTCGAGCTGGACGCCCGCGCCGCTCTCGAGCAGCTCGGCGCAGCTCTCGCGAAGGCGCGCGAGGCCGGGCTGCGTGAGGCGCCCCTCGACGCGGAGGCTCACGCCGGTCGCGCTGGCGTCGGCACGTGTGATGCGGAGCATGTCGCCTCGTGAGGGCACGGGGGCCCTCCCACCCGGAACGGCTCGGTTGGGCAGATGCCCGCCGGCGCGGCCGCGTCACGTCGCCGCGACCGCGCGCTCCCGCTCCGACGCGCGCGCGAGGAGCGCGTTCACCGCGAAGAGACCGAGCGCGAGCACGAAGATCACGCGTGGCACCCACTCGAGCCCGGCCTGGCCGGAGAGCAGACCCGCGAGCGCGGGCACGCTCGACTGGCCGAGCGCCGCTGCCGCCACCTGGACGCCCACCGCGTTCGCCGCGTGCGCCGGCCCGAGCCGCTCGGGGGTCGCGCCGATCAGGGCAGGAAAGATCGGCGCGGCGAAGACGCCGAGGGCCGCCGCGGCGGCGAGGCTCACCGGGGCGCCGAGGTCGAGCGCGAGGAGCGCCGCGGATCCGCCGACGCCGAGGATCGCGGGCGGCAGCAGCGCCTCGGGGTGGAACGAGCTCGGGGCGAAGCCGAAGCCGAGGCGGCCGAGGAAGAGCCCGCCCCAGTAGAGGCTCACCGCGCTCCCCGCCACGCCCATCGCGATGCCGCGGCCCTCTGCGAGGAGCGAGTACAGCCACGCGCCCGCGCTGGCCTCGATCCCGAGGTACAGGAAGAACGCGGCCGCGCCGAGCTGCGCCGCCGGCAAGCGGAGCGTCTCGGCGAGCGGGGCCGGCGCCGTCTCGCGCGCGGCCCCGGGCCTCTCCGTGTGGCGCCAGAGCGGGAGCGTCGCCGCGAAGCCCGCTGCGAGCAGGAGCTGCACGCCGCCGAGCCCGAGATAGCCGCGCTGCCACGCGTGCCCGCCCATCAGCACGCTCGTCATCCAGAGCGGGCCCGCGCTCGTGCCGAGGCCGTAGGCGGCGTGGAGGAGGTGGAGCGTCCGCGGCGCGAAGCGTGTGGCCGCGAAGGCGTTGATGCCGGCGTCGATCGCGCCCGCGCCGAGCCCCGCGCTCGCGCCGAGCGCGACCACGGCGGCCCAGGCCGGCGCGACGGCGTAGCCGAGGAGCGTCACGCCCGCCGCGAGGCACGAGAGCGCGAGCAGGGCGCCGAGGGAGAGCCGGCGGAGCAGGGCTCCCGCGAGGAAGCTCGACGTCACGTAGCCCGCCGTGGTCGAGACGAGGAGCGCGCCGAGCCCCCCGAGCGGCAGGCCGAACTCCATCCGCATGCTCGGCCACGCCACGCCGAGCGCGCCGTCGGGCAGCCCGAGGCTCGCGAAGCCCAGGAACGAGAGGACGAGGAGCGCGACGCCCCGGCGCGGCATTCGCGTCCGATGCCCGGCCAATGCCGCGCGTAACGCGTGCGCACGGCGAGTCCTCGCCGCGCGCAGTTCGCCTCAGACGTCCGGGCGACCGCGTGGCAACGCGCGTCAGACTGCGGAGCCCTCGCGGCGGATGCCGAGCCGCTGCATGCGGCTCCGCAGCGTGCTCGGCGAGAGGCCGAGACGCGCGGCCGCGCCCGCGTCGCCCTCGATCCGCCAGCCCGCCGCGCGGAGCGTCGCGAGGATGTGGCTGCGCTCGACCTCTTCGAGTGAGGCCGGCGGGGCCGGGGCGGCGGGGCGGGCGGCCGGCGCCGCCGCGACGGCGGGGGCAGGCTCCACCGCCGCCGGGAGGAGCGCGCCCGACACGTCGAGCTCCACGGCCTCGCGCGGCGCGAGGATCAAGGCGCGCTCGATCACGTTCTCGAGCTCGCGGACGTTCCCCGGCCACGCGTAGGCGAGCAGGCGCTCGCTCGCCGCCGGCGAGAGCCGGCGCGCGGCGCGACCGATCTGCGGCGCGTAGCGGGCGATGAAGAAGCTCGCGAGGAGCGGGATGTCCTCCTCCCGCTCGCGGAGCGGAGGGAGCGCGAGCGGAAAGACGCTGAGCCGGTAGTAGAGATCGGAGCGGAAGCGGCCCTCGGCCAGCATCGCGGGCAGGTCGCGGTTCGTGGCCGCGATGACGCGCACGTCGGCCTCGCGCGTCCGGCTCGAGCCCACGCGCTCGAACTCGCGCTCCTGGAGGACGCGGAGCAGCTTCGCCTGCGTGTCGAGCGGCAGCTCGCCGATCTCGTCCAGGAAGATCGTGCCGCCCTCGGCGAGCTCGAAGCGCCCGACCCGGCGCTCTGCTGCCCCGGTGAAGGCGCCCCGCTCGTGACCGAAGAGCTCGCTCTCGACCAGGCCGGCCGGGATCGCGGCGCAGTTCACCTTCACGAGTGGCCGCTCCGCGCGGCGGCTCCGCGCGTGGATGGCGCGCGCGATCAGCTCCTTGCCCGAGCCGGTCTCGCCCTGGATCAACACGCTCGTATCGGTGGCGGCCACGAGCTCGACGTCGCCGAGCAGCTTCGCGAGCGCCGGGCTCCGGCCGACGATCTCCTCGAAGTTGTGGACCTGCTGGAGCTCCTCGCGCAGCAGCTCACCCTCGCTCCGGAGCCGCGCGAGCTCCTCCATCTCCGCGTTGCGCGCGTCGAGGTCGCGGAAGATGACCGTGAAGAGCGCCTGTCCCCCGGCCTCGCTGCGCGAGAGCGTGGCCTCGAAGGCGTAGGTCGTGCCGTCTGCCCGCGTGCCGCGCAGGCCGGCCTCGGGCCCCGCGTAGACGCGCGCGCTCGGGTCGCGCTCGAGCTCGTCGATCACCGCCTGGGTCGCGCGGCGCCCCTCCTCCGTCGAGAAGCGCCAGATCGACGAGCCCAGGATCTCCGCCTCGCTCGCGCGCAGGATGCGGGCGGCGCTCGCGTTGCACACCACGATCCGCCCGTCCGCGCCGTAGCTCAGGATCCCGTCGGTCGCGTTCGCGACGAGGCTCGCGAGCCGCTCCTCGCTCGCGCGGAGCGCCCGTTCGATCCGCAAGCGCTCGATCTCGGCCACCGCCCGCTTCGCGAAGATCCGCATCACCGCGAGGGCCCGCTCGCCCTCGTCGAGCCGCGCGTCGTGCACGAAGGCGAGATGGCCGACCACGGAGCCCGCGGAGTCGAGCATGGGAACGCCGCCGTAGCTCCGGGCCTTCCAGTCGGCGAGCGCGGCATCGCGCGGGAAGAGCTCCTGGAGCCGGTCGGGATGGAAGCACGCCTCGCCGCCTAGGACGGCCTCGCAGGGCGTGCCGTCGAGCGGGACCTCGACGTTCGGGACCAGGCCACCCCGCTCCCAGAGCGCGAGCGTCCGGAAGTGCGTGCCGCCCTGCGTGAGCTCGGAGAGGAACGCGTACGCGACGCCGAGCGTCCGAGCGAGCGTCCGCACCAGGCTCTCGAAGAAGCGCTCGCCGATCTCGGCCTCGACGCCCTCGGCGAGCGCGCTGAGCAGGCGGTCGCTCATGCGCGCAGTCTAGGATCGGTCGCGAGGGCGCTCCAGGAAGTGCGCGCCGTGACGCTCGGAGCCGCGGCGGAATCGGAGCGGCATGCGCATTCGAACCGCTTTCCTGCTCGGGATCGGCATGCTGCTCGCTGCGCCCGCGCGGCCGGAGGGTGCGGCGGAGGCGGCCGCCGCGTACGCCGTCCCGAAGCAGTCCCTCACCCTGGTCGCTGCGCGACGGGTGATCGAGGCCTGCGAGGCCGAGGCGCGCCGGCGCGGGGTCGGCGTCGTCTCCGTCGTCGTCGACGCGGGCGGCCACGTGATCCAGCTCTCGCGCATGGACGAGGCGCAGGTCGCGAGCGTCGAGGTCGGGATCGGCAAGGCGCGCACCGCCGCGATCTTCCGGCGCCCGAGTCGCGTCTTCGAGGAGCAGATCCGGAGCGGCCGCGTCGCTGCGCTCGCGCTCGCCGGCGCGACGCCGCTCCAGGGCGGCATCCCGATCGCGATCGACGGCGTCGTCGTGGGCGCGATCGGCGTGTCGGGAGACACGCCCCAGATCGACGAGGACATCGCGATCGCGGGAGCGAACGCGCTCGCTCCGCGCGCGCTCGCGGTGACGGGTCGTGGCGACCCCGGAGGAGAACGACGGTGACGCAGGTGAAGATCGCGCTGGCCGCCCTGCTGCTGGGCTCGGCGGCTGGGGCCGAGCCTCCGGCTGCGCCGGATCCCGTCGTGGCCTACCCGGACAACTACCGCGTGCTGCTCGAGAACGAGCGGGTGAGGGTCCTCGACTTCCGGCTCGCAAAGGGCGCCCGTGAGCAGGCGCACTCCCATCCTGCGCACGTCGCCGTCTTCCTCGAGGAGTTCACGATCCGGTTCACGCTGCCCGACGGCAGCCAGCCGCTCCGCGAGGCCCGCCCGCACCAGGTCTCGTGGAGCGAGCCGACCGTGCACGCCTCGGAGAACATCGGGGTGAGCGACGCGCATGGGATCCTCGTCGAGCTGAAGCCGGCGAGCTGCCCGGCCGAGTAGCGGCGCGCGATGGATGCTCCGACGTCGCGGCGGGAGTTCCTCGGGCTCGGCCTCGCGGTCGCCGGGGCGGTCGCCCTGCCGGCCCGATCCACGGCGGCCACGGAGACACCTGGCTGGATCGCGGCGACCACGCGCATTCACGGCCTGCCCGGCCGCGAGCGCGAGCTCGAGCAGCACCTGCTCTCGCTCGCCGGACCGACGCGCGCCGAGCCCGGCTGCGTGGTGTACGACCTCTACCGCTCGCCCGAGGCGCCGCACGAGTTCCTGCGCTTCGAGATCTGGACGAGTGAGGAAGCGCTCGAGGCGCACAAGCAGACGCCGCACATCCGCGCTTCCTTCGAGAAGCGCCAGCGCGAGGGCTGGAGCACGGAGATCCTCGTCTGGCAGCGCGTTCCGGGCTGAGCCCGGGCGCGGCCCGCGCCCGCAGCGGGCGCGCGGTTCAGGTGCCGAGCACGCTCTCCACCAGCCGGAAGGCGAGCGGCGAGGTGAGGAACTCGACGTGGCCGAGGCCGGACACGCCGGCGCAGCGCAGGCGGGGCATCAGGCGCGGCCGCGCGAATAGAGCGGGCACGAGGTTGTCTGCGTCGGAGGCGACGGCCACGAGCTCCGAGCCGCTCGGGACGGGCAGCTTCGCCAGCTGCCGGAGGAGCGGCGAGCCCGGGATCATCTGCCAGATCGCGCGCGAGAAGAAGCCCAGCACGAGGGCGCCGAGCAGCGCCGCCGGTGTCCCGCGGTGCGGCGTGCCGAGCGTGACCACACGGCGTACGCGGCGGCCGCGGTCGAGCGCCTTCAACAGATAGGTGGCGACGAGCCCGCCGAGCGAGTGGCCGACCACGTCCACGTAGGCGAAGCCGCTCTCGGCGACGCGGCGCTCGATCTCACACGCGACGCGCTCGGCGCTCCGGCGCACGTCGCCGAGGTGGATGGGGAGGCGGCCGCCGAGCGGCACCCGGATCACGGGGCGCCCGAGCTCGCGACGCAGGTAGCGCGCGAGCGGCGCCGTCACCGCGCTCGAGGTGCCGAAGCCGTGGAGCAGGATCACGGGCGGGAGCGGGCCTCCCGCCGGATCCGCGGGCGCGTCGCCGTGCAGGAGCGAGCGCACGACGAGCGGGAAGCGGGGAGCGAGGCGCCTCGATGCCATGGTCGGTCCTCCTGGCACGAAGCGATGCGGCCGGCGCGCGGGGCGTGACCGGGTAACGCGGCCGCGGCGCAGGCCTCGTTACAGGCCGCGCGGCGCGGGCATCGGACCGCCGCACGGGCGTGCCCCGTGCCCACCAGGAGCTGGCATGGATCCGCTGTTCCGCCTCTCGGAGCGCCTCGCGGCGCCCGCCCTGCGCGCGAGCCTGGCCGTGGTGCTGGGCTGGATCGGCGCGCTCAAGTTCGCCGACCCGGAGCCCGTCGTGGGGCTGCTCTCGGCGTCGTTCTCCTTCCTCGCCTTCCCGGCGTTCGTGTACGGGCTCGGCGCGGCCGAGCTCGCGGCGGCTGCGCTCCTGCTCGCGGGCTTCGCGCTCCGCTGGGTGGGCCTGCTGTGCGCGGGTCTCTTCACGGGGACCCTCGCCATCTTCCTGGTCGCGCCGGCGGTGAGCTTCGGCGACGCCGGCTTCCCGCGGCTCACGCTGGCGGGCGAGTTCCTGCTGAAGGACCTGGTGCTGTTCGCGGCGTCGCTCGCGGTGATCGCGCTCGCCGCCGAGCGGCGCCGCGTCGTCGCCGGACGCTGAGGAGAACGCCATGCGCGCCGTCGCCGTGTTCCCGTCCGAGCGTGAGGTCCGGGTGATCGAGGAGGCGGAGCCGCGTATCGCCTCGCCCACGGAGGCGCGGATGCGCGTGCTCGACGTGGGCGTGTGCGGCACCGACCGCGAGATCTGCGCCTTCGAGTACGGCACGCCGCCCGCGGGCCAGGCGCATCTCGTGATCGGCCACGAGTCGCTCGCGCGGGTCGAAGAGGTCGGAAGCGGCGTGACGCGCGTCCGGCCGGGCGACCTGGTGGTGACGATGGTGCGGCGGCCCTGCCCGCACGACTACTGCGGGGCCTGCCCGCAGGACCGCCAGGACTTCTGCTTCACCGGCGACTTCGTGGAGCGCGGCATCAAGGGCCGCCACGGCTTCATGACCGAGCAGATCGTCGAGGACGAGAAGTACCTCGTGCCCGTGCCCGAGGCGCTCCGCGAGGTCGGCGTGCTCGTCGAGCCGCTCACGATCGCGGAGAAGGCGCTGATCCAGCTCTGGGACGTGCAGGAGCGGCTGCCGTGGGCGTGCCCGCACCGGCCCGGCAGGGACCACGGCCACTGCCGGCGCGCGCTCGTGCTCGGGGCGGGGCCGGTGGGACTGCTCGGCGCGATGGCGCTCCGCGCGCGCGACTTCGAGACGATCGTCTATGCGCGGGAGAAGCTGCCGAACGCAAAGGCGACGCTCGCCGCAGGGATCGGCGCCCGCTACGTCTCGTCCGAGGACGTTCCGCCGGACCAGCTCGAGGAGCGCTTCGGCGCGATCGACGTCGTGTACGAGGCGGCCGGCGCTTCGAAGCTCGCGTTCGACGTGATGGGCGAGATGGGCGCGAACAGCGTGTTCATCTTCACGGGCGTGCCGGGCCGGAAGGTCGCGGTGCCCGTCGACACCGACCTCCTGATGCGGAACCTCGTGCTCAAGAACCAGATCGTGTTCGGCACCGTGAACGCCGGGCGCGACGCCTTCGAGGCGGCGGTGGCCGACGTGGGCGAGTTCCTGAAGCGCTGGCCCGAGGCTATGCGCGAGCTGATCAGCGGGCGCCACCCGGTCGAGCGCGCGCGAGAGCTGCTGCTCGGCCGCCGGGGTGGCATCAAGCACGTCCTCGCCTTCTCGGATTAGCGGGATCAGCGGGGACGTTCTTTGACAGATTGACTCGTTCGAAGGTGGAGGAGGATCTGTCAACTAGTCAATCAACGTCCCCGCTCGGGTCGTCCCCGCTCG
>Ga0187893_10007765_pt1 | contig 17339 bp, 17 predicted proteins | sample MA1701074metaG_FD_139574 | JGI IMG/M metagenome (GOLD analysis project Ga0187893, IMG submission 139574) | White microbial mat communities from a basaltic lava cave in the Kipuka Kanohina Cave System on the Island of Hawaii, USA - MA170107-4 metaG ... | reverse complement strand
TATCGCAAAATAGGAGCGCGAACTCCAAAGGGTGTTATTCTTTTTGGACCTGCGGGGGTCGGAAAGACTCTTCTTGCCCGCGCTGTTGCAGGCGAGGCTGGTGTACCATTTTTTTCAATGGCGGGGAGTGAGTTTATGGAGATGCTTGTGGGAGTCGGAGCCTCTCGTGTACGGGATCTTTTTTCTCAGGCAAAATCCTCCGCCCCCGCAATTATTTTTATTGACGAAATTGATGCAATAGGTAGACAAAGGGGACGGGGGTTTGTCGGAGGTCATGATGAGCGAGAGCAGACTTTGAATCAGATCTTGGTTGAAATGGACGGCTTTACTCCAAATGATAATGTTGTGGTTGTTGCCGCAACAAATCGGGGTGACCTTCTTGATCCGGCGCTTCTTCGTCCCGGGAGGTTTGACAGAAGAGTAATGCTTGATATGGCGGATAAGGATGGCAGACGCGGAATTTTGAAGATTCACGCAAGGGGTAAAAAGTTAGCCAAAAATATTAACTGGGATAAGGTTTCGGATCGGACGGTTGGATTTTCTGGGGCGGATTTGGAAAACATGCTAAATGAAGCTGCAATTTCGGCAGCAAGGGCCAACAAGAAACAAATTGAAATGAGTGATATTGAAGAGGCAGCAACGAAAGTAAAGTTGGGGCCTGCGAAGAGAAAGATTCAGTCCGATGAAGATAAGAAAATAACGGCGTACCATGAGGCCGGACACGCGGTTGTTACTCATTTTCTTCCCAAAACAGATCCCGTTGAGCGAATCTCCATTGTTGCCCGGGGAATGAGTTTGGGGCACACCCTTATTCCCCCTGCCGCGGACAGGAGTCATGAAACCAGGGGAAGGCTTCTTCAACAAATTACCGCGATGCTTGGAGGCAGGGCTGCTGAGAAGGTGGTGTTTGATGAGATGACCTCAGGAGCAAGTAATGATATTGATCAGGCCACCCGTCTTGCTCGGGCTATGGTTATTGAATGGGGGATGAGTGCCCTTGGGCCTGTTAATCTTGGTCCCCAAAGAGGACTTGGAGATTTTGGACAAATGGAGTGGTATGAAGAAGCCCGTGTTTCGCCGGCAATGCAGGAGAAAATTGATGACGAGGTCAAAAAGATGATCGATGCAGCCTACGAGGAAGCTTGTGGAATAGTTAAAAAGAACAGAAAAATTTTGGATAAAGTTGCCGCGGAGCTACTTAAAACAGAAACGCTTGACCGCGAACAGTTTGAGAGAATTGTTGGTAAAAAGAATGGAGGTGACAGATAGTAATGGGTTTTGATGTTGATACAGGGGGTGATGAAATTAAGATTGGGACTGTGGATGATCAAAGAACCTGGCGAGAATTTCATTCAGGTGGAACGGGCGATAACGAACGCAGAGAGTGGCAAATGGCCGGTTTAATTACCATTGTTACGAGACCAGACGATCCGAGAATCCTAGCAGTAAATCAAGCTTTTGCTCTTACGGCAGAAGAAGATGGTTGGCTGCCAGACGAGTTTCCATATAGAGTTGTTATGGAGCCCTTATTAAAACTAGAAACTAAGGAAGGAGGCGCTATGGGGACAGCCTTCCATGGAACAAAGTTTTTTTTGGAACCAAGATGGGGGGGGTATTACAATGGGGGGGTTGAAAGAAACCAGAGAGAGAATGTTTAAGAGGTTTGAAGGATTTTCCGGACCGACCTTAAACGTTGACATTTAGCATAGTCCATTTAGACGACTAAAAATGTCTGTCAATCAGAGTTGAGGTACAATATCCCTATAATGGGCAAGCTCCTGATTGTTGACGGCAACGCGGTTCTTCACAGGGCTTACCACGCCATCCCTCCCTTAACTACAACAATCGGAGAGCCTATTAACGCAGTTCATGGCATGGTCACTATGCTTCTAAAAATTGTGGAGGATATTAAGCCAACACACATCGCATTTGCATTTGATAGAAGTGAGCCAACATTTAGAAAAAAAGAATTTGCAGCTTATCAATCCCAAAGAGCTGAAACTGACGATGAGCTGTCTTCACAGTTTCAAAAAGCCAGAGATGTTCTTAGTGCCATGAAGATTCCTTTCTATGACAAAGCCGGGTTTGAGGCAGACGATATAATTGGAACACTGGCAAATAAGGCTGTCAGTTATTGGTTGTTAGCTATTGGAGGAAAAAAACAAAAACCTAACGGTCAAAAACTAATAGCCAAGAGCCAACGTCCAAAGTCCGGGATTGATGAGGTTGTCATCGCTACCGGGGATCGTGACCAGTTGCAATTAGTTAACGACAAAGTAAAAGTTTATATGCCGGTTGGAGGTATAGCGACCGGAAAGCTATTTGGTCCACAGGAGGTGGTTGAAAAAATGGGTGTGCCACCCGGTCAAATAGTTGACTATAAAGGCTTGGTTGGCGACCCCTCGGACAATTACCCCGGTGTTCGCGGTATCGGCCCAAAAACAGCAATAACTCTCCTGCAAAAATATGGAACCTTCCCCAAAATATATGACAATCTTGATAGAGTTTCAGGAAATGTTTTGGAAAAGTTAAAAAAAGGAGAGGCGGGAGGACGGACTTCTTACAAACTAGCAAAGATAGTTACCGAAGTAGACTTTGATTTTAATTTTGATGATATGGCAGGGTGGAGTATGGCAAACGATTCGGTTGTGATGCTTTTTCGAAAGTATGGCTTTAAGACTCTCACGCAAAGAATAGCGGGCATGATTGTTGATTCCAAAATAGATGCAAAAAAGGTGGATCTTCAAAAGTTGGAGAGAAAGTTAGCGAAAGAAGAGGTTGAAAAAGTTACTCTGGAAATTGCAAACAGGTTAAAAGGTAAAACCTATGCTATTCGTGGAACCGCTTCTATGGTGCTACAAGGACTTGATATGGGAGTTGCCGACATAGACGTTTTGACAGACAAAAAGACTGCTCTTTATGTAAATAAGGCGTTTAAGAATGAACTTTTTCAAAAGGTTAAGTATTCAGAATCAGACAAGTTCAAATCTTATTTTGGTAAAGCAAGTATTGGCGGGGTTTTGGTGGAATTTTATGGGGAGTGGCAAATCAAAAAACCAAATGGTGAGTGGAGTGATGTTTATAGTGCTGACAAAAGGGAAGTGATAGAGTTAAGGGGCGTAAAGATACCGGTTACAAAATTGGATCTGGAACTAAAGACCTCTGCCGAGATGGGAAGGTGGAATGAATATCACAAAATAAAAAAGCAGGTTCAAAACAAGCTTCAGGAAAGTTTGTTTTGAAAGTAGCTGGTAGCTTGTAGTTAGTAGCTAGCAAGATATGAACTTGAAAAAAATTAGAAATTTCACCGACTTAGTAGTTTGGCAGGAGGGGCACAAGCTGGTCTTGCTTATATACAAGTTGGTTGAAAAATTCCCCGGTAAAGAGCAGTTTGTACTAACAAATCAGATTGTTAGAGCTGCTGTTTCCGTAACAAGTAATATAGCTGAAGGTTTTGGCAGGCCGGGATTGAAGGAAAAAATTAAGTTTTATTTTATTGCCCAAGCCTCGCTTGTAGAGGTTCAAAATCAAATTATAATTGCGCGTGACATTAGATACATATCATTACCAGAGTTCGATAACGCTTGGAATCGAATCTTGTTAGTTCATAAATTATTAACTGGATTAATAAGGAGTCTAAAATCTAAACCCTAGCTACTAGATGCTTTCTACTAGCTACGTTTAAATATGAGAATTGCACTTGTTCATGATTATTTGAGGGAGTTTGGAGGAGCTGAGAGGGTACTCAAAGTATTAACTGAAATGTACCCAGAAGCGCCGATATATACCGCATTCTCGGTCATTGATTCAACTGCCCAAAAAGAATTTAAAAACCTAAGGGTCTTCGAAAGCTTTCTTGCTCCTCTCCTAAAAATCGGAAAACTTTATAGCCCATTGAGATTTTTAATTCCCTGGATTTGGGGCGGATTTGATCTTTCAAAATACGACCTTGTGATTGCCTCGTCTGGTTGGTATGTTACTCGAGGCTTTAAGGTTGGTCCAAAGACCAAAGTTATTGTTTATTGTCATACACCTCCGAGATGGCTTTATGGTTTTGAAACCTCGGTTGAATTTACAAAATATTGGCCTGTAAAACTTTATTCTAAAATAGTCGGTTATTTTATGCGTAAATACGATTTTAGAGTAGCTCAGCCCATTAAATACTGGGTTGCCAACTCGAAAAACGTAGCCGAAAGAGTTAAAAAATACTATAGTAAAGACGCGATTGTTATTTACCCGCCAGTGGATGTGGCGAAAATAAATGCTGCCAGCCGTCAGCCCTCAGCCGTCAGCCGGGAACAAAAATATTTTTTAGTAGTTTCAAGACTTGTTGGGGCCAAAGGAATTGAAGCAGTTGTTGAGACCTTTTCGGATCCCTCGATGTCTGGGTATAAACTCAAAATAGTTGGTGGGGCGCATGGAATGTCAGCTGTCAGCCGCAGGCTGTCGGCTACCCGAAATGCAAATATAGAAATATTGGGAAGAGTTAGTGATGGGCAGTTATATAAATTGTACGCGGGAGCAGTTGCACTTATTTGTTTAGCAAAAGAAGAGGATTTTGGTATGACGCCGGTTGAGGCGATGGCTGCCGGAACTCCTGTTATTGCTTATAACGGAGGGGGTTATAAAGAATCTGTTATTGACGGCAAGACCGGGGTGTTGATGGATAAAATTGATAAAAAGACATTAATTTACACAATCAAACACTTTAATGAATTAATTCATTGGAAGGGATTGGATGAGGCCTCGCAAAAGCAAGCGGAAAGGTTTTCAAAAGAAAGATTTATTAGAGAATTTAAGAATTTTGTATTAAAAATTATGCCTTAATTATTATGAACATGTATTTAATACAAAATACCTTTTGCGATATACAATATACTGATTAATATATGCCTGAGCTTCCAGAAGTTGAAACGGTCAGGCTGCAGCTTGAAAAATATCTTGTGGGACACAAAATAGAAAGTGTAGATATTAAGTATCGAAACTTTGAAGGCGATCCCAAACTTCTTGCCGGCTCAAAGGTTAAAAGCATCAGAAGATTTGGAAAGGTTTTGTCGCTAGATTTGGATAGTGGTTACTGTCTTGTTATCCATATCAAGCTTACTGGTCAGTTGATTTATCGCGGCCCAAATTTTAAATCAATATCCAAGCTTTCCAAGAAAATCGTTGGAGGAGTTCCCGGTGTTCACACTCACGTTATATTTAATCTGGACAAGGGGGGCAAGCTTTATTATAACGATGTCAGGCGCTTTGGCTGGATCAAGATAATTCAAAGTTCAAAATTAAAAATTGATAATAATTTCCTTTCAAAGCTGGGACCCGAACCCTTGGTAAATCCAGATTGCCCACCGGAAGATGTTTTAACTCAGGAAAAATTTGGGGAAATTCTCTCAAAAACCTCAAGGGCTATTAAGGTAGTACTTATGGATCAGGAAAAGATCGGAGGAATTGGCAATATTTACGCAAACGACGCGCTGTGGCTTGCAAAAGTTGATCCTAAAACACCTGCAAAACGGCTTGACAACAAGGCGGCTGGGCAGCTTTTCGATGCAATACATACTGTTCTTACGGCAGGGTTAAAATACGGAGGGGCTAGTGAACTGGCATTTGTGACTCCAGACGGGCAGGAGGGTCAATATCAAAACCACACCCTTGCCTATGGTCACGAAGGCCACCCTTGCCAAAGGTGTCATAAAAGTATGATCAAAAAGTACTTTTTAAGCGGAAGAGGAACTTATTGGTGCCCCACCTGTCAGAGTTAGTATCTAATTAGTTTAAAAAACCCAATCGTGGATTTTTTGGTCTTTTTTGCAATACAATACAAAAAAGTAAAATGAAAAAATCCGCTTTTAACTTTTCTATTGTTATACCTACACTCAACGAAGAAAGGTATATACCAAAGCTTTTAGGTGATTTGGCGAATCAGACGACCCCAAACTTTGAAGTTATTGTTGTTGATGCAAAGTCGGATGACAACACGCGGGGGGTTGTTAACACTTTTAGCAAAAAACTTAAAAAGGTCCGGTGTGTTGCTTCGGAGGTTCGCAATGTTTCTCATCAAAGAAATCTTGGGGCAAATTTGGCTCAGTCTGATTGGATAGTCTTTATGGACGCGGACAATAGACTCCCGAAATATTTTCTTGAGGGCTTGCTTTATAAAATCAAGGTGAACAAACTTGATGTTTTTACTTGTCAAACAGATGTTTGGGGAAAGTCAAAAAGAGACGAGGCCATTGTCCGTATAATAAATCTGATAACAGATCTGGCTTTGGCGATTAAGCTTCCTGGCGCTCAGGGAGCCTTGATTGGAATAAGGAGAAAGGCATTTAAGTCCTCGGGGGGATTTGACGAGAGCTTGCACTACGCTGAAGACTGGGAATTTATAAAAAATGTATATAGAAAAGGAGGAGTATTTAAGGTTCTTCGCGACCCCAAATATTATTATTCACTAAGACGCTTTAAAAGAGATACTAATATCAAAAACCTGGGTCGCTACACACTGCTTGTGTTAAAAGTTTTAACGGGAAGCAGGGTTAAACCCCAAGATTATCCAATGGGGGGCAGGATTGATAAAAGACCACATCCGCTTTTTTTAAAACTTTTAAGGCAGAAGCTTGGTAGTATTTCCCAAAAACAGAAGTTTGTAAAAAGCTTCCAGGTTGCCCTTAATAAACTTAAGAAATACTCGTAAATTTTATAAAAAAACTATTCCAAAAAAATAAAATGAAAAGCGGAAAAAAACTTTCTATCTTGCTTATTTCCGCAACTTATCCTCCTTCAACCAACGGAGTCGCTGTTTTGGTTGGAAATGTATTTTCTGAGCTAACTCGACGGGGGATGGAAGTTTATTTGCTTGCCCCTGAGGGTGATAAAAAAGTCAAAGACCCCAAAAACATTATTCGGTATCCATCAGTCCCCAATCCCTATCTAAAAGATTATCGCTTTCCGCTTTTGCCTCTCAATCAAAAAATTATACAGCTCCTGACGAAAAAAAGGTTTGATATTGTTCACGCGCATCATCCTTTCCAAATTTCATTTATGGCGGATGTTGTTTCTTCTCTTAACAATATTCCCTTCATCTACACCTACCACACATTTCTTGATAAATATATCGGGATATATCTGAAGTTTTTGCCCAAAAAATTAACTTCCTTTATTGCCAGTTATACAGGCACTGGGGTGTTTGGCAAGGCAGATTTGATAATAGTTCCATCAAAAAGTGTTAAAAGAAGATTAAGTCGGTTTGGTGTTAAAAAGAATATTGTGGTTTTGCCAGTTGGGACCCCAAAGTTTGAAAGTCCAAAAGAGTCAAAACAAAGCCTTCGCAAAAAATATGGTTTGCCGCTTCAAAAAACTTGTCTTTTGTGTGTTTCGAGAATTGGGAAAGAAAAAAACCTAAAGCTTCTTGTTGATTCAATGAAATACCTTCCAGAAAAATATGTTTTGGTGATTGCGGGGATGGGGCCCTATATGGGGGAGCTAAAAAACTTAGTTAAAAAGAAAAACTTAGAAAACAGGGTATTTTTAATTGGAAAAGTTGTATATTCAAAAATAAACGAAGTTTACTGTTTGGGGGATATCTTTGTTTTTCCGTCTCTGACGGAAACCCAGGGACTGGTTTTTCTTGAAGCTTCTTATTTTGGTTTGCCGACAGTTGCTGTGGAATCTGCAGTTAATAGGGAGTGGGTAAGGGGCGAATTTGGGATTGTGTCAAAAAATATTCCCAAAGACTTTGCGACGGCCATTTTGAAGGCGAGTAAAAATAAATCGCAATTAGGTAAAAAAGCGAAACAATTCGCAGCATCCTTTACAATTGATAAAACAACAAAGGAGCTTATAAATATATATCAAAATACTATCTCTAGTTATAATCAAAAAAAGCCGCTTAGCCTGATTAAGGAGAGGTTTTTTGAATTTCAAAAACACATTATTGGAAAGGGGTTTTAGTAAAACGTGAGAATTTCGACAATAAAATTATCAAGCTTCAGGAATTTTGCTAAAAAAGAACTTCTGTTTTTGGATGGGGTGAACGTCATTGTGGGGCCGAACGCTTCCGGAAAAACGAATATTTTGGAGGCAATACATCTTCTCTCAACAGGCAAAAGCTTCAGGGCGGGGGTGGAGGGGGAGATGGTTTCCCACAGTGCGGAGATTGCCCGCATTGCGGGAAAAGTGGATAGTGGAAAGATGTCGGCCATTGGCCTCGAGGTGGTTCTCTCCCGCGGAAAGATAGAGATAGACAAAGAGAAGATCCAAAAAATACCTAAAAAAAGGCTTTTGGTGAATAACGTTGCGCGGCGTTTAATTGATTTCGCAGGCAATTTTAAAACGGTTCTTTTTGGGCCATGGGATATGGATCTTGTGAATGGCCCCCCTGCCCTTAGGCGAAACTTTCTTGACTCTGTTTTGTCGCAAGTTGACAGGGAATACAGAAGAAGCACGCTTTCTTACGAGAAAGGACTGAGGCAAAGAAACAAGATATTGTGGGATTTGAGAGAGGTTTCGGGCTTTGGAGAAGTTGGACGTGAGCGGCTTCATTTTTGGGATAAACTTTTAATAAAAAATGGAAATTACCTGGGTGAAAGGCGCCAGGAGTTTGTTGATTTTTGCAATAGAGAAATCAAAAGCCAACAGCTAATGTCTAACGGATTTAGTCTGCAGTACGATAAAAGTGCAATTTCCGAAGGAAGACTTGAAGAGTATGAAAAACAAGAGGTTGCTGCGGCTCAAACGCTTGTCGGACCACATAGGGATAACTTTACTTTTAGAGTAAAAGAGCAAGGGAGTAAAAGAGCCGGAGAGCGAAACCTAGCAACTTACGGGAGTAGGGGTGAGACTAGAATGGGGATTTTGTGGCTCAAGATGCAAGAGCTGAATTTTATAAAAGAAAAAACATTAGTTAATCCAGTTTTACTACTTGACGATATCTTCTCGGAGTTGGATCATGAGCATAGAGATGCTGTAATGGGTATATTAAAAGAACATCAAACCCCACTTCGCCAAGGCTATGTGGGGCAAGCAATAATAACAACAGCCGATGAGCATTTTGTAGAGAACCTGCCCCAAAGTTCAATAATTAATCTCAAATAGTATGACTTTAGAGCACGGGTTTTTACCAACATCATTAGAAGATTTGGGAGTCCGTTTTAATAACAGGTCTCAAGGTGGGACCTCAAAAAAAGGTGAAGAGGGTGGAGTTGTGGTAAGAACAACTACAATAAAGAATGTCACGACCGGAAAACCGGCAGGAAGTGTAAGTATTACTGTATCTGCCGCACACAACGATAGTCCGCCAACATTGCCGGACGGAACGCCGCTATTGACCAAAAGCCAAAAAGCGGCCCAAGATTTTGAGAAGGCAGGAAAACCGACCGGAGGGGCAAAAGACGATTAATCTTTTTTGTCGTCTTTGTTTTTCGTACCGAACTTACTGAGTTGATAACTTATAAAAACAACCAAGCCCGTAACAATAAGCGCGTATATTGTGAGGGAGATTAACCCCGAACCCTTTCCAAAAAACGGTTTAATGTAAACATTAACCGTTTCTTTGATGACCTCATTCCAGGCAAGTGCCGAAACAAGCCCAAACCCGCTGGTAACAAGCTTTAGTGTGCGCTCTGTAAATTCGTGTCTTAGCTTATCGGCTTCTTTCAGTGCGTTAGTTGCCACGCTTTTTGCTGATTTTCTCATTCATTTTCCGCAATAATTGCGGTAATATCTTAATATGTATTCGCCAAAGTTTACCATATCAAATAAAATATTAAAAAATATTGCAGGAACGGAGGCGGCAAGGGAAGTTATTGAGAACGCCCCCCTTGTACCTTACTACGAGAAGCAGTTTCAGTCAGACGCCCTTGTTCGTCGGGTGCACCACGGAACCCATATCGAAGGAACAGACCTTTCCTTTGAACAGACGAGAAAGGTCCTTGAAGGACACGAAGTTGTTGCCCACGAAAGAGATGTTCAGGAGGTCATAAACTACAGATCGGTAATGAGTTTACTTGATGACCTTCTGACAAAGCGGGGAGGATATGATCTGGAGACCCTTTTTGATATTCACAAGGAAGTTGTAAAAAAAATAATTTCACCGGAGAAGGTGGGAGTTTTCCGAAAGACAAAAGTTGTAATAAAAGATGAAGGTTCGGGAAAAGTAATCCTTGAGCCCCCTCCCGAGAATAAGGTTCCGGAGCTTATCGATGACTTTTTTAATTGGCTTAATTCCGAACCCGCAAGTGAGGTCCACCCAATCATTAGAGCCGGTATTGCCCATTATGTTCTTGTTTCTATTCACCCTTTTGTAGAGGGTAATGGGCGAACCGTTAGGGCGTTTGCCAATCTTATTATGATGCGCGAAGGGTATAATCTTAAGAGATTTTTTGCTCTTGAGGAACATTTTGACGCTAATCCCGCATCTTATTACTTGGCCTTTTCTGAAGTTGACAAAAAGGGCAGTGATATTCAGGAGCGCGACTTGACTAGTTGGCTTGAGTACTTTTCCGGAGTTGTTGCTGTTGAAATAGAGAAGATTAAAGAGAAGGTTAGAAAAATTTCAATTGACACAAAATTGAAGGGGAAAATCGGCTCCCAAGTTGCACTCTCTTCCAGGCAAATGAAAGTAATTGAATATTTATCAGAGGTTGGTTCGGCTGCAATGCAGGACCTAAAAAGCACCCTTCCCATGGTTTCTGAAGATACTATTCTTCGGGACCTGACGGGACTTCTTGAAAAAGATATAATCCGCAAAGAAGGAAAGACAAAAGCGGCAAGATACACGATAAATAAGTAAAAATGCAAAAGTTAAGATTCAAAGTCAAATGTCGGTTTTAAGCTTTTAAATTATGCTAACGCGCGACCCGCAGTTTTTATACTTGGTTTTGATACTCCCAACTCTTTTCGGGTTGACTCTTTTGGGAGACGGGATAAATAAGATTGTCCATGAGGAACCTGGGGGAATAATAAGTTTAATTTTTGGAATAATATTTTTGGGAGTTGTTGTCGTTTATTATTTTTTCTTTAGTTCATATCTTGCACAATGATGATAGTTACAATTATTTGAAACTAGTTACTGGCTATGCAGTTTAAAGAATTAAGCGGTTATCTTCAGAAGCTGGAAGGCACTTCCTCACGGATTGAGATCACAAAAATTTTGGTTCAAATTTATAAAAAACTTAAGTTGGAGGATGTTGATAAGGCCACTTATCTTGTGTTGGGATCACTCGCGCCGGAGTTTTCTGGAGTTGTTTTTGGAATGGCCGAAAAAATGGTCGTGCGCGCGGTTGCTCAGGTGTATGGCCGGCAAACAGATGAGGTGGCGCGACTTTATAAAAATAAGGGAGATTTGGGTGAAGTAACTTTTGGATTGGCGAAAAATCTTAAAGACAGGAAAGCGAAAAAAGAGTCTGTTTCTGATGTTTATAGGAAGCTTTTTGCTATTGCAAAGGAGGGTGGCGAGGAGAGCCAGGAGCGAAAGCTAACAAAAGTCGCGGCTTTATTGAGAGATCTTGATGGAGAGAGCGCAAAGTATGTTGTACGTATAATTTTGGGAAAACTCAGACTCGGGTTTTCCGACAAAACCATACTTGATGCCCTGAGCTGGTTGGAAACGGGTGATAAATCTAAAAAAGGACTTTTGGAAAATGCCTACAATATCCTTCCCGACGTTGGAATTTTGGCCGCGAAGGTAAAGGAGATTGGCATTGAAAAGGCGGTTAGGGGGGTTGGGCCAAAACTAGGCACTCCTCTTCTTCCAATGCTTATGGCCCGCCTAAAAAGCCCTTCTGAAATGATTGAGAAAATGGGCAGGGTGTATGTTGAACCAAAATTTGATGGCTTGCGAATACAGATACACTTCCGCGCTGTGCGCGGAGAACAAAGGGCAAAGAGCAAAGAGCAAAGTAAAGAAATAGCAAACGAGATACGGAATACGAAATATGAGATACGAGCTTTTACTAGAAATTTGCGGGAGACTTCATGGATGTTTCCGGAACTTGGGGGGATAGAAAAATGGATTAGAGCAAGGGAAGTAATTCTTGATTCCGAAGCGGTAGGTGTGGATGAGGAGAGGAGGGCGATGGCTAATTTCCAGACAACAATGAGCAGGCGAAGAAAGCATGATATTGAGATTTTGGCCAAAAAAGTTTCAATCAAATTTAACGTTTTTGATGTTATGTATAAGGATGGCAAAAGTCTTGTTCACACACCCTACGAGGAAAGAAGAAGCATTCTTAAAAAAACAATTATTTCCTCCAGTTCCAAATCCAAAAAAGGGGAAATTTTACATTTGGTACCTTTTGAGGAAACAAAAAGCCCGGAGAGAATTACTGAAATTATGGCATCAGAACTAAGTAAGGGACTTGAGGGTATTGCGGTTAAGCGAGCAGACAGCGAGTATGTTGCGGGCAGAACCGGATGGAGATGGGTAAAGATGAAAGAAATTGAAAGCCAAAAGGCAAAACTTGCTGATACAATCGACGCTGTTGTAATGGGTTATTACAAGGGCAGAGGCAAGAGGGCTAGTTTTGGACTTGGGGGATTTTTAGTCGGAATTGTTTCCGGCCTAGAAAATATTAGCTCCTTAACCAAGATTGGGACGGGTCTTTCGGATGAACAGTTTAGGGTGCTCAAAAAAAGACTTAACAGCCTTGAAACCAGAGAAAAACCAAGCCAATATAGTGATGTGAACAAAACATTAATTCCCGATGTATGGGTGGAGCCCGAAGTTGTTGTCGAGATTGCGGCAGATGAAATAACTGCAAGCCCTTTACACACAAGCGGTTTTGCCCTTCGCTTTCCAAGATTAGTCAGGTTTAGGGAAAAGCTGGCCAAGGACGCAACAAGTGTTTCTGAGGTTTCAAGGCTTTATAAACTTCAACGCCGCTAAAATTTTATCCACCTGGCTCTGCTTTTGGTAAACATGAGTTTTGCCTATGTATATTTTCTTTAAGCTTGACCTTGGATAACTAAAGCCTGTTTAATGGGTTAATGACATTTTTACTTGTGCTTCTGATTCTCGTTTTTTCATTTGTTCTTATCAAGTCTGCCGATATGGTTATTGTCGGAGTTCGAAAGATTAGTTCAAGCCTTGGGGCATCAAGCTTTACAATTGCCGCCCTTGTGCTTGCAATAGGCACCTCATTTCCCGAGCTTTTTGTTGGAATTACTTCCGCCCTCGAAAATTCACCCAACTTGTCTTTGGGCGTTGTAATCGGATCAAATATTGCAAATATTGCCCTTATTGGATCTGTTGCCGCGCTATTGACAGGAAGAATCCGCATTAAGGGAGAGTATTTAAGGCGTGATGTTTACGTTGCCTTTTTCGCTGGGATATTGCCCATTATCTTAGTTTTTGACAGGGAACTGAGCCGGATTGATGGAATTATTCTGCTGTCGGTTTATATCTCCTACGCAACCGGCTTTTTTAGGGAAAGATATGAAGAAATCGGAATTGAACAAAAGAGGGAAAGTTTTTTTTATAGGTTTTTAAGAAGGTTTGAGAAAATAAATTCAAAATCTACCAAAGATTTTGCCCTGCTTTTTGTCGGAATAGCACTAATGCTCTTTTCGGCGGATGCTATTGTTAAATCCTCAGAGGCTCTTGCGGTAGGGGCAAATGTACCCCTATTTTTAATTGGCCTATTTGCAATTGCTGTTGGGACTTCGCTTCCGGAGCTCGCCTTTTCGATAAAATCTCTTCGGGGAGGGGAGCCTGCAATGTTTTTTGGAAATCTTTTGGGCTCCACAATTGCCAACTCAACTCTCATTATTGGAATTACCTCGATAATTTCTCCAATAAAAATAATTGCTTTTAATCAATATGTTGTGTCTGTTGTTGCCTTTATAATTATTTTTACTTCTTTTTGGATTTTTATTCGAACCAAGCGCAGACTTGATCGTTGGGAGGCTGTTATTTTGCTCTGTCTATATGCGATTTTTGTCTTTTTTGAGATTAGATAATTGTTGACAAGGCTTTCAACTCTGACTAAAATCTGACTAAACTGACCAAGTTTTTTTTGGTCGCATCTCCTGCCCGTCTTTTGTCGTGGATAACAAATTTCTGTATCCTGTGACTGAGAGAACCTTCCGGGAATACGCTAAAAGCATATTTACCCCCATAAGGCGGGGAGAGTGTGTAACAACCATATGGCTTCCCATGTCCGGAAGAAGAAAACACAATAGATTTCTTACCGAAAACATTCAGCTTTTTAAGAGCGATCTTCTGCGTTTTGACAGCTATGTTTTTGTGTACATTGAACCCCTAGAATTAACCCAGGAGAGTGTTTTGGGATATCTTCGTTTAATGGCCAAAGATTTAATCAGTGCTCTAAATAAAAAAGAAGGTGGAAAAGAAGCTTTGAAGGATGAGAACTTGGGGATTTTTGACAGTAGTTCCTCAAAATACTCTGAACTTTTTGAAAAGTTAAGTGGTCTTTTGGGAAATCTTATACAAAAAAAGTGGGAAATAGTCTTTTTTATTGGTGAATTTGACGAGCTCACTTTTGCCAATAGAACTTTTTATAACAATCTAAAAAGTTTGTGGGAGAGTTTATCACCGAGCTTTCACTACGTATTTTTGATGAGAGAGACTGTAATGAATGAAAAAAACCAGGAATCTTGGGGTGAGCTTAGTGAGCTTATAATGCAAAACATAGTATATGTTCCAATATTGGCCAAGGGCGATATTGACTATATGATAAAACGATTCAAAAAAGAGTTTGGTTTGCGCTTGGGGAGGCTTCAGATTCAAGAAATTAGGGAGGTTTGTGGGGGACATCCCTACCTTCTCAGAGTTGCCTTTAGGCTTCTTTCTAAAAATGCAAAGAGAAAAATCGCAAAAGAAGGTCTTAAAGACTTTCTTTTTAATAATTATGAGCTTCGATGGGTTGCCCGTAGGATATTTGATATACGAACCCCAGAGGAAAAGCAATTTCTTTTTAAAGTTGTTAATTTGGAAAACTTTGATGAGAGTAAGTATTCAGAGGCACGCACTTTTCTTTTAGAATCGGGACTTGTTTCCTTAGTTAACGGCAAGCTCAAGCTATTTTCTGAGATATTCGCAAGAACTGTGGCGGGAGTAGAGAAAACGAAGCTGCCGCGGGGCGATTTTAATGAGGAGGGAGTGGTTGGAATTGATCCTGTTAACGGAGCAATTCTTTTTAGGGGCAAAACTATTGAGGAAAAGTTTACAAGGCAAGAATACTCACTTTTTTCCGAGCTCGTTCGCGACAGGGGAAAACTGGTGAGGCGAGATACGGTTGGGCAGGTACTTTGGGGAAAGGCTTCTTATGAAAAGTATTCGGACTGGGCAATAGATCAGCTTATGAGCAAACTCAGAAGGAAAATTAAATCGCTGGGGATTGATGGAAACATTACCACAATCAAAGGCGTTGGATATAAGTTTCTTTGAATTTTACTTCAACTCAATGAAAAATAGTTAGATTTTTGTTGGATAAAACTCAAGCAGCGTTTTTTTCTCTGGCCTAATATATAACTTAAGAGTGAGGGAGTTTTAAGGAGGAAAAAACCTGATTTAGGCGGTTAGCCTTAAAATTTATTTTTCCTCCTTAAGCTCTGGGGAGGAGTAAGGTTTTGTAATATGACAAAAAACACAGTTATTTTGGGAATTATATCGCTGATGAAGTTTTATGTTCTATTGCTGCTTCTACCCTTTTTTATATTTGGATATTTTCTTCGAAATAAAAACTACTAAGCACTGACCAACTCCTTTGCTGTGCATATTGACAATAAACCTGTACTTTGAAAAGATAATGCTAGAAAGAGGGTGATTAATATGGTAGCAGAAAAAAAATCATCAACCGGTCTTCCAAAGTCCACTTCAGGAGCGATTTCTTATGTTTTGGGTCCGATTACGGGAGTTATATTTTTGATTATTGAAAAAGATCCTTTTGTAAGATTTCACGCGATGCAGTCAATTGTTGTTTTTGGAGGTCTTTTTATTGTCCAAATGCTTTTGACAATGACTTTGATTCTGGCAATCCTAACTCCCTTGGTTTCTTTGGTTGGATTTGTGCTTTGGCTCATGTTGATTTATAAAGCCTGGATGGGGGAGGAATGGGAAGTGCCTTTTTTGGGAAAGTACGCTAGAAAATTTTTAGCAAAGGCAAAATAACCCCAACTTTTGATATTGCCCGAAATAAACGAAAAGGCTTTTAATGCCTTTTCGTTTGTGGTGTTAAAATTACCTCTATAATCATGAAATTATTGGTAGGACTGGGTAACCCCGGAAAAAAGTATAACGAAACCAGACATAACTGCGGTTTTTTGGCTCTTGATGAGTTTAAAAGCCAAGCTTCTAAATCACTCGCAGACGGGGCGGGTAGCAAAGCCCCAATATCTAGTTGGACTAAAAGTGAAAACGCCAATGCACTCTATTGCAAAGTGCAAATTAAAAGCCAAGAAGTTGAGCTGATTAAGCCTCAAACTTTTATTAATAAATCGGGTTATTCTGTTGCTTATGCATACGATAAACATTCTCCCAGAAATGAGGATGTTTATGTTATCCACGATGATTTGGACATAGCTCTTGGGAACTTTAAAATACAGTTTGCCAAAGGCCCAAAGGCACATAATGGTTTGATTTCCATTTACAAAAGTCTTGGGACTAAAAACTTTTGGCACGTGAGGATCGGAGTAGAAAACAGACATCAGGCTTCAGAACTCAGACGACAAACCTCGGGAGAAGAATATGTTTTGGATAAATTCACAAAAAAAGAAAGAGGAATTTTGAATGGGGTTTTAGAAAAAGTTGTTGCAGAGCTCACTGCTAAGTTGGGAAATAATTAATAATGGCATTTTATACCTTTGACAAAATAACCCATTTTAAAAGTTCTCTAAGAGATGGAATTTCGGCAATATACCTCAATATTATTCTTAGGAGATTTGCGCTTTCTTTGGTCGGACTTTTTGTCCCTGTTTATTTATTTACAAAAGGGCAGGAGATATGGGGCGAAAGTATAACAAATGGTTTTGGGTTAATACTGATCTACTATACGTTTTGGGTGATAACAAAGCTCACCCTTCTTGTTCCGGTTGCAAATCTAATTGTTTCGGCTGGCTATCGATGGACGATAACTTTATCAAACCTATTTTGGATGCTACTTCTTGCGATATTTTATTTTTCAGAAGACTTTATTGGGCTTTTGTTTTTAGCTCCTTTCATTCACGCTTTTGCCACGACACTTTATTGGCTCTCCTACCACAGCTTATTTGCGGAAGACGGTCATATTAAGCACCTGGGGAGGGAGGTTGGTGCTTCTCAGCTAATCGGTTTGGCATCTTCGATTTTGGGGCCAATTTTGGGAGGGGTAATAATTGATAGGTCG
>Ga0187893_10007764_pt1 | contig 17339 bp, 12 predicted proteins | sample MA1701074metaG_FD_139574 | JGI IMG/M metagenome (GOLD analysis project Ga0187893, IMG submission 139574) | White microbial mat communities from a basaltic lava cave in the Kipuka Kanohina Cave System on the Island of Hawaii, USA - MA170107-4 metaG ... | reverse complement strand
TTGAGATTTGAGACGCATGAGTTCACGCAACGACAATCTTCTGGAAGTAAACGATCTGCGCACCTACTTTCACACCGACGACGGCGCCGTGAAAGCGGTCGACGGGGTCACGTTTGCCCTGAAGCGCGGCGAGACTCTCGGAATAGTTGGCGAGTCTGGTTCCGGCAAGTCCGTTACCAATCTTTCAATCATTCGCTTGATCCCAACACCGCCAGGAGAAATCGTCTCAGGTCAGGTGATCTTTGACGGTCAGGATCTGCTGCAACTGTCCAATGAAGCAATTCGCAAGATCCGAGGCCGCCGCATCGCCATGATCTTTCAGGACCCGATGACCTCGCTTAATCCCTTCATGAAGATCTCCAGACAGCTAATGGAGATCACTCAATTGCACCTGGGCCACTCCAAAGCACAGGCCTACGAACATGCCATCAAGATGCTCGAGACCGTTGGTATTCCTGATGCCCGAGCGCGCGTCGATAGCTACCCTCATGAATTTTCGGGTGGCATGCGCCAGAGAGTCATGATCGCGATGGCCCTCTCATGCAATCCCGAACTCTTGATCGCAGATGAACCAACAACCGCGCTGGATGTCACCATTCAGGCTCAAATACTCGAATTGATCAAGACACTCAAACAGGTCACCGGCGCCAGCGCGATCTGGATCACGCACGATTTGGGCATCGTCGCCGGGATGACCGATCACCTGATTGTGATGTATGCCGGAAAGGTGGTCGAGCAGGCGCCCACCAGGGAATTGTTTGCTATGCCCGGTAATCCCTACACTAAGGGGTTGCTTCGCTCGGTTCCTGACCCGACCGATGAACAAGGCAATCTGTATCAGATTCCAGGTCTGCCTCCGGATTTGGCGCATCTACCGGCCGGTTGTCCCTTTGCGGCCCGGTGTGAGCGGGCGGAAGAAATTTGCCGGCGCGAGTTTCCGCCGTTCGTCCAGCTTACGGCATCGCATTATTCGCTTTGCCATTTTGCAACGGAAGTTTATGAGGAGTCGCACAACCAACCTCAATAGAACGCAAGACTTCCTCAACAAAAAATGAGCACTGAAGACAAGAAGCCACTAAACCCCAACAATCCGAGCCCGGGAAACGGCCGCGGCGAACCCCTCGTCGCGATTCGCGACTTATTTGTACATTTTGACCTTGGCGCCAAACGCCGGCTCGAACCGAACCAGCGGCAACGTCGCCTAATCCTGAGCATAGTCGGCGCGGCCCTGGGAAGTGCGGTGCTCGTCGGCCTCGCCATTATCTTAAAGCTCTACCCGGATACCCTATGGGCCAGGATCCTCTTAATTTTCGCACTCTTTGTGGCCGCCTTTTTGATCGTTTATCAACTGGCTTTGCTCATTCTCGGTAAACGCGTGCCGCGCGTGGTGAAGGCTGTTGACGGAGTATCATTTGATATCTATAAGGGCGAAACCTTAGGCCTTGTCGGCGAGTCAGGCTGCGGCAAAACCACGCTGGGGCGGGCGATTCTGCGTCTTACTCAACCATCATCAGGTCAAGTGCTCTATCGCAATCGAGATCTCGCTCATCTTTCGAAGCGAGAAATGCGCAAGCAGCGACGTCATCTGCAAATTGTTTTCCAGGATCCCTATGCCTCGCTGAACCCGAGAATGACCGTGGGTCAAATTGTCAGAGAACCACTTAGTACGTTTCGGCTTGCCCGGGGGAAAGAAGCGGACAAGCGAGTCAGCGAGTTAATGGCAACCGTGGGGCTGAGCGAGCGCTTTATAAAGCGTTACCCGCATGAGTTCTCAGGAGGTCAGCGGCAACGCATCGGAATCGCTCGCGCGCTGGCAGTGGATCCAGACTTCATCGTGGCCGACGAGCCAATCTCAGCCCTCGATGTCTCAATTCAGGCGCAGATCATGAATCTGTTGGACCAGCTCCAACGTGAAAAAGAGCTGACTTATCTGTTCATCTCTCATGATCTGCGTGCTATTCGCCACGTCTCTGATCGCGTCGCGGTAATGTACCTGGGAAAGTTGGTTGAAGTTGCCGCAGCGAAAACTATCTATGACGACCCGCTGATGCCTTACACTCAGGCGTTGATCTCAGCCGTTCCCGTTCCTGATCCAATCGTGGAAGCCACGCGTCAACGGATGGTGCTGGAGGGCGATGTTCCCTCACCCATCAATCCACCGGCAGGATGCCGTTTTCACACGCGCTGTCCCTACGCCATTCAGGCTTGCCAGGAAGTCGTGCCGCAACTTGTCGAGATCCAGTCGAACCACTTCGCTGCGTGTATCCGCATTAGTCCCGAGCAACCTCACATCGAAAACGTCGCACCCGGCGAGGCGCCCGGCTTTACTGGCCCGTGAAGCTTTGATTTTCCCCGTCTTACCTCGTGAAAACTCTGCCGCATTAGTCATATAGCCATAAGGTAAGTTGTGCCCATGAGTTGTACAATTGCGGTCAATAGACTGTTCCACGATCGTGTCCCAACCCAGCCAATGGGTTTAACAAACGGTCGATGACAAAAAAGGCGCCAAAATCGCAAACGGTTATTCCACAGGAACATCCTGAGGACGCCCCTGTCGGCTGGGCGGCCGTCCAGGAACGATTAGCTGCCGCTTCGGGCTTGTCGATTCTCCTGATCGATGGTCATCAGCCACCCGCGCTCGTGGCCTCTAACAATAATTCTATCTGCCAGGCGTTTCAGTCCTCGCCGGAATATGTCAGCCTTTGCGATCCCTACTGTGGCGAGGCGCATCGCCGGGCCATGAGTGCCGGTGGCGTGGCGCAGTACAAGTGCCATGCGGGATTGCAATGCTTTACTTTGCCCGTTCAAATCGGCAAGGAGCGAAAACTAGCCGCAATTGGAGGGCGGGCCTTCGTATCCGGTGCAGATTATCGCGCGATAGTGGAACGTCTGCGCGGCGGCGATCTGGAAGACTTGCTGGAGAAGAATCCCTTTACCAACGTGATCTTCGCCGAACTGGCCAGTTTGGAACGGTTAGCGGATCGCTTAAAGCAGGCGGCCCTGGATTTCAGCCAGGGATCTTCCCGGAATGGCGGATCCGCCAGCCGCGGGCCAGCCCCGAAAGAATCGCTGCCTTCGTCGCAGACTGCCGTGGAGATGCAGAATCAGATAGATCATCTGCGAGGCGAGTTGGAATATCGCACGCGGCTCGCAGAGTCTCTCCGGCATTTTCTGGAACGCATCAGCACCAATGATCCGCAGAAAACCTACAGCGCCATTCTCACGAATTCGAAGGAATTGCTGCGAGCCGAGCGCGCTTCGCTGCTCGTGTTGGATGACGCGGAAAACGAGTTGATCGTCAAGGCTGCCGCGGGACTGCCAATCGAGATCGCTGATATTGGGCGCATCCGGTTTGGCGAGGGCATCGCTGGGCGAGTGTTGGAAACCGGAAAGCCGTTAGCGGTTGAGGACATCGACACCGGGGGCTTCCGGGCGGCGCCGGCAGAATGGCAGTACAAGACGAAATCATTCATCAGCTACCCAATTGCTATTAGCGGCCGGACGGTGGGTGTACTGAACGTAACCGATAAGTCCGGAGGCGGAAAGTATACGGACGTAGACTTAAGCTTGGTAGAAATCATCGGCCCTCAGGTCGCCCTGGCTCTCGAGCGGGCGGAGTGGCAGGAAAGAGCGAAAACCTTTCAGTTGATGTCAATCACTGATCCACTTACGGGCTTGCTTAACCGGCGCTATCTCGAGCAGAGATTGAATGAAGAATTGAATCGATCCAAGCGTTACGACTATCCGATGAGTTTTTTGATGATCGATATCGATGATTTCAAAACCTATAACGACATTAATGGTCACCAGGCTGGCGATCAGGCGTTGCAGATAACGGCGCACGGTTTGAAGGCGGTTCTTCGTTCCGCGGATGTAGCCTGTCGCTATGGCGGCGAAGAATTTGGCATTCTTTTGCCGCAGACGCCTGTGAATGAGGCGGGCGTAATCGCCGAGAGGATGCGACAGCGGGTAGCGGATACCGACTACCCGTTTGGCAGATCTCAACCGCTGGGGAGAGTAACGATCAGCATTGGTGTATCGACTTTCGGAAAACACGTGGATACCACCGACCGAATCATCGCTGCAGCTGATCGCGCTCTTTATAGCGCTAAGAGCAAGGGTAAAGACCAAATAGAATTTTATAAGGACGAATAGGCAACGCCCCGGCGATGACGGACGGAGAACCCCCTACAAAAGCGCGGCGCATTCTGGGTCGGGTGGCAGCGCACGACTTCATTGGAAGAGCTGCGGAACTCGAGCGACTAGTGTCGCATCCCAGCATGTCTCTCGAAGCCCGTGGTCTGCTGCTGTTGCTCACCCCGTCGGCCGGCGTCTGCGAGTTACTTCGCCAGGCTTACGATCGCCTATTTCAACGACGTGACGATATCGTCCCGATCTATTTTTCGATTACGCGAAGGGAAACGACCGCGGTCAGTGCGGCGATTGAATTTCTCAATACCTTTGTGCTTCAGTATGTGGCCTATCGTCGCAATGAGCCGTCTCTCTGCCAAACCTCTCTTACGCTAAACGACCTGGTTCAGCTTGCCCCCCCAGCAGATTCGGAATGGATTGAGCGATTGGTGGAGATTTACAATCGCGAGCGCTTCGGAAATGACGACCGTGCGTTTGTGCGCTTTTGCCTCAGTGCGCCTCAGCGGGTTCCGGCACGTAACGGCCGCCCGTTTGTCATGATCGATGGCGCCCAGTTGTCAGAGAACCTTGACGGAAAGGCCAATCTGGCGGCAGAGATGTTGCGTATCTTTTGCCGCTCGAGCCTTTCCTTTGCGATAGCTGGTCTGCGCCGGCAATTGCTCGACGCCGCTTATCGCGCCAACTGCAACTTTGAATCGATTGACATTCTGCGCCTCGCCAAACTTGCCGACGAAGATGCTCGGCGCCTGGTTGACCACGTGGCACTCAAACAGCACGTGGTGATTAACGAGAGGACCAGGGACCTGCTGGTGCAGCAATTCGAGTGCAGCCCCTTTTTTATCACCGCGCTGTTGCAGGCCGCCCGGGAGCGCAATATTGCCCTGGATAATTATCTCGACTGTGAGAGGTTGTATACCGACGAACTTTTGGGAGGGCGAATCCATCGCTACTTCGCTTCCGTCCTCGATGATATAGCGCCGCAGCCGGATGTAAGGCGTTCGTTGATTCGGGTGTTGTGCGAGGCGTTGTCAGGTGCGGGACTGAAAGCCTCGTTTGAAAGCTGGCGCAAGATATTGAACGTTGAAGCCGACCTCCTGGAGAAGATCCTGCATGGGCTGCATGTCCAGGAATTTATCAACTGGGATGGCGTGTCGATACAGCCGGGAGCGGCGCCGCTAGCGTGGAATGATTATTTGAATGCGAGACTCCGAATGGACGTTCTCGACGAACCACGGGCTCTGGTCGTGGCCGATACCATCGCGGCGGCGCTCAGACGGGCCCCAGACACGATGGAGCGGCACCTCCGCCGCATCGCGACTGTCGGCCTGCGCGAGTTGCTGGCAAGGTTTGACTGTCAACGCGTGCCTCAGACTCTGTTTCACTTTGAACAGTTTGGCAAGAGTTACAAAGGGGAGTCTGCCAAGACGGTGATGACTGCACTGGAATCGGAAACTGATCTTCTCAGGTTGCCGCAGGTGGTCCACATAGCCGGTTGCGAAGCGTTCAGGTCGGAGGCGCATCGGAGTTCCGGATCGGAACGCTGCTTCGTTGCGCACGCGTTCGAGGGAGCTTCTTACACCGACGCCAGCCAGATCGTTTGGTTGGTTGCGGATATCGAGTCCAAGCTGGAAGTCAACCGCCAGTTAACTGAAACCTGGTGCGATCGTCTGGAGGCGCTCGCGGTAAAATTGGGCTTTTCTCGAACGCGGATTTGGCTAATCTCGAAAGAGGGCTTTTCCGACGAAGCGCTAAAGGTGTTGGGCAAACGCGCGGCCTATTCCTCGAGCCGGCAGCAGGTTGATCTCCTCACGGCAATGATCGGCGAGGAACGCTCAGCGCCGCAGTCACATTCTCCGGGTGATGAATTTGTCATGATCCTGCCCATGGGTGAAGATAACGAGCTGGTTGCCGCGAGTACAGTCGAACAGATCGCGCGTCGCCTCAACTTTGGACCGGAGGCGATTAACCAAATCAAGCATGCCATCGTGGAAGCCTGCATCAACGCGACCGAACATAGTTTAAGCCCGGATCGAAAAATTTATCAGCGCTTTCGAGTTGAAAGTGATAAATTAGTGGTCACCATTTCCAGCCGCGGCGTAAGGCCTTCGAATCTGGCGGCCCAGAACGGAGAGCTGGAAGCCCCGCGGGGCGAAAGCGAGTCAGCCAAAGAGCGCCGGGGCTGGGGACTGAAACTAATCAGATCGTTAATGGATGAGGTTGAGTTTGAACGGGTTGACGAAGGAACGAGTTTGCGCATGACGAAGTACCTGCGCCACAGCTCTCCTTGAGGCAATGGTTACTAACCTTTGCCAATGACCGTTAAGTTTGACCACAGGCAGGTAACTTCAGCCAACACAAAACCCATCATTGCAAACGCATTGTTTTATTCTTTCAGTTTCTATAGATCCGACAATCCAGGGGGGAGGCGAGTCATATTGTTCTTTTGATTCCATTGAAGCAACGCGCGGGAAGGGGGCGACATCGTGGGGGATTCAAGCGCCTTTTTCGTTCGCTCACATTGCGTAGGAACTACCGCCGTAATCTATGCGAGCGACTACCTGAATAAACTAGCCGGCGAGAGAATCGAGCGTGAGTGCAAGAAACAGCTTGATTCGGGCTGCCGCGCCCTGGTGATCGATTTCGGCGATACTGAGCTGGTCAACAGCATCGGAGTTTCGATTTTGCTCGGCATCATCGATATCGCCGAGAAGAACGGAGCGCGGGTGATTTTCTCGGACGTAAATAATCAGACCGTGGAACTCTTTGAGATGCTCGGGCTGACGCGTCACGTCGTGCTGGCAAAAGACGAGCAGGAAGCGCTTTCCACCCTGAGCGGGTTCGGGCAACCAGCCACGGCACTCAGCCACTAAGTCTTCAATGGAGTCGACGACACAAAAGCTGATTCACACCTTTGGCGCGCTCGCTGACCTGGGTCAGGAGATCGCAAACAAGAGCGAATTCAATGAGATGGTCCGCACCTCTCTGCATCTGCTGCTGGGCACGCTCGCAATTCGGCGAGGAGCAGTAGCCGAATGTTTGCCGGCGTGTGAAGACATCGAATGCCTGGCGGTTTGGGGACTTGGCGATGATGGGCGGATTCGACTAACAGTAAGCTCCTCCGAGCAGGAAGCTTTTCTCACTTCCGGGCTTTTGCTGCTCAGCTCACCAATCGACGATCCCCGGCTCGCCAATTTCTTTGAGCGGCACCGGCCAGAGTTTCAATGCAAGGAAATCGAACTGGTTGTGCCCATGGTGGTGCGCGGCGAATTAACCGGCTTGGTTTTGTTGGGCGGTAAAGCGAGTGGAGAGCCTTTTGCCGAGGCCGAGCTCGAAGTCATCCGAGCGATGGTGCGGCACGTGGGCGTCGGTATTCACAGCCATCGGCTGCTGGGCCAGATCGAGCAGCGCGCCGAAGAGAACCGCAGACTTTACGACGACTTGAGAGCTATTTATCGCGACACAGTCAGAGCTTTTGCGGCGGCCATCGATATTAAGGACAAGTACACGCAAGGCCATTCTGAGCGCGTGGGAAAGTATTGCGAGATCATTGCGCGCGAATTGGGATGGGCTGAAGAAGAGGTTGAAGGGATCGCCATCGCGGGCTATCTTCACGACATCGGAAAACTGGTCGTCGAGCGTGACATTATCAACGCGCCTTACCGGATCGACGCCAAAGAATCGAGCGAGCTCAATCGTCACCCAGCCGCAGGATTTGAGATTCTTTCGCCGATACATCATCCCTACGCAGACATCCCGCTGATGGCAAAATATCACCACGAACGGCCGGATGGCCGCGGCTATCCTGATGGCTTGAGCGGTGATGAAATTCCTTTTGGGGCAAAGATTGTGACGCTGGCGGATTCTTTTGATGCGATGACCACGGATCGACCTTACAAAACCCGTCGCTCATTTGAAGATGTGATTGAAGACTTTCGGCGTAACACCGGCAAACAGTTTGATTGTCGAGTTGTTTTGGCGTTATGCCGGGCAGTCTTGAAAGAAATCGATGGCGAAGTCCGCGAGCGCCGGATCTTGAAGATGCTGGGCAAGAACTACATTGACGGCGCCCGTGACATTCCGCTCATCAAGCAACTCATCTCTGAACTCGACCCCAACCAGAAATCCGCCGCCGCCAGCGCCTTGTAGGCGTGGCCCTCCGTGGCCACCCCTCGGTTGAATTCGGGCGTTCGATGAAATGAATCACTTGGGGGCGGCCACGGAGGGCCGCCCCTACAGTGATTTATTTTGGCTGAACCCTTAAGACGAAGTTGCAGATCGCGATCTTCTGGTCAGGTAACACTTCGGCGCGCTCTTCACGAGGAATCTCCTGGCCTCCAATCAACGTCGGATTACGGCCCTTGGGGACCAGCCAGTAGCGGCCGTCATTCTCACGCGTAAGCACCGCGTGCACCCGGCTCACTTCCGGATCGCCCTTCAACGGCAGGTCGACAGTAATCGTTCTCGAGCCACGGCCTATCGTAATTTCCGGCTTGGTGATGGGCACCACTGCCTCGCGCACGCCATTTCTCCAGACTTCAACCGCGTAAAGCTCAACCACCCGAGGCCGGACAACGGTCTGCTCGCTGCTGACCTCTTCGACCGTCTCTCGGATCGTATCGTTAGGATTGAAACTCGGCGGTACGGCCTCAGCCCGCGCCGTCACCATCGTGTGGCCACTCTCAGTCTCGTCCCACACGGCCTGAACCCGAAACTCACCTTTGTTAAGCGTGCCATCGACGCGCAGCTCAACAGCAAACGACTTTGCGGCAAGCTGCGTCGAGCCACTTAACTCTCTCGCTCTCTCGGAAAGCACGTGAAAGAGTCCCTGCTCCAGCCCCCGCCGCTTGTCGCCTTGCCAGTCCTTATCGTCGTCCGAACTGAGATAGACGATATATTCACGCGGAATGTAAGTGGGACCGCCTGGAGGGGTGAACATCTCGCGCTGCATGACGGCTTCTACTTCGCGCGCAATCTTCACCAGAAATTCTTCCCAAATTCTTCGTGGCCGCGCCGCCTCGTCCGCCGCCTCAAGCAGGTCTTCGCCACTCTCTCCGTCTATCCACTTTCTAATTGATTCAAGCAGTCCCATAGGGGGTAAATCGTAAACGGTAAATAGTAAATGGTAAATAGTGAAGTTGAATTGAACAGGTACCGCCAGAGGGTCCCACGAAAAAAGCGGTTAGTCGAACCTGACAAATCTCTTATTAATCCAGCCCTGATCCGAGGAAAACGGATCAGTTTTGGGCCGACCATGCTGCAAGACCCGAACCTCGTACCAGTTATTGTCTTCTTTCAGAATTTTTACTCTGGAACCAAACTCAGCCAGGCCAATCGCAGGATTGGCGGCACTGGGATCGGGGCGCAGATTTACGTCCGTCGTGGTGACGCCCTCGCGGCCGACTATAAAAAACTCTCCAACTCCAGGAAGTCCACCAATCCAGGGATTCCAGCGGGAGGTAACGTATTTGTGCGTCGCCAGCAGCATTCCCGAGAAAAGCAGAATGAGCACCAGCGCTACAATGAATCGATGCGTTCGCCGGGGCCGCGACGCTGGCAGGGCTTGACCGCCGTAATTCCCATTTCGAGGCTGCTGTGGAAAAGGCGCGACCACGTTTCTGCGAGCGGGCTGGCTGGCGATGTTTGCCGGCGTATCTTGAGTCTGAACAGTGTTGACTGGCACGACTATGCGCGGCCGTTTGGCAGTATCGAGATCGACATAGGCAGCCTCCGGCTCGCTCGCAATCTCAAAACGAGGTTTTGGTGGAGCTTGAGTAAGTTCTTCGGGTTCGACATTCAGCTCCGCGCTCGGCTTGCGCCGAGGGTCTGCTTCGGCAGCGCTAAGCGGTCGCGTGGGCGCAAGTGACGCTTCAGCCAACTCATCCCAAAACTCCTCGACGGACTGATAACGATTCTCCGGACGTGTCTGTGTCGCCTGCTCGAGGACCCGCAGCACGGGTGCTGACCAGTAGTGACCGCTAATCGCCAGTGGTAATTCCTTAATTGGATGATGCGCAAAACGGCGTGGCGCTTCACCCGCGAGCAAGCTGTAAGCGGTTTTCGCGAGTGAATAAATGTCTGCGGCTGGGGTCAGATGCTCATGTGAAGAAACGAGGGAGCCAGTGTCAAGTTGGCCGGTCTGCAGCAGAGGATTATGTTCAGGCGCGGCGTAGATATTCGTTCCCACTCTGGTGATTGCGCCTTCCGTGGCTTCAAAACGAGCGACGCCAAAATCAGCAATCTTTAAAATCTTGCGATCCGCCGTTAGCAACAGATTCTGTGGCTTTATGTCGCGGTGGATGATGCCGCACTTGTGCGCGTGCGCCAGACCAGAGCATACCTGTTCGAGATAAAAGAGAGCCTTGTCAATCGGTAGGGCATGATTGCGCGAAAGAACCGCCAAGTCTCCACCGGGCAAGTATTCAAGCACAATGTAGTGAAACGTCGTGTTGGCAAGATCAATCGCGGTTCCGTGCCCCAGCCGGCTGATGATGTTCGGGTGGCGAACCCGGTCAAGCGCAACTGCTTCATTTTGAAAGTTCGCTACCAGTGTTCGTTCAAGGTCAGCGTCGGGCGTCTCCTGTAGAAAAACATTAAGCGCCTTAATCACTACGGTGACAGGCCCGCCTTCAGGAGCGGCATTGTCCTTGGCAACGTAGATCTCCGCGTAGCTGCCTCGGCCCAGGCATTCAAGAACGTCATACCGGCCGTCTAATCTGCTCTGTTGTAACTTTAGTTCCGGCATCAGCTCAAAGTTCCCGTCCGTCCGCTCAATCGCGTCTCCCTTAGATGCTAGGGCCAGAAGAATACACTCCTTCACATCTAAAAAAGTGTAACAGCCGCAGCTTGATGCTGGGCGGAGCCGGCGCCACGGCCATTTGTCTCAGGGAGAATTATTATTGGCGGGCCTTTGCAGCATTTCGTCAAGACGAGTCGACGCTCGGGGTTTTTCTTTTTCGGACTTGATCGCAAGGGCAGCGAGCGCCAGCGTCGCCTCTTTTCGCAATGTTGAATTAGCGGGAGAGCTGTCCAGATCCGATTTCATGATTGCCTGATCAAAGGCTTGCGCCGCCTCGTCGCTGTTTCCCGTAAGCATGGATGCGCGGCCGTATAGATATAAGAATCCCGGATCCGCCGATTCCAGCGGGCTCTGAAGGTTCTGGGCGGTCAGTTTGCTTTTCATTTGGTTGGCAAGCCAGCCACTTGGGTTTGCGTCAACCTCGCGGCGGCTCCGCTCAAACTCCAGGATGGGATCTTCGGTTACGACCAGTGAAGGCGAGGTCTGCGCCTGCTGATTCAGGCCTTGATTAAGAAATGGTATCGGCCCTTGATAGCGCCTGCCGGCATAGAAAGCAGCCCCCACCGCCGCTACGAAAAACAGAAACAGAAACACTCGTCCAATCGATTTACCAAGACCGCCTTTAGAAGTTGAGGCGGGAATGTTCAATTTTTGCTCGGGCGTACTGATTTGTTCTGCCGCGCGCATGTCAGCCGCTGGAAATGCGACGCGCGAAGCTGGAATCAGTGGATCATCCGTAGTATCTGGATCTCCCGCGAAAGCTTTCTCATAGTTAAGATTTACGGCAGCTACCCTCTCTGTCTCCGGTGAGATAGTGCGTTGCAAGTCCTCCAAACGGTGATCGGGAGAGATGCGCTCGCCGCAGCGCAGGACAACTGCGGTGAGATTATCTTCCGCGCCTCGCTCGAAGCACCGCCGCTTCAACTCTTCACACAGAGCCGGTAGCGTTTCCTGCGTAATAATCAAATGCCGCAGCTCATTGTCTGAAATATGGCGCGTGATCCCGTCGGTACACAGCAGGAATTCCGTTCCGTCTTCGATCTCGATGGTTTTCAAATCGACTTCGACGGTATTTTCGGCGCCCAGAGCGCGGCTGATCACATTCTTACTCGGGTGATTGGCCGCCTGTTCGACGGTCATCCTTCCGGCGCGTACTTCCTCTTCAACGACCGAGTGATCCTCCGTTTCGCGGATCAGAACGCCTTCCGGGGTGAGGCGGTAGAGACGCGAGTCGCCGACATGGCCGATGGTCGCGACATTTCCCTTGAGGTGAAGGGCCACGATGGTCGTCGCCATCATCGAGAATTTCACATGCTCCTGAGCCATCTGGTGAATTGACGCGTTCGCGCGTTGGATGGCCAGCTCCATCAGATCCTCAATATCCTCACCGTCTACCTGATGACTAAATGCGTCTTCAAGCACCTCGATGGCGGTTTGCGAAGCGACCTCACCGGCTTCGGCTCCACCGACTCCATCGGCTACCGCAAAGATGCGATGCTCCGCATTCTGCAAGAAAGAGTCTTCGTTAAGCGGACGTCTTTCGTTCAGGCCACGATCAGTGATGGCCTCGGACTGTACCGGAAACGCACTTGCCGGCTGGTTCATTGGACCGCCTCCAGGGTAACTGAAGAAGGTTGTCGCTTTGAGGGTCTGCTGACGAGCAGCTTATCCCCAGCGTTGCGGTGAGAAAAAGCCATAAGCATGCCTAGCATCGCATAGCTTGTAATCAAACTAAAACCGCCGTGACTCACGAACGGCAGCGTGATTCCGGTCATCGGCAGCGCGCGCACTATTCCTCCAATGTTCACCAGGGCTTGAAAGCCCATAAAAGCAGTGAGACCAGCCGCGCAGAGTTTGGTAAACATATCACGCGCGTCGAGGGAAGTGCGAACACCCGCGACCACGAAAACAATAACTGCAAGAATGACCACGGCTCCGGCTGCCAGCCCTTCCTCCTCTCCAATGGCTGCGTAAACATAGTCTGAATCGGCGATGGGAATAACCTCGGGAAAGCCGAGCCCCTGGCCCCGGCCCGTGGTCTTACCCGAAGCGATTCCGAAGATAGCCTGCGAAGGCTGGAAGGCGAGCTTGTCAAACCAAATGTCGATGTTGACCGTTCGCTGCATCGCCGGGCTCTGTTCCGCAAGCTGCTTCAGCTCCGGGTTTTCACGAAGTGCATCCTCATAGTCCTTCTTCCACCAGGAAGTCTCAGGCGAGGGCGGATCAAACCCATCGAGCCAGAGATGAAATCGCTGCTGGATTCGGGACGGGAGCATCGCTTGAATTGGTCGGGCAATGGTCGGCAGTAAGGGCACCTTTTCTTGCACACTTCGGGGCAAAGCGCCCACAACTAAAATGCTGATCACCAAAAATACCGAGCCCACAAACAACAAAAGCTGCGGCCAGCGACGCACCGCGACGAGATAGAGGGTGGTATACGCGCCGCTGAAAATCAGCATCTGGCCAAAGTCCTTCAGGGCAAAGAAAGGGACGAAGGGAATCATGGCCATGACCACCAGCGGTACGATGTCCCGAGCTCGCGGAATGCCCCAGTAAGTTTCCGCTAGATCCTTGTAGCGGGCCGTCAAAATTCCCGCAAAGCCCACCAGAAAAGGGATCTTTGCCGGCTCCCAGGGGGTCATGTTTCCCAGGCTTTTCCCCGCGCTTGACGTGACGACGGCAACAGTAAGAGGCAAGAGCGTGAACAGGACGATTATGAAGCTGTTCCGCTGAAGCCACAAAAGAAAACCATCGCGCACGCAAAGCGAGTAGGCCACGGCAAAAGCAAAAAACGAAAAAATCGGGACCCAAGTGTAACTTGCGGTAAGCGCATTCCAGACTGTGTAGTTAGAAGGGCGTCGTGGCAGTTGATCGATGTCGATGGGTTGAGCCGGTGTTGGCGGCAGCCCCATCATTTGCTTTTTCGCCGGATCGTAGTTCTCCAGAATGTAGCGGGTGCGCAACGCTGCCATCTTTTCCTCGCGCGCCGCCGCTTTGTTTCGAGCGTTGTATTCCGGATCGCTATAGAGCCGGTATTGAGTCAACGTTCCGACCGCAAAAAGCAAAACCGCCGCGGTGAACAGAACCCAGTTGCCCGCAAATTTCATGACTCGTGACAACCAGATCACCAGAATCATCAGCGGCACAAACATAAAGAGATCGCGCGCCGCGCCGACGATCGAAGTTTCATAACCGCGCAGCAGCGCCGCTTTGTGGATAGCGACATAGCCAGCAATCTCAAACCCGAGAATCAGCAGAATTATGAAAAGATGTGACGAAGCGCGGTTTTTCATTAGTTAGTGATCGCGATTTTTCTTAGTGCTATTTTCGTGTGATTCGTGGATCCCTGGTTTTCATTTGGCTGACGGTCCACCCGGGCCGCGTTTCTTGACGCATGCTGATGAATTGCAACTTCTTGCTATTGTCCCGGTGGCCTGGCTCTCGACTGACCGGTTCGGGAAGGCTGCGGTTGCTGAGTGTTCGCGACTTTGAAATAGCCAAGGTCTCTCGCTTTCAGCACCAAAGCCGCAGCAATCGGCGCCGCCGAACGCGAACCGTAACCTCCTCCCTCGACGATCACCGCCATCGCAAGCTGTGGTCGCTCGAGCGGGGCAATACACAGAAACCAACCATCAATGCGCGGGTTCTGCTCGTCCATGATTGTCTCTTCGTATTCGCGAATGATGTTGCCGCGGTTGTCTCTTTCTATGCGGCGTCTGGTCTTTGGTTGTCCGGTCTTTGGGTCGTAAACCGGCACCACTTTTTGTGCGGTTCCGGTCTTTCCTCCGGTATTGATGCCCGCGGCTTTCACAGGCGCAAACACCCCTCTGGCCGTCCCGCTCGAGCCGCCCGTGACCAGGCCCATAATTTGTCGCATTCTTTGCGCCGTCTGTGGTGACGTGATCTGCTTAAAGACTTCGGGGGGCCGATCGAATTCAATCTTCGGCTTCATGAGCTTGCCTTCCATGTTGGCAATGGCAGACGCAGCCAATGCCATTTGGAAAGGAGTCATCTGGCCGGCATAGCCCTGGCCGTAACCAATCAGTGCGAGGTCATATCTGGTGACCTGCTTACCGGTGACTATCGTTGCCTCCCTGGGGGCAAGTGCGCGCTTGACCGCCTCGGTACTCGCGTTCCAAATCTCGGGCTCTTTGCGGCCGCGTAAAGCCTCGACCGGTGTGTCGTAGGCTCCGATCCCGAGAAGTTGGGCCGTTTGCTTAAGCTTTTCGGGTCCCAGCTTGACGCCCATCTGTGCGAAGTACTGGTTGCAGGAAACCTCATAGGCGACGTCGATTCCAATCCTTCCATGCACTTCGCCCGGTCCAGCGTCGTCATAAATAACGTTTGCGCCCGGCGCCGCGTAATAACCTCCGCCGCTGCACACAAATTCCGTATCCTGCAAACCGGAAACGAAGGCTCCAATCATGGTCACGGTTTTAAAAGTTGAACCGGGAATGTAATAAGCGCCCAGCGCTCGGCTGACCAGCGGACGATCGCGCTGATTGGCTTCAAGACGAACCCAGGTCGCTTCTCTTTCAACCTCTTTAAGGCTGTAAGAAGGTTCGCTGTAGAGCGCCAGCACTTCGCCGGTTTGCGGATTGAGTATCACAACCGCTCCGTGTTTGCCCTTCAACTGATCGACTGCCGCTTGTTGCAGCTCACGATCGATCGTAAGGCGCACATCCTTGTTGCCCTTGTGCTCGAGGGTTTCGCCCTTCACGACTTGCAATGCTTCCGGCAGCGCGCCGCTCTCGGTTCCGAAAAGCGCCCGCTCGAGCCCGGGATCGCCGCGATCCGAGCCAAAGATATGGGCCATCGCCTTGTCCATCGAGTACTCGCGAGTGATGCTGCCATCGCCATTGCGCCGATAAAAAGCCAGCGCCTTCTCAAGTTTTCCGCTGCGGTCGAGCAACCAACCGCGCAGCGTCGATTCAGACAGTCGGCGGTTGCGCAGATCTTTATAAGACAGCTCCTGAAATTTTTCGTTACTCTCGGCGGCATAGTGGGCCCAGTAGATGTGGAACCCGAACAGTCCTAAAGCGAGCAGCACAAAAAGCCAGCGCAAGGCACGCAAGCCTCGATTGGTTGAGGTTGAACCTAAGCGCTTCTTTACTTCTTTGGGGAGATCATCGGGCACAGTTACGGGTGTTGCCGGGCCCCGGCGGCGATTGCGGAAAAGCGAAATCACCAAAAGCAGGAGGATCAAAAGAAAACCGCCCACGTAGATCAGCGTGAGCAGTGCAGGAATTCTTTCGGGCGCGTGAGAAACAATGGGGGTGGGCGTGGGCGATTGCAGTAAAAACCAGGATGACATAATTGAATACTCTTACGCCTTTTTCTTAAAACGAACTTCTACATCGCCAAAGCCTATCACATCGCCATCCTCAATGTGTCGAGCTTCGCCGTACGCAATGCGGCGCCCATTGATATACGTTCCATTGGTTGAGCCTGTATCGGCGACCAGCAAAGTTCCCTCGTGATTCATTACCAGCGTTGCGTGGATCTTCGAGACGCTCGTGTCGTTCAGTGAAAGCTCATTATCAGAAACTCGTCCGACATTTAGACGTTTTCCACCGGGTTTGAAGATCAGTGGAATCTCTTTGGTGTCGTCGCGTCTGGTAACTCTGGCGAGGACAGTCACGTCGGGCATCGGCGGTGCGCCCCTGGGAATTACGACATCGAGTGCGCGCTTTTCCTCGTCCTCTCTTCTTAGCTGTTCCTCAAACTCCCCAAAGGTCGGGTTGACGGACACTCCGGTGGTGAAGATATCTACTTCGGTTTCTATAGTTACTGGGCCGAGCGTGCGATAACGATGATCGTTTATGTGGTCGATGGCCTCTGCGAGAACTTCGTGTTCCAGCTCCTGCAAAATTTCCGGTGGCGCCTCTGAGTGCGTGCCCCATTCCACTTTTAGCTTCAGATGATGTGGAGCAACCCGGCCTTTTGGTCCCTCATCGCGCACGCGCTCATCGATTAGGCGCTTCATGCGGTCGGTTAGTTGGGAAGTTGTTAGGCCGCTCTTGGGGGCCACTGTGCGGCCAAACCTTCGGTCGACAACTTCGCCCATGCTTTCGAGCACCCGCCGCAGCAGGCGTTCAGGCAACGCCTCTGATCGGTTTCGTTTAGGCGGAGGCTTTAGCTTTTCAGTCATGAAAGTTCAATACGCGAATGTTGGTAAGGGGGTTCGGCAATCAGGTGTCAGGTGTCGGGTATCACAGGTGTCGGGTATCAGGTGTCGGGTAATGGGTAACTGGCACAATCTTTATTTTCTCGATGTACGCGATATTGCTCACGTCGTTAAGTAAGCGTCGTTAAGTAAGTAGGCCTTTTCCTATTGCACCTGACCCCGACACCGGATACCCCACACCTGACACCCGACACCTGACACCCG
>Ga0187893_10007763_pt1 | contig 17339 bp, 13 predicted proteins | sample MA1701074metaG_FD_139574 | JGI IMG/M metagenome (GOLD analysis project Ga0187893, IMG submission 139574) | White microbial mat communities from a basaltic lava cave in the Kipuka Kanohina Cave System on the Island of Hawaii, USA - MA170107-4 metaG ... | reverse complement strand
GGAGTCATCATAGCTCAGCGGCGAAGGAAGCGGCGCGCCTCCGGCATGCGCAGCGCCAGCGTGAGCCCGAAGTAGACGGCGATCGCGGCGACGATCGGGACGCCGACGCGGTACGCCCGGTCGAGCGTCAGCCCCAGGCGCGGGATCGACGGCAGGTGGCGGCGCAGCAGCCAGGCCGCTCCCGCCATGACGAGCGCGGCGGCCAGCGACAGCGCGAACGTCCGCGCGAGCGCGCCTCCGCGCACCTCGACGCGCCGGCGCAGCAGGGCCTGCAGCGCGACGAAGCTGACGAGCCCGCCGATCGACGTCGCGAGCGAAATCCCCGCCTCGCCCATCGGTCGCACGAGCGCCAGCGCGAGCGCCAGCGTCAGGACGACCATCGACGACGACACGCGCACGGGCGTCTTCGTGTCGTCCATCGCGTAGAACGCCCGCACCTGCACCTGGTTGGCGCAATAGAAGGCGAGCGAGAGCGAGTAATACGTCATGACCGCCGCCGCGCGCGCCGTCGCCTCCGGTCCGAACTGTCCGTGCTCGAAGATCAGCTGGAGGATCGGCTCGGCGAAGACGACCAGCCCCACGGTCGCGGGCACCGAGAGATAGACCGTGCCGCGCATCGACTTGTCGAGCAGCTCGGTGAACTCCGGCCAGCGCTTCCCGGCCGCCGACGCCGCGAGCGCCGGGAAGGCCGCGGTCGCGACCGCGACGCCGACGAGCGAGAGCGGGAACTGCGTGAGCTGGTTGCCGTAGTAGAGCGCCGACACCGCGCCGTCGCCCGCGACGCAGAGCTTGGCGATCACCGTGTTCAGGAACTCGTTGATCTGCACGAACGAGAGTCCGAGGACCAGCGGCGCGAACTGGCGGCCGACCTCCCGCAGCGCGGGATCGCCGAGCGCCGGGTCGGGCGCGAGCGAGGCGCCCCTGGCGACGAGCACCGCGCCCATGGTGACGAGCTGGAGCACGCCGCCCACGAGCACCGACCACGCGAGCATCCGGCCGAGCGGCTCCGCCGCGAGCCCGGCGAACGCGAGGATCGTCGCGATGGAGACGACGTTCGCGATGACGGGCGCGAACGCGGGCGCGAAGAAGTGCTTCAAGCCGTTGAGCGCGGCGCCGAGGATGGCGCCGACGCAGATGAGCGCGAGGTACGGGAGCATGATGCGGAGGAACTCCCCCTCGAGGCGCGACTTGCCGTCGGCCGGGAAGAGATACGTGACGGCGATCCCGATGCCGACGACCGCGGTCAGGAGCAGCGTGAGCGCCGTCGCCAGCCGCCGCAGGAGGAGGAACGCCTCGTCGCGCTTCCCGGCCTCGAGCCGCTTCACGAACGCGGGGACGAACGCGGCGGTGAGCGCGCCCTCGCCGAAGAGCCGGCGGAAGAGGTTCGGCACGCGGTTCGCCAGGGCGAAGGCGTCCCAGACGAGCCCCGCGCCGAGGAAGTGGCTCGTCAGGATGTCGCGCGCCATGCCCAGGACGCGCGAGAGGAGCGTGAGCGCGCTGATGAGGCGGGCGGACGAGAAGACGTCGCCGACACGCCGACCCGACCAGACGAAGGAAGGCATCCCCTCTCCGAGTGCGCCTTCCTTATTATCGACGAACGGCCTGTGGTGAGCGAGCGAAGGCGAGTCGAACTGCTCCCGTGAACGTCCCGCACCCGTGCTGGAACGTCGTGCCCGCCCGCCGAATCGCGCGACCGACCGCCGGACGACCGGCCTGCACTCGAATCGAACTACCTGTCGCGCGTCGACCTCTCGACCATCACTTTCAGCATCTGGATCTCGGCGGTGGCGGTCGGGTTCGACTCGACGACTTCGTTCAGCTGGCCCTCGAACTTCACGACGCCGCGGTGGGGGAACGTGCGCTGGACCTTGCGAAGCGTCTGCCAGCGAGGGTTGGTGTCGGGCGCCAGAACGATGAACGTGTCTCCGGCGTCCTTCGCGTAGCAGAGCATGATGTCGCCCTGCTTGAGCGAGCCGGCGATCTCCGTGTCGCTCGCGTGTTCCACGGACTTGCCGCCGACCCACAGCGAGCAGTGGCGGGCGGCGTTCATGTGGCCGCGCAGCGCGCTGGCGGCGTAGGCCGAGGTCCAGGCGTCGGTCGTCGTGTTGAGCGCGATCGAGTAGTCGGCGAGCGCCTCCTCCATGCGGCCGGTCGCGCCGTTGGCGTTCGCGCGGAAGAGCTGCGTCGACTGAACGTCGAGGGCGCGGTCGAAGTCGGCCAGCGCGGCGTCGTACTGACCGTTCATGTAGTTGAGGTGGCCGCGCACGGCGCACTGGAACTCCTCGGGCACGGACGCGCCGAACCTCACCTTCGCCGCGTCCGGCGCGCGCACGGCCACGGCGCGTCGCGTCTCGAGCGAGCGCAGGGCGGCACGCACCTGGCCCTGCCGGGCCCGGTCGCGGAGTTCGACGATGTCGCCCCTGTCCGCGAGCACGATCATCGCCTTGCAGAGGTCGAGGTAGGCCTTCCCGTCCGGATCCTTCTCGAATTCCGCGGTGAGCTCCGCGGTGCGCTCGCGCAGGCCGAGCGCTTCGATCTGCGCGAGCAGGAGCGCGCGCTCCTTCTCCGGCTCCTTCGCCGGGAGGTGCGCCGCGAGGTCCATGACCGCCTTGCCCGCGCCGAGGTTCTCGGCGACCTTCTTTTCCCGTTCCCGGCGCACGCCCGGGACGACGAGCGTCAGTCCGAGGACGACGAGGAGCGCGGCCGCGGCGACGCACGTGAAGAGCGGCGCGAGGAGGGATCCGCGACGGCGCGGCGCGGGCGCGGCGGCGAGCGCCATCACGCGGTCTTCGAAGCCCGCCGGCAGGTCGATCTTCGCCATGCGGCGGAGCAGCGCATCGCCCGCCTCGAGCTCCTCGTGCGCGTGGCGGCACTCGGGGCAGCCCGCGAGGTGCGCGGCGAGCCGCTCGGTCTCGACCGCGCTGAGGCGGCGGTCGATCGAGGCGGAGATGCACTCCCGGGAGTCGGCGCAGTTCATCGGACCTCCAGTCGGACGGGCGCTCCCGCGGCAAGGTAGGGCGCCATCGCCTCGCGGAAGCGTTCGCGGCCGCGCGCCAGGCGCGAGCTGAGCGTCTTGACGGAGCAGCCGCTGGCCTCGGCCGCCTCCTCGTACGAAAGCCCGTGGAGCACGCACATCACGAGCGCGCTCCGGAACGGCTCGGCGACCGCCTCGATCGCGCGCTCGATCGCCCGCTGCAGCTCGCCGCGCTCGCCGGCGTCGGGTGCGGCCGCGGGAGGCGCGGGCTCGGGGAGCCGGTCGCGCTCGAGCGCGCGGTCGCGCTGGTGGTTGAGCGCCAGATGGCGCGCGATGGTGTAGAGCCACGCGCGGAAGCCGCCGCCCGGGACGTAGCGCGAAGCGGCGCGATAGACGCGAAGGAAGGTCTCCTGCGAGAGGTCCTCCGCCGCCGAGCGGTCGCCGACGAGCTGGTAGAGGAAGTTGACGAGGGCCGGCCCGTGGCGGCGGATGATCTCGCGCAGGGCGTCGGCGCGGCCGCCGGCGAGGCTCGCCATGAGCGAGTCGTCGACGGTTCCGTCCCGGTCGCTGGCTGCAAGCGAGTCCCCATCAACGGGCATGCCGTGTCCTCCGAAATCCGTACACCTTATACGGACGGAGACTCCCGGAAATCAGAGGGTCCCGGAACGGCGATCCCCGGGTCGCGCCGGGCGTGCCGGTAGAGCATGACCTGCACGGCCACGCTCAGGGCGAAGAGCAGGCACGTGCCCGCCACGGTCCCGGCGTAGAACGCGCGCGCATAGAAAGACCCTGCCCGAGCGTCGCCGAGCCGCAGCGTGACGACCGTCGACTTCTCCGCCGTTCTCACCTCATACCGGTCCGACATCGCCGGCCACGGGTATTCGATTCGCAGGCGCAGGCGGAGATCGACGGACGTCCATGCCAGTTCCGGCGGGTCGGGGATCCACACGTCGAGGTACACCGTGCTGTCGTCCCACTTTTCGTCGGGTCTCACGTAGAGGGTCTCGGGCCAGCTTCTGTCCGATGAGGACGTGCGCCAGGCGACCGGTCCGCGGGGACCGAGCCACTGCGCGGAGCCGGAGCCGCCCCAGTAGCCCCTGATGCTGGAGATCCTTCCGGGGAAGTCGCAACGGACCGTGTCGCCCGGCCCGGCGACGGGCGGGAACGTGTTCGCATTCCGCGGCCATCCCCGCATATGGCGCATGATCTCCGGCGCGGTGATCGCCGCGCAAAGAAGGGCCGCGACGACCGAGGCCGCCGAGCGCGCCACGCCCAACGAGGGCCCCCAGACCGGCGAGCGTCGACCGGGCTCCTCGAGCGCGAGCGTACCTTCGCGAAGCCGCTTCTGCGCGAGCTCGCGGTCCGGCTTCGGCGACCCGCGGAGGATGTGCACGTGCGCGACGGCAATCGGAATCGCGATCGTGAACGTGAGCCAGACGCCGGCGGGCACCGAGAGTCCGGCCAGGCTGAGGAAGAAGGGCGCCGCCAGCAGCACCAGCCAGCCATTGAAGACCAGCCCGTACTTTCGCGCGCGCAGGAGGCTCGCCATGCCGGGCGGCCAGAACGCGCACGACGGACACGGGAGCGGTTCCACGGGGCCGGTTCCGGCGACGCAGTATCGCGCGCCGCACGCGGCGCATGTGAATCGTCTCCACCCGCGGGCTTGCGCCACCCGGCCATTCTATCACCGCACGCGCGCGAGTTCCGCCTTGACGCCGTCCGCTCTCAGCCACCCGTAGCCGCCGCGGCGGAGGCGCACGAGCAGGTCCTCCACGTCCGCGTCCGTCCACGACGGCGCGCCGCGGCGCGTGAGTCCGTCCTCCAGCAGCGGCCGCCGGCCCGCGACGAACGCGTCAAGCCACGCCCGCGCGCGCTCGTCCCAGCGCGCCGGCTCGCGCGCGACCAGGTGCCAGTCGATCGCCCACGCGCGGAGCGTGCGGTCCCGCGCCACGGAGACGGCCGTCCGCAGGTCGTCGCTCCAGGCGAGACCCGTGATCGCCCCGCCGTGCCCCTCGAGCGTGCGCATGCACTTGCCGTGCGCGAGGCTCCAGAGGCGGATCGTCCGGTCGTCGCCCGCGGAGAGCACGTGCTGCGCGTCCGCCGAGAGCGCCACCGCCGTCGCCGCGCCCGCATGTCCCTCGAACGACCGCACGCAGCCGCCGGTGGCCGCGTTCCAGAGCCGCACGCGACCTGCCGGATCGCCGGAGGCGACGAGCTTCCCGTCGCGCGAAAACGCGAACGCGATGCCTTCGATCGCTCGCAGTTCCGCCGCGGACGGCAGGTGCCACACCCTTCCGTCGGCGACCGCGTGCTGGCCGTCGGGCGAAAGCGCGACCGCCCGCGCGCCCGCGGGGAGCGACTTCAACGCGCGGCCGCTCGCCATGTCGACGACGCGCATCGCGCTCGGGCCGGCGACGAGCGCAAGACGCCCGTCCGGCGTGATCGCGACCGCCGTGCCGGGCTCGCCCCAGAGCAGGCGCTCGTCGTCGACGGCGTACGCGCGCACACCGTCCGCGCACGCGGCGAGCGCAAGACGGCCGTCGTCCGAGAGTGCGACCGAGAGCGCGCCCGCGCCGTCGAGCGCCCGCACCGCGCGGCCCGCCCCCACGTCCCAGACGCGCACCGGCCCGTCGCCGCCCGTGAGCGCGCAGCGCCCGTCCGCCGAGAGCGCGACCGCGCACGCGCCGGCGTCCACGGAGCGGAGCTCCCACGCGTCGCGGAGTTCGCCGCGCGCGGTCGACATCGCGACTTCCGCCCAGAGCGCGAGCGCCTCGGGCGAGCGCTCGTACCCCGGCAGCGCGCGGGCCTGGGCCGCCGCCGTCGCGGCCGCGCGCGGATTGCCCCGCGCGATCGATGTGCGGACGCGCTCCGCGAGCTCGGAGAGGCGCGCGTCTCCCGCCGCCAGCTCGTCGCCCGCGCGCGGGCGCGCCACGACGAAGGGCGACACGGCGGTCGTCTTCGGGAGCTCCCACGCGCGAAGCGCGCGGTCGGCGCTCCCGGAGACGGCGAGACGGCCGTCGGCGGACACGGCGACCGCGGTGACCGCGTCCGCGTGTCCTTCGAGCGTCCGCACGCACCGGCCCGCGACGACGTCCCAGACGCGCACGGTGCGGTCGCGTCCGCCGGAGCACGCGCGGCGTCCGTCGGGCGTCGCCGCGACGGCGAGCGGCCGGTCGCCGTGGCCGGCCAGCGTGCGGATGCAGCGCGCCTCCTCGAGGTCCCACACGCGGATCGCGTGGTCGGCGTCGGCGGTGAACGCGAGACGCGCGTCTCCCGTCATCGCGATCGCGGTGGCGCGCGCCTCCATGACGTGGGTGCAGACGCCCGTCGACAGGTTCCAGACGCGGAGCGTTCCGTCGACGCCCGCCGAGAGCGCGACGTCGCCCGCGCCGATCGCGACCGCGTTCACCGTGTCGCGGTGCTCGCGCAGCACGCGCGCGCAGCGGCCGGCGGCGAGGTCCCAGACGCGGATCGCGCCGTCCCACGCGCCGGAGATCGCGCGGCGCTCGTCGAGCGCGACGGCGCTGACCGGACTCTCGTGGCCCGCGAGGGTTCGGTCGGCGGCGAGGAGCGGGAGCTTCCACGCGCGGACGAGCTTGTCCGCGCCGCCGGTGATCGCGAGCCGTCCGTCGGGCGACGCGGCGAGGCCGTTCACGGGCCCGACGTGCGCGGCGACCTCCGCGAGCGCGCGTCCGTTCGCCGCGTTCCACGCGCGCAGCGATCCATCGCGTGCGGATGAGACGACGACGTTGCCGGCGAGCGCCGCGGCGGTGATCGGCGCCGCGTGCGCGGCGATGGGTGGACGTTCGGCGAATCCCTCGCCGCGTTCGCGCTCGACGAGGCCGATGAGGGCGTCGGCCTCCGCCGCCTGGCGGTGCGACGCGCGCGCCTCGCGGAGGCGGCGGAGCAGCGCGTCGTCGGTGAGCCGCCCGCGGCGCCAGAGGTAGAGGCCGCGGTTGAACGTCGCGTGGAGGTGGTGCGGATCGGCCGCGAGCGCCTCCTCCCATCGCTTCTCCGCTTCGAGCGTGCTGCCGAGATCGAGAAGCGAGACCGCGCGGTTGTTGAGGCCGTCGGCGAGGAGCTTGCGGGGGCGCGGCTCGGGGCGCGCGTGCGGGCGTCCGATCGCGGACGCGTGGATCGCGCGCAGCTCGTTCGCCACGTCGAGCATCGTGTGGGGACGCGCGTCGGCCTGCGGCGCGAGGCACCGCTGGAGGAGGTCCGCCAGGGCATCCGGCATCTTCGGAAGGCGCGGGTCGGGAAACGCGCTCGCGCGGAATTCGGCGAGCGCCTCGCCGGCCAGGGGCCCGGTCTGCCACGCGATCGAGCCGCAGAACATCTCGAGGATCGTGACGCCGAGCGACCAGACGTCGGTGCGCCGCGAGAGCGGGCGGCCGTCGGCCTGCTCGGGCGAGCAGTACGCGGGCGTCATGCCGCCGACGGAGACGAGCGCGCTCTCGCCGGGCGTCCGCGTGCGGGTGCGGGTGAGGGCCAGTCCGCGCGCCTTCGCCATGCCGAAGTCCGTGACGCGCGCGACGCCGTCGGCCGTCATGAGGACGTTCGACGACTTCACGTCCTGGTGGATGATGCCGTGCTCGTGCGCGTGGTGGAGGCCCCAGGCCACCTGGATCGCGACGTCGAGCATGCGCGCGAGGGCGCCTTCGCCCTGGTAGAGCCGCGACGAGCGGAGCCAGTCCGTGAGCGATCCGCCGTCGGCGTACTCGGCGAAGATGCGCGGGAGGCCGTCGATCGACCGCACGTAGTAGCAGCTCGCGACGTGCGGGTGCAGCTCGAGGTTGATCCACGTCTCGGCCTCGCGGACGAGGAGCGCGCGCGCGTCCGGGTCGCCGGCGATGGCGGCGCGGGGGCACTTGACCGCGAGGTCGGCGAGCCAGCCGCGGTGGCGCACGCGGTAGACCTCGCCGAGTCCGCCCTTGCCGAGGAGCGAGACGACTTCGTAGAGGTCGAGGAGGACGTCGCCGACCCTGAGCGCGGGCGGCGGTTCTCCGAAGAGCGCCGGCGCGTCCGTCGGGGGCGTGCGCGCGTCGTCGCGCAGGATCGTGACGAGCGTAAGGTCGGGCCGGAACGCGCAGCCGCAGCGGGTGCAGCGCGCGTCGACGGTCGCGTCGGTCTCGACGGCGACGCGCTGGGCGCACGAGGGGCAGGAGACGACCGCGCGGGGCACGAGGGGATGATAGGACCGGATCGTTAATCGCGAAGCGCGAATCGCGGGAGGAAAGCGGTGCGGGGCGGGTGGAGAAGAGCGGAGGACACGGTCGGAGGAGACCATGAAGAAGTGGATGTCGGGTCTCGCGCTGGCCGTCGCGCTCTGTGCGGCCGCGGGGATCGCGGAAGCGCAGCAGAGGCGGTGTGGTGCGAGGAAGGCGCCGGCGGAGCCGGTCGCGGAGAAGCCCGCGGCGCCCTGCGACGGGACGTACGGGACGAGGGTGTCGTGGCTGACCGACGAGAAGCGGGCCGCGGACCAGGCGCGGGCCGAGAACCGGCTCGTGATGATCCTGCACATTTCCGGGGAGCTCGACGATCCGGAGAAGACGTGAGCGAACGCCCTGCAGGTGAGAGCCGGGGCGCTCTCCCATGAGGCGGTCGGGACGTTCGTCGGCGCGCACTTCGTGTCGGCGTGGCGCAGGGTGGGCACGTTCCAGGTCGTGCAGATCGAGGGCAAGACGGCGATCCGCCAGGGCGGGAACATCGCGGTGTACTTCTGCACGCCGGACCTCGAGGTGGTGAACGCGATCGCGGGTCCCGTGAACCCGGACGCGTTCCTGCGCGAGGCAAAGTGGGCGGTCGAGACGTTCTCGGCCGCGATGATGTCGTCGAAGGGCCACCGCGAGGCGCTCGTGGCGGCGATCGAGGAGGCCCACGAGAAGCGCGCGGACGAGCAGCTGACGTGCGGGCTGAAGGCGCGCGGGTTCGTGAAGGCGAAGCGCGCCGGCAAGGCGATGAAGGTCCAGCCGGCGGCGCTGCAGAGCGCGCTGTCGGACTATTCGACGGCGATCGCCCTGAACGGATGCGAGACGGCGGTGCCGTGGGGCGGGTACGACCTCGGCGCGACGCAGACGCAGGTGATCAACGGCGCCGTCACGACGAACCTCGTGTGTTGCGGGAACGAGGCGCTCGTGCAGAACCTGGATGTCCAGGCGGCGCAGGTGCTGACGCTGCTGACGCGCGGCGGACGGAACATGCACGAGTATCTCGGCGGGCGCGGGCTGCCGAAGCTGGAGTCGATCGCGAAGGAGGTCTTCGAGACCGTGCTCGGCGAGGTCGTCTCGGACCAGCCGGTGAGCGTGACGAAGATGGACGACCTGTTCGAGAATGCGGGGCGCTGCAGCCGGCTGCGCGGCTTCGTCTGTACGCGGGAGTACCGCGAGAAGTAGCCCAACGTTGACGTGTCCTTCGGCCGCGCGGGGAGTGGTTCCTCGCGCGGCCTTCTTGTTGGGACGGAGCGTCGAAACCGGTGCGCCTTGGAGCGCGTATCCCCTCCGTGATCGCCCGCGGTAGAATGGCCCGGCCCATGAACCGCAGCACGCGCGTTGGCGACGGGGACGCCCCCGCGGCCGACGCGGAGCCGGATGCGCTCTTCGACCGCGCCTGGAAGGACGCGGTGCTCGCGGAAGCCGTCGCGCGCCTGCGGGCCGAATACGCACAGGAGGACCGCGACGCCTGCTTCCGCGTCTTCGACGCGCTTCACCTGGCGACCGGCGAGCGTCCGTCGCACCGCGACCTCGCCGCGCAGCTCTCGCTCTCGGCGTCCGACGTCTCCAACTTCGCCGCGCGGGCGCGCACCCGCTACCGCGCCATCGTCCGCCGCGTCGTCCGCGAGTCCGTGTCCACCGAGGCGGACGGCCGCGACGAGATGCGGCGGCTCTTCGGGGAGGCGTGATGGCCGAAACGCCCCGCCCCCTCCCGCCCGAGGTCAGCGCGGAGCTCGAGAGCCTGCTGCGCGAGGAGCCGGAGCGGCCGAGCGGCGAACGCGTGGGCCGCTACGTCCGCACCGAACGCCTGGGCGCCGGCGGCATGGGCGAAGTGTGGAAGGCGTGGGACACGGAGCTGTCGCGCTGGGTGGCCCTCAAGTTCCTCCGCGTGGACGCGCTCGACGAACGCGCGCGCTTCGAACGCGAGGCGCAGACCGTCGCCCGCCTCAACCATCCGAACATCGCCGCCGTGCACGAGATCGGGGCCGACCCGCGGGGACGCCCCTTCATCGCGATGCAGTTCGTCGCCGGGCCGACCCTCCAGCGCTTTCCCCGCGGCGATCGCCGCCTGCTCGTCGAGCTCGTGCGCGACGCCGCGCTCGCCGTGCACCACGCGCATCGCAACGGCGTCGTCCATCGCGACCTCAAGCCGTCGAACCTCATGGTGGAGACGGTCGACGGGCGGCCGCGGGTCTTCGTCATGGACTTCGGGCTCGCCAAGCAGACCGACTCGGACGTCTCGCTCTCCGCCACCGGCACCATCGTCGGCACGCCCGCGTACATGGCGCCCGAGCAGGCGACGGGCCGGCGCGAGCTGATCGGGCCGCGCAGCGACGTGTACGCGCTCGGCGCGACGCTCTACGAGCTGATGGCCGACCACCCCCCGTTCCAGGCGTCCACCGCGCTCGAGGTGCTCAGCCTCATCCAGACCCGCGATCCCGGGCGGCTGCCTTCCGTCGAGCGCGACCTCGAGACGATCATCCTGCACTGCCTGCAGAAGGATCCGGCGCGCCGCTACCCGTCCGCCGCCGCGCTGGCCGACGATCTCGCGCGGTACCTGCAGGGCGAGTCCATCGCCGCCCGGCCGCCTACGGCCGGCTACCGGCTGCGGATGTTCGTCCGTCGTCGCAAGGCGCTCGTCGCCACCGCCGCCGCCGCGGTGATCGGCACGCTCGCCGCCGTGGGCATCCTCCGGTACCTCACGCCCGGAACGCTGAACGTCGCGGTGCGGCCCGCCGGCGCGCGCGTCGTCGTGGGCGGCGTCCCGTGCACGTCGCCGGCGAGCGTGCGTCTCCGGAGCGGGGCGCACGAACTGCGCGTCGAAGCGCCCGACCACGACCCCGAGACGCGCGAAGTCGTCGTCGAGCGCGGCCGCACGAAGGACATCGTCATCGAGCTGAGACGCCACCGCGGACGGCTGCACGTCGACGCCGGTCCCGCCGGCGCGGAGATCCACCTCGGCGACGCCATTCTCGGTTCGCGCGTGCGCCACTACGCGACCGACACGGGCGTCCACCGCCTGCGCGCGCGCGCCGACGGATGCTTCGACCAGGAGCGCTCGATCGTCGTGCGGCGCGATGAGGAGGCCCGCACCCGCTTCTCGCTCGACTCGGGCATGCTCTGGAGCGAGATCGACGCGGACATCCGCGCGATCGTGGCCCTGCCCGACCTCGACGGCGACGGCCGCGCCGAGTACGCGCTGACGAAGAACCGGGAGATCGTCGTGCGCTCGGCGCGCACGCACGACGTCGTCTGGACGATCCCGGTGCAGGCCGGGCCGGGATGGTCGTGGACGGTCGTCGACGGCCGCTCGCTGCTCATCTCGTGCGGCGATCTTGCGGGGCAGAGCGCGTGGCGCGTCCGCCTCGGGGAGCCGGGGCGGCACGAGACGGAGTGGGCGTGGCGCTCGCCGCCCGTGCGCGTGGAGGGCCCCGGCGTCTGCTGCATCCCGGTCGGAGACGCCGTCGCCCTGGCGGGACGCGACGGACGCCTGTGGCTGTTCGATGCACGCAGCGGCGCCGTGCGGCTGGCGGGCGTCGAGCTCGGCGGCGCGGTGTCGGCGCTGCACCCCGTGCGCGGCGGATTCCTCTTCACGGGCCTCGGGCGATGCGGCCGCGTGCGCTTCGACGGTCGCATCGACTGGACGAGCGAGACGCCGGGCGACGTGCTGGGCGTCGAGGACGTGACGGGCGACGGCGAGCCCGACGTCCGCTGGCGCGCCGGCCGCGAGCTGGGCGTGATCGACGGCGCGACGGGCGCGGCCGCCACGCGCATGCCGCTTCCCGAAGCGGTGTGGGTGCGCCTGATGGACATCGACGGCGCGGCGCCGGCCGACGTCGTGCTGCTCCAGCCGGACGGGGCGCTCGTCGCGATGGGGCTCTGGACCACGCCGCCCGAGCATCGCGGCGCGGTGCATCTGGTCGCGTCGGCGACCGAGCTGCTCGTCGTGCGCGCGGACGGGATCACCGAGCTGGATCGCGCGACCGGGAGGCGGCGGTGGAGCGTCGCGGGCGAGACGCGCGGCGCGGTGCGCGTGGACGGCGACGTGGTCGTCGGCATTCCGGGCACGGGGCTGCGCGCGTTCGATCGCCAGGGGCGCGAGAGGTGGACGCTCCGGCTCGCGCACGACGCGTCGCCGGCCGGCGCGCTGCCGGACGCGGACGGCGACGGGCTCCCGGAGGTGCTGATCGGCGCGCACGCGGCGTGGGCGGGCGTGGTCCGGCCGCCGCGGACGCTCTGGCGCCTGGACGAGGCGCCGCCGATCGAAGCGACGCCCGTGGTGTCGGGCGCCGACGTGCTCCTCTTGAGTCACGTGGGAGGCGACCCGCGCCGCGGCCGCGTCGTGTGCGTCGAGGGCGCGACCGGCACGCCGCGATGGGACGTCGAGATTCCGGCGTCGCGCACGCGTGCGTTCGCCGTCGCGGACTGGGATGGCGACGGTTGCGCGGACATCGCGCACTCCGGCGCGCGGGTGGCGACGAGCGAGTTCGTCGCGACCGTGCTCAGCGGCCGCGACGGCCGGCGCCTCTTCGAGGCGGCGGAGCGTGTGAGCGAGCCGTGCGACGCGTATTCGGTGCCGGTCGTCGCGGATCTCAACGGCGACGGCGCGCCGGACTTCGTCACGCAGCGCTGGCACCGCCACGACGTGTGGGCGGTGGACGGGCGCACGCGCGCGCTGCTCTGGCGTCATCCGACGGGCGGGCCGAACATGGGCGGGCTGGCGGCCGCGGACTTCGACGGCGACGGCGCGGTCGACGTCGTGTCGCCCTCGACGGACGGCCGCGTCTACGCGCTTCGCGGTCGCGACGGCGGCGTGATCTGGTCGGCGGCCGCCGGGGCGTCGCGCAGCGTGCCCGCGCTCGCCGATCTCACGGGCGACGGCACGCAGGACGTGCTCGTCGTGACGATGGACGGCCGGCTTGTCGTCATCGACGGCCGGAGCGGCGCGATCCTGTGGGAAGCGGTCCGCGGCGGCGAGGCGGTCGGACGGCCGTCTGTCGTGCGGCTCGGCGGGCGCGTCGTGATCATCGCGCCGCTGGGCGGCGCGGGCGTGGCGGCGCTCGACTGGGAGCGTCGCGCGCTCCTCTGGAGCGGGCCGAAGGACCGAGCGGTGGTGGCGTCGCCGGTCGTGGCGGACCTGGACGGCGACGGGCGTCCGGAGGTCGTGGTGGCCGCGGTGCACGCCACGGCGGGCGAGGTGGTGATCCTCGACGCGGAATCGGGGGCGGTGGTGAGCCGGGTGCCGCTGGGGCGGCACCCGATCTCGGCCGATCCGGCGGTGGCGGACCTCGACGGCGACGGCGTGAGCGACATCCTGGTGGCGACGCACGAGGGGGTGCTTCACGCGGTGAGCGGCCGCGTGGCGCGGCGCGCGAATTCTCGCTGACAGAAAACCTCGGGCTTCCGTTTCCGTGGGGGAACGGTGGACCGGCTGTCCGCGCTGGATCCGGATGGATCGTTGGAGCAGGCCGCGCCGATCGACAGCGGGATCTTCTGCCTCAGCGCGCGTACCGCCCGGCCTTCTCGTCCCAGCGCAGATCCGCGGCGTGCGCGTCGATCCACGCGCGGCACTCGGCGGCCGTCTTGAGGCCGCGGAAGCTCCCCTCGGGCAGCAATCGCTCCAGCCGCTCCCGCGCGCGCGACATCGATCGACGTATCGTACAAACCGCGTCGATTCCTGCATGACGGCGGGCCGCCCGGCGTCGAACGCGTGGGTGCTGAGAGCGGGATAAGCGCGTTCTTGTGCGGGTGCGGCATGAAGGGCGGATTCTGGGCCGCCGCGGCACTCCTCGTTGCTGCTTCGACGGCGGCGGCGCAGGACTCGGTGCGGCTGCGCAGCGGCAAGGTGCTTTCCGGGGTGGTCACGATCGATGCGTTCGACGCGGACGGGTTCACGATCCAGCTCTGGGACACGGGCGGCACGGCGTACGTCCGGTGGACGCAGGTCGCGGCGTCCGAGAGGCGGCGTCTCTGCCCGCCGGAGGAGCCGGACCGCGGCGACTTCATCGACGGCGTGCGCGTCGTCACGTCGAGCCGCGAGGTCGTCGGCGTTCCGGCCGGCGAGACGGACCAGGTGCTGCGCGTGAAGACCGCGGGGGGTCCGTCGCCCGTGGCGATTCCGAAGGCGGCGATCCTGCTGCGGCGGTCCGAGAAGGTCCGCGAGGGCGACGCGTACAGTCCCGCCGAGCGCGTGGCGCGCCGCGAGAAGGAGGCCGCGACGCCCGAGCAGTGGATCGAGGTCGGACGCTTCGCCTGCGGACTCAGGCTCTACGCGCGGGCGCGCGAGATTTTCGCGCGCGCGGCGGAGGGCGGCGACGCGCACCGGGGCGAGGCGTCGGAGCTGGCCCGGCGGTGCGAAGCGCTCATCCGCGAGGCGGACGCGGAGGCGGCGCTGGCGGCGATCCTGTCGCTGCAGCGCGAGACGAAGTACGACACGGCGATCGAGGCGGCCGAGCGGTGGCTGGGGACGTTCGCCGACACGGAGCTCTGCCGCCGGCGCGGAGGCCTCGTCAGTGCGCTGCGCGACGAGCGCGCGGAGTTCCAGAGGAACCGCGCCAGGGTGCTCGCGGTGCGCGTGCCCGAGGTGTGGAGGAGCGTGCGCCACACGCTCTGGTCGAAGTACGCGGACCGGAAGTACACGTTCCGCGAGGCGTGCACGGCCGTGGAGAAGCTGGACGCGGAGCTCGTCGCCGAGGTGACGCGGCGCATCGGCGCGACGCCCGAGGAGATCTCGCGGTTCTGGTCGATGCGCGACGCGCGGCCCATCGCGGCGGGCATGGGTTCGGGAACGTGGATTCACCTCGGGGGCCAGAGCGGCGGATTCGATCACGACAGCGGCGAGAAGCGCGACGAGCATCGCTACCGGCTCGGCCGGCCGCTCCAGACGCAGGAGGACTGGTGGAGCGACGCGGACGTCTCGCAGCGCCGCCGGTGGCTCCAGGCGCTCTACGCGCTCACGTCCTCGATGGTGAAGCGCACGGCCGAGGAGGATCGCGAGTGTCCGCACTGCCGGGCGGCGGGGACGCTGACCGCCACGCGGCTGAACCGCACGGTCGAGGTCGTCTGCCCGCGCTGCCACCGCACGAAGAAGGAGAAGTCGGTGACGTTCTGGTAGTCACAGCGAGGCGATGAACGCGGCGGCGAGCGCGATCGGCCGGTCCAGCGACCTCCCGAGCGAGTGGTCGCCGCCCTCGATCCACTCGACGGCGATCGTCTTCGAGAGCGCGTACGTCCCGACCTCCTCGCGCGAGCCGAACTCGTCGCGCGTCCCTTGGATGACGAGCGCCTTCGTCGCGAGCGACTCGAGGTGCGCCGTGCGGAGTTTCTCCGGGCGGCCGGGAGGATGGAACGGGTAGCCGAAGACGAGCAGGCCCGCGACGCGAAGCTCGTCGGCCACCATGCTCGCCATGCGGCCGCCCATCGACTTCCCGCCGATGACGAGGCGCTCCGGGGACCCGAGTTCGGCGACGACGCGGCGCCAGCAGTCGAGGAGCACGACCTGCGGGTCGGGCCGACGCGTCCGCGCCTCCATGTACGGGAAGTTGAACCGCACCACGCGGAGGCCCGCGGCGGCCAGCCCGAGCGCGACCGTCTTCATGAACGGGTGGGCCATCGACGCGCCCGCGCCGTGCGCGAAGACGTACGTCTTCGGCGCGCCCTCGGGGCCGTCGACGAGGAGGTTTGTCACGCGGTCAGAATATCTCTAGACTCGGGTCCGATGAAACTGCGCGTGCTGGGTGCGTTCGGAGCGGAGGCGCCCGGCGACCGACGCGCGTCATCGTTCCTCCTCGACGGGCGGACGCTCATCGACGCCGGGTCGGTGACGAGCGTGCTGTCGGAGGAGGAGCAGGGGAGGATCGAGCGCGCGCTGATCTCCCACACGCACCTCGACCACATCGCGGGCCTGGCGTACCTCTCTGAGGCCCGCGCGACGTGCCCCGGCGCGGCGCTGGAGCTCTGCTCCATCGCCCCGGTCCTGCAGCACCTTCAGCGGTCCTTCTTCAACAACGTGCTCTGGCCCGACTTCGCGGCGATCCCCACGCCCGCCAGTCCCGCGATCCGCTACGCGCCGCTGATCGCGGACCGCGAGCAGGCGTTCGGCGAGCTTCACGTGACGGCGGTCCCGGTGAACCACACCGTGGAGGCGACGGGATTCGTGATCCGCGACGGCCGTTCCGGGCTCGTCTACTCGGGCGACACGGGACCCACCTACGCGCTCTGGCGGGAGATGACCACCCACCCGGAGGTCCGGTCGGTCCTCCTCGAGTGCTCGTTTCCGAACCGGATGGAGGAGATCGCGCGCGCCGCGAAGCACCTGACGCCGCGGCTGCTGGAGCAGGAGCTGCGCAAGCTTCCGGCGCACGCGCGCGTGCTCGTCTTCCACGTCAAGCCCCAGTTCCTCGACGAGGTGGCCGGCGAGCTCGCGCGGCTCGGCTCCGACCGCGTCGTGCTGGCGCGGCAGGGCGAGACCTACGACCTCGCGTGATCACTCGAGCGCCGCGAGCATCCCCCGGCGGAAGAACTCGAAGCGGTCGGGGTCGGGGTCTCCGAGGAACTCGACGAGCGGGCCGCGCACCTCGGCGCGCGTCGCCTTGAGCTTCGCCACGAGCTGCGCGAGGAGCTCGACGTCCTGCTGGCCGCGGCGCAGCATCTTGAGGCGGAGCGTCGGGTAGACCTTGCCGTCGCGATGCATGAGGATCGCCGTGTCCTCCGGCTTCTCCCACGCCCCGGCGCTGCCGACGCTCTGCCACGGGAGCACGCCGTTCGCGCCGTCGAGGTACGCCCGCAGGCACCACGCGCGCGGCGCGTCGCCGGGGGCGGCGCCCGGGGCGGCGAGCCCCCCGTAGACCCACACGTCTTCGCCGCGGCCGAAGACGGAGCGCGGGTACTCCCGGTGGATCCCGCTGATCACGTCGAGATCGACGAGCCCGTCGAGATGCCCGCGGCGCCACTGCGGGCGCGAGAGGTCGATGCGGAACCGGAGCGTCGTGCCCTTCGACACCTCGCGGCAGAGGCGGGCGAAGTACGCGATCGCGAGGAAGTCGTCGCGGAACATCGGCTCGTCGAGCGACCACCAGCACGCGTCGCGGTCCGCGCGCCAGTACAGGTTCTTGTTGTTGAGGTAGACGTGGAGACGGGTCGTCCACTTCTTCCCG
>Ga0187893_10007762_pt1 | contig 17342 bp, 17 predicted proteins | sample MA1701074metaG_FD_139574 | JGI IMG/M metagenome (GOLD analysis project Ga0187893, IMG submission 139574) | White microbial mat communities from a basaltic lava cave in the Kipuka Kanohina Cave System on the Island of Hawaii, USA - MA170107-4 metaG ... | reverse complement strand
GACTTACGTCAAAGACGGCGCGGTCACGACGCGCAATGGACGCAGCCTGGTTTACACAGGCTACAGTTGGCGCGGGCGTTCGTCGAGCGACAAGAGCAGAGGCGAAAGCAACGGCGAGATCACGACAACCACCGACCCTGCCGAGCTACGCGAAGTGATGTTCGTCTCGCGCGATTGGTCGCAGATCGAAGGCCGCTGGTTCTGGGGCGATTACGAAGAGTTCGGGATTGACGTGACGTTGCGGCGAGTCGGAGCCGAGCCGCTCGTGCTTGGTCTTGATCGTTCTTCGATCAAATCGCCATCAACCGGTGAGCAATTGAAAATCTTCGGCGCGAACCTGCCGTCGGATTTGAAAGCAGAAGATGTGGATTTCGGCCCCGGCTTCAAAATCAAACGCATCGTCAGCGCAGCGAACGATCAGGTCGTCGTCGAGGTTGACGTGGCCGAAGGCGCGGCGCTGGGCAAACGCGACCTCGCCGTGCGACGCTCGTTCGCTCCGGGCGCGATCACGGTCTTCGACAAAGTGGATTACATCAAGATCAACCCCGACAAAGCTATGGCGCGGCTGGGCGGCGTGAAGTTCCCGAAAGGCTACCAGCAATTCGAAGCCATCGCGTGGAATCGCGGCTCCGACAACAAACCGCAAACCCCGGACGACCTGAACCTGGGGCCGGTTGACGTCGAATGGGCGATTGAAGAATTCCCGTCAATCTATGACGACGACGACAAGAATTACATCGGAAGCTTGAGCCGCACGGCGCTTTTCACTCCGGCGATTGAAGGGCCGAACCCGAAACGCAAATTCGAGCGGAACAATTATGGCGAGGTTTGGGTCGTGGCAACTTACAGGTCGAAAGATGCCGCAAAAGATGCGAAGCCGATGACGGCGCGGTCATACTTTGTGGTAACGGTTCCGCTTTACGTAAAATGGGATCAGCCGGAGGTGGCCAGATGACCTGCGCGTCAGTACCGCGAGCGGTAGCGAGCGTGGCTTCCCGGGCTGGCCTATTGATGGAGCCACGCTCGCTACCGCTCGCGGTACTGACGCGCAATCGGAGGGAGTATGAACAAGGCGATTTTACAGCCAGAGAAGAGTTATACATTTGCTGATTATTTCGAGTTGGCCTATCCCACAGAAGACGTGGTGGCGGAATTCGGATACCAATATGAGCTGACCAAGCTCGATTTGCCGCGAGGAGAGTTGGATCATCCGCTGGACGAGTTGCAGGCGATGTTTTACAAGAGACTGCCTCACGTCTCGCTGACTTCCGAAACGGCGAAGCGGGAGGTCTTGATCGCTCCGATCCTGCTGGAACTGCTGGATTATCTCGACCTGAAGATTGACATCGAATACCCGGTCTACGTGAGCGAGCGGTTGAAGGGGAACATTGATTATCTGGTTCGTTCGCAACAGGAGTTCGTGGTCGTGGAAGCGAAGAAAGCCGATATGGAGAGAGGCTTCACGCAATTGGCAGTGGAATTGATCGCCATGGATCAACGCGTCGAGGAAAAGCATGAGTTGTTGTACGGGGCAATCACGGTCGGTGATTTGTGGCGGTTCGGCGCGCTTCATCGGCAGCAGAAGCTGATCTCCAAGGACATTGATTCGTTTCGTGTTCCTTTAGACCTGGAAGACCTGTTCAAAGTTCTGCTCGGCATTCTGAAACCTCGTACCCCATAGCGAGAGTTTTTGGCGGAGGAAATACAATGCTCAACACTGTTCGCGCAATCGTCAAAGAGGGAAAGATAGAATTGCTGGAAGAGATTGATATTCCAGAGGGGACGGAAGTGCTGGTCACGCCACTGATTGATGAGACAGATTTTTGGTTGAAGGTCAATCGCCCCGCGCTTGATAGCGTGTGGGATAACGCGGACGACGATGTCTATGCCAAACTACTCACGTAACGAGGTGATTCTGGTTAGTTATCCTTTCACCAATCTGTCCGGCGCGAAAGTCCGTCCGGCAGTGGTGGTCAACACGCCGCACGTGTCGCAGGATGTCATCATTGTGCCGTTGACGAGCAGGTTGTCGGGCTTGTTGGCTGGCGAGTTCGTCTTAGCCGACTGGCAACAAGCAGGGCTGAACGTGCCATCGGCGGTGAAGCGAGGGCTTTATACGGCGCAGGATAGCTTGGTCGTGAAATCGGTTGGACAGCTTTCGCACACAGATGAAGCGGCTTTGGAAAAATCGTTGCGGGATTGGCTAGGCCTACATTGAGTGACCGCAATTTCTGCAGGATGTGAATGCAATGAATGCTTACAAACTCGGCGAATTTCATCTGTTTCAAGGCGGCGGTCACGAATACCTCTACCTCGTCCCCAGCGGCGCAATCTTCGCTCTCGATAACCTCTCTTCCGCCATCATCAACCGCCTCACTGAAGGCGAATGCGGAAAAGAAGAATTGGTCGCGAACCTGACCGCACAAGGTTTCATCCCAGCGGATGTCGAAGAAGCGATTGAAGAGCTTCATCAATCGCATGCCATCGCCAACGGCAATGGCTTCCCGACGGAAGTTCAAAAACCGCCGATGCCGTTCCCGCTGCAAACGCTGGTGCTGAACGTCACCAACCAGTGCAATCTCTCCTGCAAATACTGCTACGAATTCGGCGAAGACCGTGTGGCCACGCCCGAAGGCAAGCCGAAGTTTATGTCGGAAGAGACTGCGCGCGCCGCCGTGGATTTCCTGCTGGCCAATTCGCCCGGACGACGCGCCGTGAACCTGACGTTTTTTGGCGGCGAAACTTTGATGAACTTCAAGGTTGTGCGCTCGACCATCGAATACGCCCGTGAACAGGCGCACGCGGCTGGCAAATACATTGATTTCAGTTTGACTACGAACGCGACACTGCTCACGCCGCCGGTGATCGAATACCTGGCCGAGAATCGCGTCGGCATCACGATCAGCATTGACGGGCCGAAGGAGTTGAACGACAAGCTGCGCGTCTTTTCCAACGGGCAGGGCAGTTACGAAATGATAGCGCCGAAGGTCAAAGAGCTTTTGGCCAAGCACAAGTCGCGTCCCATCGGCGCGCGCGTCACGCTGACTTCGCAGGTGGTGGATGTCAAAGGCATCTACCGCCACCTGAAAGATGAACTAGGATTTTACGAAGTCGGATTTGCGCCAGTCACGACTTCGCCCGTGCGGCTTTACGCCATCGGCAATGACGGATTGAACAACGTGCTCGAACAGTTCACCGAACTGGCTTACGAATATCTGGAGTACGCGCTGCGCGGCGAGCATCACGGGTTTTCAAACGTCAACGACACGCTGCAGGAGCTTCACGCGGGCGTCAGCAAGTCGCATCCGTGCGGCGCGGGGCTTGGTTTGCTCGGCGTAGCGCCTTCGGGCGACCTCGCGCCATGCCATCGCTTCGTTGATTCCGACACACACAAGCTGGGGCATCTTTCGACTGGGGTTGACCGCGAGGTTCAGGCGGATTTCCTGGAGCGCGGTGGCATTCATCGCAAGCCTGAGTGCCACACATGCTGGGCGCGGCCTGTTTGTTCGGGCGGTTGTTATCACGAAGCCTACGTCCGGTACGGCGATACGGGGCACGCGAATTTGCATTACTGCGATTGGATTCGCGGGTGGACGGATGTCTGTTTGCGGATTTACGGTGAGATCGCTGCGCGCAATCCGAAATTTCTTGAACACTTCGACGAGAGGCGGCAGTAGTCCGACCGTGAGGGAGGACGTGGTCATCGTGCCCGCGTCCTCCCTCACGGTCGGACTACCCCCACAGGAGATCACTTATGAAACACATCAAGGCAATCAACCGCAAAGCCAAACGCGTTGAAGATTATGTCGCCGCTGAACACGGCGATGTCTTCGCGTTGCAGCAAGGCCCGCCGCCGCAACAACGCCCGCATTATCCGATGGGCTGTTCATTGGTCTTTTCGCCCGGATGGGAAGTTGATGCTACGGGCGGGACTGCGGGCTTGTGCCAGCCGGTCGAGCGCGATTTGTACGACTGTTACATCAGTTGCTTCTGGCCGGCGCAGGTGCCCGATCATTTGAACAACTATCCCGATTGGACCAGCAAGTGCGCGAGCGCGACCAAAGACTGGCGCAAGATTGATCTGGTATTTCCGTGAGGTAAGCGCGGAGAAAGTATTTCACGTCTGATGTCCACGCCCTGTGCGCGCTCACAGGGATTCTCCCAGGAGGACTGAGAAATGAAGAAAAAGATGTCCCGCGTAGCTTGCCTCGATTGGGCGCAACCCAGAGCCGGTCAGGCTCGTCTCTTATTCGTAGCGCGGCTGCTTTCGCTGTCCATTATCTGTCTATGCCCTTCGATCCGGCTCGATTCAGCGGCGGCGCAAGACAAAAAGATGACGGCTGATGATCTGGTTGCGCGGCACCTCGAATCAATCGGAAACGCGGAGGCGCGGGTGCAAGCAGCGACTCGCGTCGCCAGCGGGACGTCCAAGTTAATCATCCGCATCGGCGGGGCGGCGAACACCGACGGCCAAGCGATGATGGTCTCGTCGGGCGCGAAGTTCCGCTTAGGTCTGAAATTCGGGCTGGCTGATTATCCCGGCGAGGACATGGCGTTCGACGGCGCCAGGACCGCCACCGGGTTTCTGACGCAGGGCCGGCGATCCAATCTCAGCGTGTTTCTCAATTCACAAAATCTGCCGTTGAGGGAGGGGTTGCTGGGCGGCGCGCTGTCAACCACCTGGCCGCTGCTCCGCCTTGATCAATCGCAGCCGAAGCTCGATTACCGAGGGCTGAAAAAGGTTGACGGACGCCAGTTGCACGAAATCAGCTACCGTCCGCGAAAAGGTTCAACCGATCTTAAAGTCTCGCTTTATTTCGACCCCGAAACTTTTCGTCATGTGAAGACCAAATACGGTTTCGAGATCGGCGCCAGCATCGGCGCGCGCGAAGACCCAAACCAAAATCCGGAAAGCCATTACTCGCTCACCGAAGACTTCGACGATTTCCGCGCGGTGAACTCCTTGACGCTGCCGCACAAATACCGATTGCAATACAGCGCGGAGAGTAAAAACGGTTCCGCGCTCTACGATTGGTCAGTCACCATCAATCAAATTGCGCACAACACCAAGATTGATGACGAAGTGTTCGTCATCAGATAACACGAGGAGACAAGGAGACAAGGAGACAAGGGGAACTTATCGATCGTCCCCCCGTCTCCTTGTCCCCTTGTCTCCCCGTCTCCCGCTTTCAGCTATCTGAATGAGAGCTGGACTGTGTTGGAAGGCTGGTTGTCAACCGTCAACACCACGTTAATCACGCCGCTCCCGCTCAGAGTGCGAGGCAATAGGACGTTGGCTTGATCCAGACCGACGAAGCCAGGGGCGGCGAATCCGTCTTCGAACAAAGAAGGATTGAGCGTCTTCACCGTGCCGCCCAGATTGACGCTGATGTTCTGAGCGCTTGTGCGATTGCGGAAGCCCGTGCCGTAAAACAGCACGTAGACTGTGTCGCTCGCCGGACCGAGATCGATCGGGATGGGAACCAATCTGCCCAAACCGGAATCGAAGATAGCCACTGGCTCGAACGACTGCACACCGTTTCTGATGCGCAAGATCACCGCCGCCGCGACGCCCTGACCATTGGCGTTGGCGCCGAACAATCCAGGCGCCACCCTGGCGACTGTCATCACGCCAGTCCCGACAATATTGCCGTTGACTGCGATTGTAACCGTCGCCGCCCCGTCAGCTGTGCCCGGCGGAACCTGGTAATTGACCTGCGACGGGGCGACGAAGAAGAGTGGCGCGGCGCGTTCCATAAGAGTGCTATCCATCACTCTGACCGTCGTGCCGAGCAATGTGGTCGGCAGCGGCAGGTTGGTGGCCACCTCTACCCCAGTCGCCATCCCGACGCCGAACGCCGCCACGATTGATTCGGGAGCGATCCGCGCGCCCAGGAAGCTGGCGGCTGACACGCTCGCAACCGGCGCGACGACCTTCAACTCGGCGACGTTCGACACGCCGCCGCCCGGCGCAGGATTGAACACCGTCACCGGGAACGATCCGTTGGCGGCGATGTCGCTGGCGAGAACGCTGGCCCTCAATTGGGTCTGGCTGACGAAAGTCGTCGTGCGATTGTTGTTGTTGACACGCACGATCGCGCCGTTGACGAAATTAGTCCCATTGACCGTCAACGTGAAATTGGCGCCACCCGAAGCAGCCAGAGCGGGTTGTAGCCCGGTGACAGTGGGCATGGGGTTGCCCGTACCCGATGGGGTGATCGTGAATGTTTGCGACAATTGCGACGTGCCTCCGCCCGGAGACGGCGAAAAGACGGTGACTTGAGCCGTACCTGCGCTGGCAACGAGGTTCGACGTAACCTGGGCCGTCAGTTGGTTGGCGCCGACGAAGGCCGTCTGCAGCTCTTGACCGTTCCAGCGCACCTTCGAGCTGGCGACGAAGTTCGAGCCGTTCGCCGTAATAATGAATGCCGCGGCGCCTGCCGTCACGGAATTCGGATTGATGCTGTCCAACCTCGGAACCGGATTGGTGCCTGATATGATGCCGAAGGTCACGACGTTCGACACACCACCGCCAGGCGTCGGATTGAAGACGGTCACGCTCGCCTGCCCAGTGCCAACGATGTCCGTAGCCAGGATCTGCGCGGTCAATTGTGTACTGCTGACAAAGGTGGTCTGGCGGTTCGATCCGTCCCAACGCACTACCGACCCGTTGACGAAACCGGTTCCGTTCACTGTCAGAATGAAACCGGGGCCGCCTTCGACCATCGAGTTCGGGCTAAGACTGGAAACCGTCGGCACAGGATTAGGCTGATTGACAGTGAATGTCTGAGCGTTGGATGTTCCGCCGCCAGGGGTGGGAGTGAAGATCGTCACCTGAGCCGTTCCTGCGCTGGTCACATCGCTCGACGGAATCGAAGCCGTCAACTGCGTAGAGCTCATGAAAGTCGTCGGGCGGCTCTGCCCGTTCCAGCGAACGACCGATGATGGCGCGAAGCTCGTGCCGTTGACCGTCAACGTGAACGCGCCGCTGTTGATCAGGGCGTTTGTCGGGTTGATGCTGGTCGTAGTGGGCGGGGGATTGTTGCCCCCGATCGTGATCGTGCCGGTCCTCGTGCAAACCACCTGGCTGGCGCTGAGGCGGCGGATGCGGTTGTTGTTGCTATCGGTGAAGATGATTTCACCGCTCCCAGTGACGATGATGTTGACCGTTTGCGGCAATTGGTTCGCCATTCCTGAGCCGACGACTAACGGTGAGGGAGCGAGGTTAAGCAGCGCGCCGATGGCGGGGCCGCCGTCGCCGTCGTATCCGGGTCCAGACCCGGCGATTACCGAGGTCGTCATTGATGTGTCAATCCGCAGGATCTGGTGGTTGCCGGCGGTAAAAGAGACCGGACCATTGGTCACGTAAGCGTTCCCGTCCGCAGCTACAGCCACATCGCGCGGTTTGTTGAAGCCCGTGGCGTAAACTGTAAACGAACCGCCGCCCGATGCCGATTCGCGCAGGATCGAGCCGTCATCAAAGTTGGCGATATACAAACGCCCGCTCGAATCGAGTCCAAGACCGGTGTACTGCCTCTGCGCCAGGCTGAGGCTCGAAACCGAGCCTGTGTTACCGTCAATCTTGCGAACGGCTTTCTGGCCCACCTCGGTGACGTAGATCGTGCCGTTGGCGGTCACGACGATGTCCGAAGCGCCAAAGAATTTCGCGTTCGTAGCGAAGCCGCCATCGCCATTGCCCGGCTGATTCTCATCTGCGCCGCCAGCGATCTTCATAATGTTGCCTGGCGGAATAGTGATCGAGTTGCTTGATCCTGGAAAGAGAGTAACGCTGTTTGACGTAGTGTTGATAAACTTAATCACGCTGGTGCGGCGGCCGCTGAATGTCAGCGGGACTTGCGGGCCGCTCCTCGAATCAACGACGTAAACGCCCTGGCCGGTCACAAACAATCCCTGCGGCGTATCGAACGCGGCCTGAATCACGGGCACGCCGTCGTTAGCGCCTGTGCCGACGTTTTTGTTGACCGTGACGATTCCGCCCGCCGGAACGGTTTGAGCCGCCGCCGTGTTGGCAAAGATCGTAACCGCGTCATCACCGCGATTGACGAAACGCAACTTCGCGGAGATGGTGTCTGAAATCCACAGGTTGTTGTTCGCGTCAGCCGCTACACCGACCGGCGCGTTGAATGAAGCCCCAGTGGCCAGACCGCCGTCATAGGGTGAAGCCAGTCCGCTGCCGGCGACCGTCCGAATCGCGCTGGCAGCGATTGTCACTCCCCCAACCGTCACCGAACCGCCCGTCAGGTTGATGTAACGCACGCGGCCACGGCCCGTGACGCCCTGATCGAGGATGAAAAGCCCGTTTTGATCGCCTTCGATGCCCGCCAAGGGCGGCGTAGCCGTGCTGCCCAGCATATTGAATCCAGCGCCCGTCGCCGCTCCGTCATCGCCGCAATTCGACACCGAATAATCACAGGACTGTCCCGGCGTGCCGGCGATGGTCGAAACGCCGCCCGTCACGCGCACGATCGTTTGCTGATTGCCGTTGGCGACATAGACGGAGCCGCCGACGATAGCCACACCAGACGGATACGGGTTCTGATTCGTCTGTCCAACGATGACCGGAAACTGGTTAATCAATGAGGCGGCGCCGCCACTGTTAACGCTAATCATGCGCCCGTGGCCCGTGTCGGCAATGATCACATTGCCCGAGCCATCAATCTCAACCGCGCGTGGTTGAAGCAAGGGGATGTTGGTCGCGGGACCGGGCGAAAATGGGTCATCCGGTTTGGTCGTGGTTGAGCCGTTACCGGCGACGGCTGTTGGAGAGCCACCCGTCCCGGAAAGCCTGAAAACCTTGTTGGTCCCCGCAGTCGCATCACAAAAGTAAACATCGCCGGTAGACGTGTTGACAGCTAGACCGTTGATGGCGCTGCCCAGGTTCGAAGCGAGCGTTCCAATTCGCCCACTGCCGATTGATTGTCCCGAAATCGTGATTGAATTCGACGAGACATTAATTGCCCGTATCAGCCCGTCAAGCGAATTGGCGAAATAGACTAGATCGCCGCTGCTGCTGACCGCCAATCCGGCCACGGCCCCTAAATCGGCCTGCAAGCCAGGAGCGTTATCGCCGAGATTTTCGCCGCCGCCTGCAATCGTGCGGACGGTTCCGGCGGCGATAGCGCGGCCGCCGAGCGTGACGGATGCGTTGCTGATGTTGATGAATCGAATCAGCACGGCGCTACCGATTTGATCGGCGACATAAATGCCCCGGCCCTGCGGATCGCGCGCGATGGCGGCCAGGATGCCGAACGGCGTCTGCGCCGCCGGGTTCCCTTCGCCCAGCCCGCCCGCGATCGTGTCAATCGCCGTCGAACCGCTGCCGACGGAAGTCGTCAGCGTCCACGTGTACGCGCCGGCGGTCGCGTAAGCGTGCGTCGGATTCTGCTCGGTCGAATGCAACGTACCGTCGCCGAAGTTCCAATTGAATGACGGTTGCCCCGAACATCCCGACGGAGTCGTCGCCGCCGAGAATTGAACGGCGACTCCGTGCTGCCCCGTCCCCGGAACCGTCGCATTGCAATTCACCGTGCACCCTTGAAGCGGAGCCAGTGAGGCCGCATTGGCGTTGGCCGGCAAGACCGGGCCGCGCGATGAACTCGGCGGCAACCTCCTGATCGAAGCCGGAATAGTAGTTGCCCCGTTTTCAGCCTGCGTGCGGCGCGCAGCCAACCCCGGCCAGTCTAACTTCGTCGAGACCGCGATGGCGGCAACCAAGCCGATCAATAAGACTGAGAGTGCGATGGTTCTGATTTGAAGTGATTTTGTGGGCGATATAACGAGTAAACGTCGAAGGATTAGGCCCCTCAAGACAAACATAGATTAACAACTCCTTTTGCGGTTTTCGGGGGCAGCATCTGAAAGATACCAAGACTGGGCATACCACTTAGGCTACTTGTGGGCTACGAGCGTGCCGCCAGCCACTGAAGCGAACGGCAACAATCAATCTGAATTGTGTGTAGACATGTGTGAGCTGTCACCAGTGGGAGAACCACTATTCGAGGTGTCGGAGGTTTTCGGAGCAGCATGATTTCAAACAGATGGCTCATTATAAATGGAGCCGACTGCCGGACTTGAACCGGCGACCTGCTGATTACGAATCAGCCGCTCTACCAACTGAGCTAAGTCGGCTTGTTCGCGACGCGGACCATGAAGCTTTCGAGGTTCAATACAGTCACGGCTACCACCCCGATGGGTTTTGCCAGTGAAGGGCTTTTGCCAGTAAGGGCTTTGGAGGATAGCTTCCGGTTATTTGTAAAGATGCGTGAGGAATATTCACGCCGTAGCGTCAAACGCAACCGGCAATATACCTAACCGAATTTGATTGGTCAAACTGAATTTTCCGAAGGCAATCACCTCCGCCGCGCACGCGCCATCGGTCGTAAACAGGTGGACGAAAACACTTTAATCACTCGCCACCGACAGCGCCTGCTCCTTGTACTGCAACTGGTAGAGCTTGTAATAGACCCCGCGATGGACGAGCAGTTCCTGGTGATTGCCCATCTCGCGGATATCGCCTTTGTGCAGCACGATGATCTTGTCCACGCGCTGAATCGTCGAAAGCCGGTGGGCGATGATCAGCGACGTGCGCCCCTCCATCACCCGTTCGATGGCCTGTTGGATCAACTGCTCGGTCTCGGTGTCAATGCTCGACGTCGCCTCGTCCAGAATTAGAATGCGCGGATCGAAAGCCAGCGCGCGCGCGAACGAGATCAACTGCTTCTGTCCGACCGAAAACCCGGCGCCGCGCTCGCGAACTTTCGTCGCGTAACGGTCGGGGAGTTTTTCGATGAACCCATTGGCGTGAACCTCCCGCGAAGCCCATTCGACCCGGCTCTCATCAATCTCCCCGTTGCCCAGCCGGATATTTCCCGCCACGTCGCCCGAGAACAGAAACACGTCCTGCAACACGACGGCGAAGTTTTCGCGCAGCTTGCGCAAATCCCACAGGCGAACGTCAACGCCGTCGAGCAAAATCTCGCCGCGTTGAATGTCGTAAAACCGCATCAGCAGATTCGTGATCGTCGTCTTCCCGGAACCCGTCGCGCCGACGAACGCCACCGATTGGCCCGGCTCAACCGCGAACGACACGCCCTTCAAGACCCAGTCTTCGTCTTTGTAAGCGAACCAGACGTTGCGGAATTCGATGCGGCCAACGGCGCGATCGCCCGTCGCGGGCAATCGCGGAGCTTCGGGCGAAACGATCCTGTCCGGCGTATCGAACAATCTGAAGATGCGCTCGCTGGCCACGACCGCCGCCTGAAAGACGTTGTATTTGTCGCTGATGTCCTGGATCGGCTGCCACAATCGCTGGGTGTATTGCAGGAAAGCCACGAGCGTGCCGATGGTGATCGCGTTTTGGATCACCTGCCCGCCGCCGTACCAGACAACAGCCGCAATGCCGATGGCCGAGATCAGGTTCACCAGCGGATAGAAGACGGCGTAATAAAAGATCGTCTCAATGTTCGCCTGCCGGTACGACGTGTTGATCTCCGAGAACTGACCGAAAGCCTTCTTTTCGCGATTGAAGAGTTGAACCGTCTGCGCGCCCGAAATGTGTTCCTGAGTGAACGCGTTCAACCGAGCGATCTTCGTTCGCACCTGCCTGAAACCTTCGCGCGCGCCGCGCCGGAACCAGGCCGTAGCCGCAATCAGCAACGGCACGACCGCCAGCGACACGATCGCCAGCTTCCAGTTGAAATAGAACATCATCCCCAGCGCGGCGGCGATCAGCACAACGTCACCCAGCACTTCGACCAGGCCGGCGGTGAATAATTCGTTGAGCGAGTCAACGTCCGTCGTCAACCGCGTGATCAATCGTCCGACGGGGTTCGCGTCGTAAAACGCGAGTTCGATGGTTTGCAGCTTGGCGAAGATCTGCTCGCGCAGGTCGTACATCACCCGCTGCCCGATGGTGTTGAGCAGCACATCCTGAAAATATCCGACGCCGAGCGAGAGGGCGAGCGACACGATGTAGACGACGCTGAGCAGCGCGATCCCGTCGAACGCCTGATCCGGCCTCATCGCGCCTTCAGTCGCAGGCTTGATGTAATCGTCAATCGCCCACTTGGTCAGCAACGGCCCGATCTGCCGCACAAGATTCAATCCGACGGTCAGGACAAGCGCGATGACAACCAGTCGCCGGTAAGGGGCAAGGTAGCGGAACAGGCGGCGCGCGGCGCGAGCGTCGTAGATTTTGCCTAGTTGTTCTTCTTCGTGATGTGACGACATGAAATTAGCGATTCGACTTTGGCTTCCTGCTCTGATCACGATAATCGGAATGACCTTGCCTTCATCTTCCTGAAAGCGTTGACATCCGCAATCAACCAATTCTCAAACTTGCGGTTTTTGACAGCTATGCTGACATCTTGATAGCCCAGAGATTTGAAGGCATTCTCAAGCTCGGCCGCCCAATCGCCCGGGCAGTCTTCACGGTCTTCGTGATCTACCAAAACCACCACTACATCAGCCTTTTGTTTTTTCAAGATCGCAATTTGGCCGGCTGCTGATCGAGCAATCTGTTTCGCTGTGCTTTTGGGTTGTATATCTGCGAATCGCGGATCGAGAAGTACGGTTCCCTCTATCTTGATTCGGCGGGTGATCAGTTTCAGCGCCTGCGATTCAGCGTCGCCATCCACCACCATTCCAATCTTCACCATACGCCTCCCGGGACGGCCTGACCGATAGCTCCTGAGTCCAGAAAATCCGCCAGTTGGAACTCGCCATTCTCCCAACTTTCTTCCAGCGTGGGATCGATTTCCGTGAGTTTTCGTAACTTGCTCTCACCACCTTCGCGGTAAATTATCCAAACCTCTTCAGGTTTTAGTCTGTTGACCAAAGTGGGAGAGTGGGACGTGAGTATAACGCTCTTAGATTTGCTCACTTCACGCAACCGATCCACGACCACTCTGAGAATCCAGGGGTGGACTGAGTTTTCAGGTTCTTCAATCAACAACAGGCTACTGCGCGAATCCACTGCGGCAACCAGCGATGCCAGCGCCTGCATCGTGCCATCCGAGACCTCATCAGCCCGCCAGGGGCGACCCAAACCTTCCTCATAAAAGAACAGTCCCAAAGTTTTGGTGTGCAAATATTCAGTAGCAATCTCGGTAAGCCCCGGCAGAACATCTCGCATCCCGGACATCACTGTCGCCCATTGTTTAGGCCGTTCCTTCTTAAGCCAGCTAACGATAGCCGGAAGATTATCCCCATTCAGCGATAAAGACGGGTTAGGAGTGGGAACGCCAGGAAAGCGAGAATGTGAAGGCGAAAATTGATATGACCGAAAACCGGAAACCAGGCGCGAAAAAGCGTCAAGCTGCGCCCGCGAAAAAGACTTCAGGAATAAGTCTTGATCACCCAAGCGCGGAGATTGGCTGACTTTCTCGTAACGCAGAAATTCTTTTGTCCATTCGCCCTTCTTTTTTCTCACCACTGAAAGATTTCTTTCGGAGTCCCGGCTGACACTTAAAAACTCGGAGAAAGCTATTGAACCAGTTCCATTGCGAGCTTCAGAAGCTCCCAGGATTTGAAAACTTTCTTCCACGACTTTGAAGCTTGCGCTGATACCCGTTCCCAAAGCTGAGACTGAGAAGCGATGAATAAATCTGGCCGGGCGGTCATCCGGTAATAAATGAGCGCGCAAGTCGTTTGGACTAAGGTCAAGCGCTATTTCAAATGACAATGGAACCTTCGAGCGCCTCTTGTGCCTGAAGGCGATATTTTCATATCCCCCTTTTCGCGCTATGGCCGGCTCCAGACCAAGCCCATAAACCTCAGAGAGAAAGTGAACAGCGCTGGCCAAATTCGACTTGCCAGCCGCGTTCGGGCCGATAACCGCGGAAATCGGTGAAGGCGCAAAAGTAATATCACGCAGCGATTTGTAGTTACGAATTGATAACTTATGAAGAAACATCAAGCTAAACCTCATCCTCCACGACCACCTCGTAATGAATGACCTGCCGGTCGTACCGCAGCAGCAAGGGGATGACCTCGTCACTGACGACCGCCTTCTCCAACTCGGCTCCGGCGAATTTTCTGATAGCGTCGAGCGACTGCCAGAAAGTGATCACAACGATCTCAATGCCATCCGGTGTCGCGCGCTCCAATAGCTTCGCGCCGGCATACCCATCAACCTCTCTCAAAGCTGACAGGACCTGGCTCTCGAAGTGGCCGGCGTAAACAGGCGCCTGAGCCTGCGTGGCCTTCGCTGTCCATATACGAGCGATCATTTGACGCCACCTGCGTCGCCTCCTATCACGACTGCCCAGGGTTGGACTTCCCATCGGAAAACCAACCCGTTGATCACGTAAGGATCGTTTCGAGCGAAATCTTCGGCGACCGACCCATCCTGCGCGCCAAACACCAGCAGCGCCCGATCTGCCGGGTCGCCCAACGCGCCGGCTAACAGCAACTCGCCTCGCTGCTTCGCCTCGCGCGCCAGCCGAAGATGCTCTTCACGGAACGGAGTTCTGCGCGAAACGAAGCCTTCCACCACGTAGTAGATCAACGCAAAGTATTTCATATCGTTTTGCCTTCGATTTTCAGCCAACCTGATTTCGCCCCAGATCACGGCTTGCGCTCGGGTTTCTTACCGTCGGGCGCCTCGCTCTTTTCTTCCGAAGCGGAAGCCAATCCTTCAGCCAATTTGGCGAACATCTCTTCCATATCCGAAGTCAGCAAGGCTCGCCAGGCGCCGCCTTGTCGCCTGAAGCTGATCAAATCAACCTGGGTCGTTTCGGAACCGGCGATCTTGATCTGCGTGCGGTAAACGACATGCACCAGATCGGAACGTTCAGTCACCTGTCCCAGAACCGTGTTGGTCGAAGCCGCCAGCGCGGTCTTCGCATCCGGCGACGCCGACAGAATGAAATTCCAGAGCCGCTCGAAGACCGCGGTTTCACTAAGCTGATCGTACTCGGCGTTGCTCTTCAACTTGAACACCATCTTTGCGGCCTCGCCGGATTTATCCGCTCGGATGATCGCTCCGAAGATGCGCTTCATCGACGCCAGCGCGTCCGGGTGCATCAGGCTCGCGCACTTCTCCCAATCGCCGGCCTGGATGGCGGCGAAGTAGGCTTTGGCCACGGACTCTGGCGTTTCTTGAGTGGTTTGCCCGGAAGCCGCTGTCGCCAACGCAAAACAGGCAACGAGCGCGAGGACTGATTTCAGAAGGAAGTTTTTCATTGATGTTTCACCTCTTGTTTTTATGGAGTACGAAACCGACCTTTAACTCAATCATCCTTCGGATCGAAAGGATCGACCAAACTAAACCAATGCTTCTCCATCCGCCCCAGAAACTCTTTGGTTATTGGATAACCGGACGCCGAGCCGATGACTGAATCAATGCTACACTTCGGACAAAGCGCGGTCTGATCCTTGTCAATCCACCTCTCAATCTGAGACGGCGCGAAAATGGCCAGGCAGTAGAAACAGCCGCAGACCTCGCTAGCCATCAATTCCGTGCGGTGATAGCTGCTGGCGCGGTGCGCGCGAATGCGATCTGGCGCTTCCATCATTACGCGGCTTTCTTCTTCTTGGCCATTTTTTTGTACGCCGGCGAGTGCGCCTGAATTTTACTCACCGCCTCAGGACTGTAAACCTCTTCACCGCAATTAGGGCATTCGTGAAACTCCAGATCAGGGACGGTATAGACCTGCCCCTCAAACTCTCTGGTCTGATCCTTTCTCACCAGCTTAATCTTGTCGCTGCCACAGGTCGGACAGACTGTGATTTTCAGCCGCTCCGGCTTTGCGAATGACGTAGAATTTGATTCGATTTTTCGAATTGCTTCTGCGTCAAACAGTTTTTCTCCACAGTCGGGGCACTCGTGAAATTCCAACGCCGACACGGTGTGGCGCTGTCCCTTGACTATTCGTGAGAGGTCACGCTTCACCTTTTTGATGTTACTGCTGCCACAAGTAGGGCAAAAAGTGATCTCGGTCATAACTTCTACCTTTCGCTACAAAGCTCTCTTGGAAGAGATCAGGAAGTAGAAGACTTCAGCTTCTCCTTCTTTGATAAACTTGCCTTTGGTGTAAACCAACACTCCTTCAAGGTTCACACTTTGAATGATGTACAGATATTCAACCGCGCGTCTGCGATACGGATTTCGTGAGCGGACTTTTTTGTAAATCGCCGGCGCATTGAGAATCGCCTCTTCGACGTCAAGCTCGGTCAATCCATCCGCTTCCATTTCCAGTATCGCCTTCTTACTGAATCTGGTGCGCTTCTGCAGGACCGCGCGCTTGATCCGAATTAGGATGTCACTCTGCTCTCTGGCCATGATTCACATTACCATCTACCATCAACTCGCCGCTAGTTCTTCCTCCAACAACTGCCGCTCATACAAATCAGCATAAGCCCCTTCAAGCCGCATCAACTCCTCGTGCGCGCCGAGTTCGACGATCTTCCCGTGATCCAACACGCAGATCAGGTCGGCGTCCTTCACCGTTGAAATCCTGTGGGCGACGATCAGCGTCGTCCGCGAACCCATCACTCCGCGCAACCGCGACAGAATCTTCTCTTCGGTGTAAGTGTCTACCGCCGAGAGCGCGTCGTCGAGGATCAAAATCTTCGGCTCGCGGATGATGGCGCGGGCAATCGCCGTGCGCTGCTTTTGCCCGCCCGACAGCGTGATGCCGCGTTCGCCGAGGATGGTTTCGTACTGCTTTGGAAAATCTTTCACGTCATCAGCCAACCCCGCCATCTCAGCGGCCCATTCGATCTTTTTGTCCAGCGGCTGATGGCCGTTGTGAATTCCGAAGGCGATGTTTTCGGCCAGCGTCTCGCTGAAGAGGAAGGTCTCCTGCGGCACGTAGCCGATGTTCTCGCGCAGTTGTTTCAACGGGATTTCGCGGATCGGGCGGTCGTCAATCAACACCATTCCCGCTTCGGCGTCCAGCAACCGCGGGATCAGATTCATCAGGGTTGATTTGCCCGCGCCCGTGCGGCCAATGAAGGCCACGGTCTGTCCCGGCTCAATCACCAGGTTGATGTCACGCAAGACCGGCGGCGAATCCGGCGAGTACCGAAAAGTCAGATCACAAAATTCGATCTTCCCCTTCAACTCCCCTTCTCCCCTTCTCCCCTTCTCCCCTTCTCCCACTCTCAACTCCGGCCCATCCGCAATCGCTGGCTCAGTTTTCATGACCTCGTGCATTCGTTTCAAACTCGCCGTGCCGCGCTGAACCATGTTGGTTACGTATCCCATCGCAATCAACGGCCAGATCAATTGCTCCAGGTAAAGGTTGAACGCCGTGAATTCGCCGATGGTCATCCGCCCCTGCGCCGTCTCGTAGCCGCCGATCAACATAATCGCCGCG
>Ga0187893_10007761_pt1 | contig 17342 bp, 14 predicted proteins | sample MA1701074metaG_FD_139574 | JGI IMG/M metagenome (GOLD analysis project Ga0187893, IMG submission 139574) | White microbial mat communities from a basaltic lava cave in the Kipuka Kanohina Cave System on the Island of Hawaii, USA - MA170107-4 metaG ... | reverse complement strand
GCCGCCCTCCAGGAACAGGTCGCGGTAGCGATAGAGGGTCGGCTCGGAGATGCCGAACCGCCGGGCGATCTTGGCGCCCGGCTCCTCCCGTCGCAGCAGCGACAGCACGGCCTCGGTTCGTTGCTCCACCGTCAATCCCGATTGCCTGCCCATCGTGAGTTCCCCTTCTCCGTCCGACATGCCCACCCCTCAGCATTTTCCACCGCCGGCCGACCTCACCCAAACGGGGGCGGCCGGGGGGGTGCAAAACCCTTCCAAAGTCTATCACGACGAGATTCCATGGAACTGCGGACGATACACCACGGGCATCACCGCCAACAGGGATCTGTTGGCCGCCCTCGGCGGATGTCCTTTCGGTTGATAATTTTGCGGGCAGGGTTCCGGCCGATGGCATAGGTAACCCGTAGACGGCGGCAGCGCGCGGGCATGGTGTCAACGCTGCCGCCTGCGTGGGGCTCGTCATGCCGAAGCATCGCGACAACGAACATCTTTCGCCCGCCGACCGACGGCGCGAGGTCGCATCGATCCTGGCCAGACTCTTTGTCCGATCGCGCCGGACGGCCGAGCCCCACGGACAACAACCAAACTCACGCCATCTCATGGCGTGATGATCACTTTGCCCTCGGAAAGGTTGTTCCCCACACGCCGGAGCGCTTCCCGGGCCGCAGCAAGCGGGTAGCACCCGTCGATGACGGGCACGACCTTCCCGGCCTCGAACAGCTCCGTCAGGTGCGTCAGAATCTCTCTCGTCGGGCCCGCCAACAGCAGAGCAACTCTTCCCTTCCCGGTCCTCGAAATAAACGGCCCCAGGAGCACGGATTGCCACAACGCCGTCCAGGAGCCACCGACGACCAGGTAGATGCCGCTGGGCGTCAATGCGCTCTTGCACTTGAGCACCGGACGGTTGGCGACGATGTCGAGAATGACGTCGTACCGCTGCCCCTTCTGAGCGAAATCCTCCTGGGTATAGTCGATGACGTGGTCGCAACCGATCGAACGCAGTAGGTCCCGCTTGCCCGGCCCGTCTACGCCCGTCACCTCGGCCCCGTACAACTTGGCAATCTGCACCGCAAACGTCCCCACACCACCCCCTGCGCCGTTGATCAGCACCCTCTGCCCCGGCTGAACCTGCCCCTTGTTGCGAAGCCCTTCCACGGCGATGCTTGCCGCCAACGGCATCGCGGCAGCCTGCTCGAACGTCATGCTGACGGGCTTTGCCACCAACGGCGCCTTCTCGGGAACGCACACATACTCGGCAAAGGCACCACCGAAATAGGCGCAGTCCCCGAAGACCTCATCACCCGGCCGAAACTGTGTCACGTCCGCGCCCACCGCCTCCACGCGCCCCGCGACGTCCGTCCCAAGAATCTTATACCTGGGCTTGAAGAGCCCGCGGCGTCGCCGGGACGCGCCGCCGTTGTTAACCAAGATCACTTTGTGGCGTGGCTTCGGACCGAATATTTGCAGAAGCACCGGGGCATAGCGCGGCTCACCCGTCAGGATTTCCCAGTCGCCGCGGTTCACGGACGCCGCGTGCACGCGCACCAGGACCTCATCGTCCGCAGGCGTCGGTGTTTGGACCTCTTCGACGTTCAGGGCTTCGGGGGGGCCGTATTCATGACGGACGGCTGCTTTCATACAGAACCGTCAAACGAAGCCGCTTTCCGGCAGGCCTCTGGGACGGGCTGACCGACCGATGGATCTCCGCTTGCCCGAGGGCGGTTGGCGCGCCGAGAGCGCGTAGTCCCTCCCATTGGGCCGCCCCGTCGCCCGTCGCGCCTCACGCCAGGTTCATCGTCATCAGGAACTCGGCGTTGGTCTTGACCTTGTTGAGCCGCGACGTCAGCAGGTCCATCGCCTCCACCGGGTTCATGTCGGCCAGCACGCGGCGGAGTTTGTAGACCAGTTCGAGTTCCTTGGCGTGCAGGAGCAGTTCCTCCTTGCGCGTGCCGGACGCGGGGATGTTGATCGCCGGCCAGACGCGCTTGTCGACCAGCCGCCGATCGAGGTGCAGTTCGCTGTTGCCCGTGCCCTTGAACTCCTCGAAGATCACCTCGTCCATCTTGCTTCCCGTGTCGATCAGGGCGGTGCCGATGATCGTCAGCGACCCGCCCTCCTCGATGTTGCGGGCCGCGCCGAAAAAGCGCTTCGGCTTCTGCAGCGCGTTCGCATCGACGCCGCCCGTCAGAATCTTTCCGGAGTGCGGCACCTCCGTGTTGTAGGCCCGCGCCAACCGCGTGATTGAATCCAGCAGGATGACCACGTCGCGGCTGTACTCGACCATCCGCTTGGCCTTCTCGATGACCATCTCGGCCACCTGCACGTGGCGCGAGGCCGGCTCGTCGAAGGTGGAACTGACGACCTCGGCCTTGGTGTGCCGCTGCATCTCGGTGACTTCTTCGGGGCGCTCGTCGATCAGCAGGATGATGACGATGACCTCGGGGTGGTTCTTGGTGATGGCGTTGGCGATCTTCTGAAGCAGGACGGTCTTGCCGGTGCGGGGCGGGGCCACGATGAGCATGCGCTGGCCCATGCCGATCGGCGTCACGATGTCCACCACGCGCATGTTCACCTCGTCCGGCGCGGTTTCGAGGATCAGCCGCCGCGTCGGGTGCAGCGGCGTCAGGTCCTCGAAGACCGTCTTCTCGGTGACGACGTTGGGGTCCTCGAAGTTGATCGCCTCGACCCGCAGCAGCGCGAAATACTTCTCCGACTCCTTCGGCGGGCGAATCTGCCCGGCGATGACGTGCCCCGTCCGCAGGCCGAAGCGTCGAATCTGAGACGGGCTGACGTAGATGTCGTCCGGGCAGGGCAGGTAGTTGTATTCGGGGCTGCGCAGGAACCCGAACCCGTCGGGCAGGATTTCCATCACCCCCTCGCCGTACATCAGTCCGTTCTTGTTGATCCGCTCCTTGAGAATCTTGAAGATCAGGTCCTGCTTCTTGAGCGCCGCGTATTCCGTGACGCCTTCGGTCTTCGCCACCTCGTGCAACTCGGCGACCGCCATCTTCTGAAGGTCCGTGATGTGCAGTTCGCCGCGCTTGACCTGCTCGTATTTCTGGTGCGTCTCGCGGTCGATGGCGGCCTCGTCGTCGAGGTCGTCCGCGGTCCGACCGACGGGAGCGGGAGGCGGGGTCGCGTCGGCCTCGTCGGATTCAGGGGGCAGGATTTCGTCGGCGAAGCCGATCGACTCGGCGGCGGCTTCCTCGACGGGGGCCTCGCGCCGGGCCGGGGGGGCCTTGGCCGCGGAGCCGCGGGAATGCGCGTTGCGCGTCCGGGTGGGACCATGAGACTTGGCCATGTCGGTTACCTCCGGGTGGGAATGGGTCCGTGCATCGGTTCGGTGAAAACAAACTCCCCAGGAAACGGTTGATCGTCGAGGTCGGCCCCGGGGGCCGGTCGTTGCCTTCGGATCGGGCCTCGGAATCCGCTTCAGAACGGCTGGGAGCGCCCGATTCTAGCCGCCGGATTCGACGTCGGAAAGCAATCGGGCAAGGAGCGACGCGACGTGCTGCCGCAACTCCGTCACATCTGAACTATTGTTACATATATAGTCGGACCGCGCCTTTTTCAAGTCCAGCGGCCATTGCATTTTTTCCCGCCGGTCGAATTCGGCCCGTCCCCAGCCCCGCTGGGCCGTGGTCCGGGCGGCCCGGATTTCGGTCGGGGCGTCGACGAACAGGATCGCGTCGCACAGGCCGTCCAGCCCCGCCTCGAACAACAGGGGCGCGTTCAGCAGGATCAGGCGGACCGACCCCTCCCGCCGATACGCCGTCATCAACTCCTCCCGCCGGATCGCGATCCGCGGGTGCATCAGGGCCTCCAGGCGGCTTTTCTCGGCCCGGTCCGCGAAAACGATGTCGGCGACCCTGCCGCGGTCCACCGAGCCGTCCGGCCGCAGGATCTGCGGACCCCACCAGCGGACCAGCGTCTCCCGAACCTCCGGACGCTCCAGTTCCTGCCGGTTGATGGCGTCGGAGTCGATGATCGCCGCCCCCATCGACTCCAGGATCCGCGCTACCTCGCTCTTGCCCGCGCCGATGCCGCCGGCCAGCCCGACGACCGGTATCCGACGTGCCATTCTCGTCCCTGGACGAACCGCCCGCGCCAAATCCGGCGACGCAATCGCCGGCCGCCCGGCGCGACCCCGGGCGTCCCTTTTCCGGATGGTATGGTAATCGGCCGCGGAACGAAAGCCAAGCACCTTTCCCGCGATCGGCGCGTCTGCCCTTGACCTTCCACGCCCGTCTTACTCAACTGTCGAGGCGCGTCGAACCGCGGCGCGCGGAGGCCGTGATCGATGCGGGTCCTCGTCACCGGCGGGGCCGGGTACGTCGGCAGCCACGCGGTCCGCGCGCTGTGCGCCGCCGGCCATGAGGTCACCGTGCTCGACGATCTCTCCTCCGGGCACGCGGCGGCGGTCTTGCCGCCCGCCCGGCTGGTGGTCGGCGATCTGGCGGACCGGGAGTTGCTGGAGGCCGTGCGCTCGCGGCGGACGTTCGACGCCGTCATGCACTTTTCGGCGTGCATCGAAGTCGGCGAATCGGTCGTCGATCCGCTGAAGTATTACGACAGCATCGCGGCGAACACGGTCGGCCTGCTGCGGGCGATGCAGGCGGCGGGCGTGCGGCGGCTCGTGTTCAGTTCGTCGGCCGCGGTATATGGCGTGCCGGAATCGTCGCCGATCCGCGAGTCGAACCCGCGCCGCCCCGCCAGCCCCTACGCCCGCGCGAAGAACGCGGTGGAGTGGATGCTGGAGGACTCGGCCGCCGCCTGGGGGCTGGGGTTCGCGGCGCTCCGCTATTTCAACGCGGCCGGCGCGTCGGCCGACGGGCGGCTGGGCGAGGACCACGAGCCGGAGACGCATCTGATTCCCAACGTGCTGCGGGTGGCCCTGGGCCGGGCGGAGCGCGTGCGCGTCTTCGGCACGGACTACGACACACCCGACGGCACGTGCGTGCGGGACTACGTCCACGTGGAAGACCTGGCCGACGCGCACGTCCGCGCCCTCCAGGCGCTGTCGCCCGGCGCGGCGCGCGTCTACAACTGCGGCACCGGCCGCGGCGCGAGCGTCCGCGAGGTAATCGAGACGGCGCGCAGCGTCACCGGCCATTCGATCCCGTCCGAGGAACACCCGCGGCGGCCGGGCGACGTGCCCCTGCTCGTGGCCGACGCGACCCGGCTGCGCGAGGAACTGGGCTGGGCGCCGTCGCGCCCGTCGCTGCGCGAGATCATCGCCAGCGCCTACGCGTGGCACCGCGCACATCCGGACGGCTTCAACGATCGGCGCAAGGAGTGATCCTCCGCGCGCAGTCGTTAACGCTCGCTGACGCTTCGCGTCTCGTTGTGCCGTCGTTGCTCGTCGTCGGTCGATTGTGCGCCGCCGCTCATTCCCAACACGAGACGTGGCTCGTCACCGCCACACTCCCAACACGAGACGCGCCGCGTTATCGCCACACTCTTAACACGAGACGCGCCGCGTTATCGCCACACTCTTAACACGAGACGCGCTGCGTCAGCGAGCGTCGATCGGCGAACAAATGCGACCGCTCGCCTCGCGGCGCCCCGCGTTGCGCAGACGTTCGACCGTCACCACGGGTCCTGCACGTGGCAGGCGCGGCCGGTCTTCTCGATGTAGTCCTGGTGATATTCCTCGGCGGGCCAGAAATCCCCGGCCGGCTCGACCTGCGTGACGATTTTTTTGTTGGCAAAGCGCGGCGAGCCCTGCACCTCGCGGATGAACGCCTGCGCCTCCTTCTGCTGCGCTTCGTTCACGCACCAGATGCCGGAGCGGTACTGGTCGCCGACGTCCGGACCCTGGCGGTTCAGTTGCGTCGGGTCGTGCATCTTGAAGAACGCCTCCAGCAGCCGCCGATAGGTAATCCGCCGCGGGTCGAACACCACCTTGACGGTCTCGGCGTGGCCCGTGTCATGGCGGCAGACCTGCTCATACGTGGGCTTCTCTGCCCGACCCTGCATGTACCCGCTGACCGCGTCGGTCACGCCCGGCCCTTTCTGAAAGTAGTGCTCGATGCCCCAGAAGCACCCGCCGGCGAAATAGGCGACCTCCGTCTGCGCCGTCCCGCCGGAATCTGATGCCGATTCCGCCGCTTTGCCCTCGGGGGATCGGCCGCGCGTGGGGCGGCTCTCGGGCGGCAGTTCGGCGCCCTTGTCGAAGAATCGCAGCGAGGCGGAGTTCAGGCAGTGCCGCTGGCCGGTCGGCTTCGGCCCGTCATCGAAGACGTGGCCGAGGTGCGCGCCGCAGCGGGCACAGACGATCTCGGTCCGCGCCATGCCGTGGCTGCGGTCGGACTTTCGCGCCACGTGCTGCGGGTCGAACTCGCGCCAGAAACTGGGCCATCCCGTCCCGGAGTTGAACTTGTGCTCGCTGGAGAACAACGGCAGGCCGCAGACGACGCAGGCGTAAAGCCCCTCCTTCTTGTTGTCCAGCAGCGTCCCGCAGAAAGGCGGCTCCGTGCCGGCCTTCTGCGTGATGCGGAACGATTCGGGCGGGAGTTTTTTCGCCAGTTCGTCGACCTTCTCCTTCGGCAGCGGGGTGAGGTCATACCCGCTCGCGGAAATCTTCATGCCTGGGCGATCCATGGTCTTTCCCTTCGAGGGCTCGGCCGCGGTCAGGCCCCAACGGGCGGTCAGGAAAAAACCGCCTGCCAGAGCGCAACAGGCGATCATCGCCGTCGTGCGCCGTCGCTTCGCATTATCCTGCATCGTACGTTCTCCGCTATCAACCGCCGCACCGGGATGGGTGCTTGGGCCTTATAGTCGCCCGGTCCACTCATTTCCGCAGCTGGCGGCCCCCGCCGGTTGCTCACGCGCACGAGTCCAGCGCATGGCGCAGGGCCTTGCCCAGCACTTCGTCCGTACAGTCGGCCGACACGAACCGTTCGCGATCCGGAAGATAGGCGTGGCCCCGGGTCGGGCCGCGTTCGTGCCGGGTCTCGTTGCGGCTCGGCTCGATCGAGATCGCGGATTCCTCCTGCACGATCAGGCAATGCGCGGCTCGGCGCTCCAATTGCGACCAGGATCGAAACCCGGTGCCTTCGAGCAGCGCCTTCTGCCGCGCGTTTACGTCGGTCGGCATCTCCCCGTCGACGCGGCTGCGTGCCAGCAGCAGGCGGACCGTCCGACCGACCTCAGCCGCGTCCGCCTGCGCGTCGATCGGATGGGCCGGCGGAACGTTGAATCGTAGCCCGCTGGTGTGCAAGTTCGACACGAACAGCAGGATTCGCTGGTCGAGCCGGTAGGCGCACACCGCCGGGGACAACCTGGGTCTTCGCCGAAACCAGCCGATGAGTCGGCCTAGCATGCCCGGACATGGTACCGCTGCACCTGCGTCCCACGTACCCGGCGGTGGGCGTCGGCTGGCGGCTGAAACCGCGCGCGGCGACAATACGCGGCGTCCGGGTTCCAACCCGCCGGAGGGCCGCGGCATGTCCGATTCCACCCTTTTGACCCCGGTGAACAGCCCGGCCGTCGATCCACACCACTGGCGCGATCGGCTGGCGGTCGTCGTCGAGATGATGCGCGCGCTTAGCCGGCAGACCGACCCGCAGGAAGCGGTGCGGACGTACGCCGCCCGGGTTCGCCGGCTGACCCCCGCCGACCGGATGGTCGCCCTGTCGCGCCGCGGACTGCGGCCGCCGCAGTTCCGCATCACCCGCACCACGCTCTGGCAGGATGAGATCAACCCGTGGAAGCAGCGCGATCGGCTGCCGCTGCTCTCGGACGGGCTTCTGGCCGGGCTGATCTATGCCGACGAGCCGCGGATCATCAACGATCTGGTCGTACCCGGCGATGACCCGGCCCGTGAGTTTCTCGCGGGCCAGCGCTCGCTCATGGCCCTGCCGCTCTTCGACGGCGGCGAGGCGCTCAACATGGTCGTGCTGATGCGGGAGCAGCCGGGGGCGTTCGACCCGGCACAGTTACCCGAGTCGGTCTGGACGGCGAACCTGTTCGGCCGCGCGACGCACAACCTGGTCCTGCGCGACGAACTGCGCACCGCCTACGACGCCCTCGATCGCGAGTTGCGCGTCGTGGCGGAGATTCAGCGCTCGCTGCTGCCTCCCGAACTGCCGCGGATCGAGACCCTCGACTTGGCCGCGTCCTACGAGACGGCCGCGCAGGTCGGCGGTGACTATTACGATTTTTTTCCGCTCGCCGACGGCCGCTGGGGCTTCCTGCTCGCCGACGTGTCCGGCCACGGGACGCCCGCCGCCGTGCTCATGGCCGTCACCCACGCCATTGCCCATTCGTGCAGCGTTCCCGCCGACGACCCGGCGGTGATGCTCGCCTACCTGAACGCGAACCTCCACGCGCGCTACACGCATCGCTCGGGCCATTTCGTCACCGCGTTCTACGGCATCTACGAACCGCACAACCGCATGTTGCATTACGCCAGCGCCGGACACCATCCGCCCCGGCTGAAGCGCTGCGACGACGGCACGATGGCCACACTCAGCGGCGGCCGCGGGGTCCCGCTGGGCGTCGTCCGCGACGCCGAGTTTCCCCAGGCCCGCCACGCCCTGCGCCGCGGAGATCAGTTGATCTTCTTCACCGATGGCGTCACCGAGGCCCGCAACCCGACGGGCGAAATGTTCGGCGAGCAGCGCCTCGACGCCGCGCTCGAGGCCTGCCGTCCGGGGGCGGCGGCGCTGATCGACGCCGTGCACGCCGCGCTCGCCGAGTTCGTGCAGGGCCTGCCGGCCGAGGACGACCGCACGCTGCTGGTGGCGAAGGTCCTCTAGGGCCGGTATGCATCCCGCACATCGGCCGCGCGGCGCGGCGCGGGCCGGAGGAATTGATATGGCTTCCAGACGAGCGTTCTTGCGTGCGTCCGTCGGTATGGCGTGCGGCGCGGCGCTGTCGCGACCCGCTTCCGCCCAGGTTCCGGCCTTGGTTCGAACGGAAGGAGACCGCTTCCGCCCCTTGGCCATCGCCAGCGGCAACGGGCTGCGGGCCGTGTCGCGGGCGATGGAGTTGATGCAGCAGGGCGCCGACCCGCTCGACGCCGCCGTCGCCGGTGTGACGCTCGTCGAGGACGACCCGACGGACCACAGCGTCGGGTTGGGCGGGCTGCCGAACGAGGACGGCGTGGTGGAACTGGACGCGTCGGTGATGCACGGCCCCACGCACAAGGCCGGGGCGGTCGCCGCGCTGCGGAACATCCGCAACCCGTCGCAGGTCGCGCGGCTGGTGATGCGGCGGACGGACCACGTCCTGCTCGTGGGGGAAGGGGCGGTGCGCTTCGCCCGGGCGCACGGGTTCGCCGAGGAAAACCTCCTGACCGACGAGGCCCGCCGCATCTGGCTCGACTGGAAGGAACGCCACTCGGACGATGACGACTGGCTGCCGCCCGCCACGCAGCCGACCACCGGCCCGGCGGCCCGCGTCGACTGGCGCGCTGCGTTTACTCACGGCACGATCAACTGCCTGGCGCTGTCGGCGAACGGGCACATCGCCGGTGTGACCACCACCAGCGGGCTGGCGTACAAGATACCCGGCCGCGTCGGCGATTCGCCCATCATCGGCGCGGGCCTGTACGTCGACAACGACGTGGGCGCGGCCGGCTCGACCGGTCGCGGCGAGGCCAACCTCCAGAACTGTTCCAGTTTCTCCATCGTCGAGTTGATGCGCCGCGGCGCCGGCCCGCAGGAAGCGTGCCTCGAACAACTCCGCCGCGTCGCGAAGACGACCGAGCCGCGCCTGCGCGACGCGAACGGCAGGCCGAAATACGACCTGACGTTCTACGCCCTTTCGAAGGATGGGCAGTTCGGCGCGGCGGCAATGCGGTCCGGCCGGCGCGCACCTATGTTCGCCGTGCACGACGGCCGCGATGCGCGCCGCGTGGAATGCGCGGTGCTGTACCGCGTTGACCGCTGAGTCGCTTCGTGTGGCCGCACGGGACGCTTTTCGCGGGACGCGCCGCGTCGGCAAGCGTCAAAGAGCCGCGGGCTTCGGCTCACCGCGGGCGAATCGCCGGCGCAACCCGCGCGGCGCTCCGAGCAAAAAAAACGCTCGCCTACGCTTCGCGTCTCGTTGTGAACTGGTCCCACGCGGTTCGTTTAATCGAGCGACGCCGCGCCTCTTCAATACGAGACGCGCGGCGTGAGCAAGCGTCAGAGGCCTCGAGCAAAGAGAATCTTTGCTCTACCGGAATCGGCCGTTACTCGACCAGTACGCCCGTCGCCCACGTGGCCGGGTCCATCCACCAGTTCAGGTCGTCCTCGACGGTCAGGGCTTGCTGGCCGAGTTCCCGATCTTCAAGAATGTAGTAAAAACCGATCCGCGGGTTCTCGGCCGGGTCGAAGCCCGCCAGCGCCCGCGCGGGAATGTGCGCTTCGACCGACCAGCCGCCGCGGCCGATCCGCGCCGCGATCGTCAGGTCTCCGGGCTGGGCGAGCGGTGCGTCGGCCGTCGCGCGGGCGATGTGCGCCCCGCCGGCCGCCGGTGACCGGCCGCCCGGCGGTCCACCCGCGGGCATGAAGTAGAACTGCTGGCAGAACCGCGTCGCACGGCGAATCTCGCGTGCGTCGCGCAGGTCCGTCATCAGCCGCAGATGGTCGCTCTTGCGGAAGCGGAGCGGGTCGCACTGCGGCGGCAGGCGCTTGCCGCGGACCTCGGCGGCCACCAGCAGCCCGTCGTCGCACCACGCGAGATAGACGTCGCCCAGCGTGCGGCGAGCGTCCAGCGTGTGCAGGGCGGGCAACTGGTAGCGGCTGTCCCACTTGGAGAGGTCGCCGTCGATCCGCACCGGCCCCGGCCAGCGGTGGATCGGTAACTCGAAGCGGAACAGGAAGCGGTTGGGAACGAGCGACATCGCGGGCGGGTCCAACCGGTCGGAGCCGGCAACTCTTTTTGCCCCGTTCGCGGGCGGGTCAGTCGTGACGCAGGGCCTCGATCGGGTTGAGGTCCGCAGCCCGCTTCGCCGGCAGCCAGCCGAAAAACACGCCCACGGCGGTCGAAAACAGAAACGCCCCGCCCACCAGCCACACCGGCATCTGCGCCTGCCAGCCGAAGCCGTTGGCGATCAGGTGCGCGTGGGTCACACCCAGCACGATGCCGATCAGTCCGCCGGCCGTCGAGATCACCGCCGCCTCGATCAGAAACTGCCGGTTGATCGCGCCCGCCGTCGCCCCGATCGCCATACGGATGCCGATCTCTCGCGTTCGCTCCGAAACGGCCACCAGCATGATATTCATGATCCCGATGCCGCCCACCAGCAGACTCACCCCGGCGATGCAGACCATCAGCAGCGTCATCACGTTGGTGGTGTTGCGGGCCAGTTCGATCTTCTCCTTCAGACTGGTGACGGTGAAGTCGTCCTCGTCGCCGCGGCCAAGCCGGTGGCGCTGCCGCAGCAGCGCCGTTGCCTGCTCCACCGCCTCCTCGACCCGCTCGTCCGCCACGGCCGAACAGAGGATGGCGTGCGGCCGGTCCACGCCCAGCATCTGCCGCATCAGCACCGGCAGCGGGACGACGATCGTGTCATCCTCGTCCTGGCCCAGCGGGTTGACGCCCTTGCTCTCCAGCACCCCCACGATCTTGAGCGGCACCCCGGCGACGCGGACGACCTCGTTCACCGGATCGCGCCCGCCGAACAACTCGCGCCGCGTCGTCTGCCCGATGAGACAGACCTTGTTCCCCAGCACGATGTCGCGCGGCTCCAGGTCTCGCCCGGCCGACACCGACCAGGTGCGGATCGCGGTGTAGTTGTGGCCCACTCCGGTGACGGGCACCTTCCAGTTGGCTACGCTGGTGACGGCCGAGAACTCGAAGCGCCCGGTCGGACAGGCGAGGGTCACGGCGTCGCATTCCTCCTCGATCGCGCGGGCGTCGGCCTCCGTCAGCGTGGTATACACCGCCGAGCCCCCGCGCACGCCGCCCGGCCGCGCCGCCGGCTTGCCGATGATGATGATCATGTTCTTGCCCTGCCGGGCGATGTCCCCCTCGATGCTGATCTTCGCCCCCTGCACGACGCTGACCGTAACGATGACCGCCGAGACGCCGATGATGATGCCGATGGCCGTCAGGACGCTGCGCGTCTTGTGACGCCGCAGTTCCCGAAGCGCCATGCGGAAGCATTCGATCCAGAGCGCCAGCATGTCACTCGTCCGTCGCGGTGCTCAACCGGCCACGGCCAGGGCCCGGACATCCGGGATGGGCGGCCCGCCGCAGCGCGGCGTCGGCTGGTCCGCGATGATCTGCCCGTCCCGCAGCGCGATCACGCGCTCGGCGAACGACGCCACCCCTGGATCGTGCGACACCAGCACCACCGTCAGCCGCTGGTGTTCGTGCAGTTCGCGCACGATCTGCATGATCTCTTCGCTTGTTCGGCTGTCGAGGTTGCCGGTCGGCTCGTCCGCCAGCAGGACCCGCGGCTGGTTCACCAGCGCCCGCGCGATCGCCACTCGCTGCTGCTGTCCGCCCGAAAGTTGCCACGGCAGGTGGTCCATCCGGTCGGCCAGCCCCACGCGCGACAGGGCCTGCTCGGCCGCCGGCCGCCGGACCCGCTGCGCCCGGCCGGCATAGACCATCGGCAGGGCCACGTTTTCCAGCGCCGAACTGCGGTGCAGCAGGTTGAAGTTCTGGAAGATGAAGCCGATGTGCGTGTTGCGCAGCCGCGCCAGTTCGTCCCGGTCCAGCGTTTCCACCGCCCGCCCGTCGAGCCGGTACGCCCCGCGGGTCGGCACGTCGAGGCAGCCGAGGATGTTCAGCAGCGTGCTCTTGCCCGAGCCGCTCGCGCCCATGATGGCCACGTACTCGCCGGCCGCGACGCTGGCGTTCAGTCCGCGCAGCGCATGCACGCGGGTGAAGCCCGAGTCATAGACCTTGTGCAGGTCCTCGAGTTCGATCATCGGCCTCGCGTCCGTCTTCATCGCACAGCGCATCCGATCGTTCGCGAGCCGCCGGTTTTTTTCCCGGGCGACTCCTTGCGCGACAATCCCGGCGGGGATAAACCCCGCCGCTCGTAAACATCCGGTGCGTCCGATTCTCTCTGTCTGCGAGCCGCCGGATTTGGCCCGGCGATCCCTCGGCCGCCACCAGATTGCTCTCGGAATCTTTATGCGCTCACAGCGCGCCCGGGTTATAAGCGCCGATTCTCCGGCGACGCCTGGTTCAGCGCTTCCTTCAGCGAGAAACCCGGCCGCGGCAGGCGCACGGCCGACACGACCGTGTCGCCCTCCTCCGCGCCCAGCACGATCTCGGTCTCGCGGTTGTCCGTAATGCCCAGGATGACGGGGATCGGCTGCCAGTGGCCCTGCTGGTAGGTCCACAACACCGATCGGGTGCGGAGCGACGCGCCCGGAGTGGTCCGGCTGGAGATGTTTCTGCCACCCGGACGGCCCGCCCCGGAAGCGGGCCGCGGTGAATTATGGTTCTGATCGATGTGACGGGGAGACCCCCCGGGGTTGCCGCCGGGGCCGGGGTCCTTATAGGAATGGCCGGGCGCTGCGGAATTCCCCGCGATGCCCCCCTTGGTCAGGGCGGGCAGGGTGGAGTGGGCTGCGGGCGCGGGGGACTCGTCGGGCCACAGCAGGCCGCCGGTCAGCACCGCCAGTTGTTCCGCGTCCAGCGGCGGGCGGAAGCGCAGCGCAGAGTTGGCGACCTTGAGAGTTTCTTCGCGTCGTGCCACCTCGATCGTCACGTTGGCGGTCATCCCAGGCTTCAGCAGCCGCTCGCGATTGTCTACCTCGACCACCACCGTGTATGTCACCACGTTCTGCACGTTGGTCGGGTTGTTGCGCACCTGGATCACCCGCCCGGTGAACAGCGAATCGGGATACGCGTCGACTGAGAACTCGACCGCCTGTTCCGACCGCACCCGCCCGATGTCCGACTCACTCACGTTCGCGTGAACCTGCATGCGGTCCAGGTCCGGCGACAAAACGAACAGCACCGGCGTCGTCAGTTGGGCCACCACCGTCTGCCCCACGTCCACCAGCCGCGACAGCACCACGCCGTCGATCGGCGAATAGATCACCGACCGCTCTAGTTTCGTCCGCGCCAGGTCGCGCACCGCTTCCGCTTGTGTGACGGCCGCCTGCGCGGCCAGCAACCGCGCCTCCGCCGCCGCCAGAGACTCCCGTGCCGACTGCACCTCCTCCGCCGCGGCGGCCGAGCGCTCCTCGCGCAGCCGCGTCAGCCGGTCCGACTGCCGCTTCCAGCGGTCGACCTCCACCTGCGCGCCGCGCTGCCGCGCCTGGGCGCTCAGGACGTTGGCGGCCGCCTGCGCCAGGTCGGCCTCGAACAATTCCGGGTTGAGCCGGCAGAGCACCTGTCCCTTCCGAACCTCTGAGTTGAAATCCGCGGTGATCTCTGCAATGGTTCCCGATACCTCGCAGCCCACGTTGACGCTCACCAGCGGCGACACCGTGCCCGTCGTTTCGACCGTCATCCGCAGCGGCCCGCGCGAGATTTTCGTCGTCGTCACGCTCATCCCCGGACCGGAGGCGTACCAGCGTAGGGCATAGCCGCCGGCCGCAACCGCCAGCACGACCCCAGCCAGCGCCAGCAGACGCCGGGTCATGGCGCGTGTCTTGCCTCCGGCTGGGTCGTCGAAGTCTGTTCTCGGTCGCGCAGCCAGTCCGGTCTCCGCGCGGGCGGAGGGGGCGGACGCCTGCGGGCGGCCGTCGGCCGCGTGGTGGTCCGTGACACGCGCGTCGCCTGCGTTGTCTGCGCGGCGGGACCCGCGCGCCGTGTGTTGTCCTGCTGCGATGGAACCGGCGTCTCCTGGGATGAGAATCGGTCGTCGGTTTTGCGCGGGCTGGAGGGCCGCTTAGCCAGGCGCGTTTCCCGCGCCTCGCGGAGCATCTCGGGCGTCACGACGTGCCGGGCGATCACATGCTGCATCATTTCGAGCGTGGTGCAATCGGTGTGGCCCCCGACCCAGCCGTATCGCTCATAACGCGGCGCCCACCCGATGTTCACGACCCGCCCTCCGGCCCCGCGCCCGCGCAGGCCCGCCAGTCCCGCCGACTCGTCGAACGTGCCGTCGATCGTCCCCAGCGTGCGGACCGGCCCGGACAGCACCGGGTCGCTCGCGGAGTAATAGACGAAGATCGACCCCTTCATGTTCTTCAGCGCCCGGGAGACATCGTAGCGCGACGACAGACTGGAACCCAGCATCACGTAGTGGTTCACCTTGTGCGGCGGACGCACCTGCTCGATGGCCCACATGCCGACGCCCGTCCCGGCCGACAGGGCGATCAGGTTCGCCTCGGCCTCGGGGTTGCGCTCCAGATAATCCGTAATGATCGCGCCCAGCCGATGTCCCGCCCCCTGCGCGACGAATCGAAGCGTCTGGTCGAGGGCCGGGTTAAACGTCAGCGACCAGCGGTAATTGTCCACCACGCCGGTGTATCCGGCGTTTCGCAGGCCCGTTTCGCTCTCGAACACGCCGAACCCCCAGTTGCCGGCCCCGTCGATGTACCACGTTTTTCCGATTTGCTCGCGCGGGTCCGCGCAGCCGCACCCGATCGCCGCCGTCACCACTCCCGCCGCCAGTCGCCACGCGCCGAGACGGGCAAGGCGCCCTCGCCGCTCCATCATTGCTCCCGCACCGGCGCGCACCCGTCAGGCCGGACGCCGCCGCCACGGGAGTTCGTGGCCCGACCGCGCCGAACGGGCAGTCTAACAGAAAGCACCGCTGCCCGCAGTGCCGGCGGCTCGTAGACGTGCCACGCCTTTGGTAAAACGAGCGGCGGGGTTTACCCCCGCCGAGTTTGAACCGACTCCGTGTTGCACCGCGCGCCGCGTGCCACCGGCTTTGGCGAGCCGCGGCCGCGAACGCAGGCTTGATGGGTCCACGGCCTTGCGCCCGGCGCGCGAAACTTCAACGCGCGGAGACGAAATGCGGTGAGGGCTGGCCCCAACAGATTCCCAAGCGTTAGCCAGCCACGAGCGCGGCGAAGGGCTGGATGCCCACCCAAGCCGCTGGACGCGGCGGATCACCCGCCCATCAGGCCTGCCGCGAAGGGCTGGATGTCGTCGCCGTTGACCTTGCCGTCGCCGTTCAGGTCGGCCCACCGACAGCCGGGGCCGTTTGCGTCCGGGCCGAGCAGGCAGTCGAGGAAGTAATACACGTCGGTCGCGTCGACGACGCCGTTGGAGTCGTAATCGCCGCTGCGGTCCCGCGGGATGACGCCGTAGCGGATGTAGTCCCATTCGTTGAGACTGGGCTCAAGATACGTTCTGGAGGCCCAGATTATTCTGCCACACGAATCAGGCACAGTGGCAACGGGTGTGCCAAAATCAACGACGTTGCCATCGATTGAGACGCGATAGTCGGCGGCACCATCGAGCTCTATCCGATAAGTGTGAAAACTTGTTGGCTCAATATCGAAATAGAAAATTGGATAGAAATTTCCCCTGTTAAGTCGGACTCGGCTCTCTGTAATCGTGAAATGGTAGCTCGCACCACAGCCAACCGTGTTGAGGGAGCAACCTCCGGTGCCAACGATCTCGCTTGGCGGCGCCGTACTCCGGCAACGCCACTCGACGAAAAAATTCTGACCCTCGAACTCTGGTATGGTGCGCCGGTATCCCTCAAACTCGCCGTAGGGATCCGGCCCCCAGACGCCAAGATCTACGTCTATCGACAATAATCCGCCGGACAGCCATCGGGTAGCGTCAAAAGTGCCGACGCGCGTCCAAGGTGGTTCAGCCGCTTCGGGGAAGGAAAAATCGGCTTCGTACGCAGCAATTTGCGCTAACCCCTGCTGCACCGAAGCTAAGGTGAGGAGGAGCGCGGGGAGTTCATAGCTACGCTTCATTCTTCGCTTGACAGGTTGGGGGGGGGGTAGGATATACATCACTCACCGTGCTACATTATATCGGATCGGCACAGGCAGTGCAAGGGGCATTGGCAGTAGCCGTCCAAGAACGAAGGAGAGATGCCATGAAAAAGTGTACATTGCTCGGGTTTATCACGTGCTCATTCTGGACCGGCGTAGCGGCGGCGGTACCGCCGACAATTCACGTCGAATGGGCTGAATCGCCGCAGCCCGTGGAGGACACCGATTATGTAATTCATACGACCAATCCCGATTATCCCGACGTTGAGTTGAAAAGCGGCAGTCTCACCTGGCGCGTCTGGTCCACCGACCCCGATAACCCCAACAGCATCGGCGACATTGGGATCATCTCCAGCCCGCACCCGGACAACTTCGCCGTCAAACTCGTCGGCGACGGGGCCGACGCCGAGGCGCGGCACTGCAAGGGCATCGTCCTCGATCCGCAGGGGTCCGGCAGCGAGGCCAACTACTCCAACCTCACCGCCGCCTACCTCTCCGGCGACCTCGACGGCGAGTTCTTCCTCCAGCGCT
>Ga0187893_10007760_pt1 | contig 17349 bp, 19 predicted proteins | sample MA1701074metaG_FD_139574 | JGI IMG/M metagenome (GOLD analysis project Ga0187893, IMG submission 139574) | White microbial mat communities from a basaltic lava cave in the Kipuka Kanohina Cave System on the Island of Hawaii, USA - MA170107-4 metaG ... | reverse complement strand
GCAACTGCTGTCCTTTAAGAGTTCCGTTTGTGCATGCACCGCTTAAGCTCCATGTTGACTGCGTATTGCTGTCCCTCAATGAATCTTTATTGTGGATCCTTTCAAAATTTAATATGCTGCCGTTTATACTGCGGTTGAAAACATGAAAAGATGCAGTATCTTTTTCCAAAGTTATCAGTAGCCGCAGTCCGGCTATTGAATCCTGTATTAATTTATCTTCAGCTAATTTATTCCAGTCATAAGCTTTTGCAGCATTGTTGTGTACCACGCCAATTACCCATGATTTGAACTGCCATGAAGCTGAATCTCTTTTTTCGAGGCTGCTTTCAATGGTGCCTTTATCAAAATCAGCAAGATCATCATAGTCTTTTTGATAAACAGTATCAGGCTGCATAATTGTTGAATTGGGATGCAGGCCAAGCCATGCAGCAAGCGTTAATTGTTGTGATGGAAGTTCCTTTAACGACTTGCCTTTTAATGGTCCTGCCACAGCCACACCGGTAGCCTGCTGCCACCAGCTTTTTGTGGTGGCATCTTCAAACATGGCATTGAAATGATCCATGCCAGCCAAACGAAAATCTTCAGGTTTGCCGTTTACAAACGGACTGAAAGCCCTTCCTGTTCTGCATACGGTGCAATAAGTGATCATTATGGGTGTATTACCAATGGTATCCCTTACCTGGTGATGGTAACCGATCAGTTGTACAGGATAAGCTTTTGCTTCTCCATTAATGGCAACACCAATTACCAGTTTATCATCTGCAATTTTATTAGCTGCACCCGCCGCAAATGTTTTTGATTGCGGCTGATAAAACATTTTATCTGCTTCAAAACGAAAATTGAAAAAGAAAAATATTACAGCATAAAAAAGGAGGACTGCGGTTAACAATATTTTCTTCCATGTTTTTGCACGCCTTAAAATATGTACAACAGGTGCGGTTATCAGTAACAAGCCAGCTATTCTTAGCCATATAATATTTTTCCCCAGCCAGTAAGCTATATCAATGGTATCGCTTTTCTGGCTGCCGGGGAATGGCATTATGAAATATACCCTCAATATTTCCGCTGCAAAGAGTAGCAGCAAGCCTGTAATTAAAAAAAAGGTCCGCATGATCTGAAGAAAATTTATGAAAGGTCAATATACCACTATAAACCATTCTGCAATAAAATCATTAGTATCTTTTTATTCTGCATTAATTTTTTTGGTTGCCGGCTTTGGTACTGCTATTACGCCCCGGTTGTGTCACTCACTTCAGCGCTTTGTCCTTTTCTGAACAAATAACTGCCGCCCGGTGTACCATCAATATTTTTATCACCGGTAATGCTTATTATTGCCGCAAAAAATTTTCAAATGCAATTCAGTTCCACCATACTTATACTTCCCGGTCTGGGTAATTCAGGTGAAGGCCATTGGCAAACAAACTGGCAGCAGCAGTTTGGTTTTGAAAGAGTGGAACAATCAGATTGGGAAACACCTGTTTGCGATGTATGGGCAGATACAATAGATGCAGCAGTAATGCAGCATGATCTAAGCAATGTTATTTTGGTAGCGCACAGTCTTGCCAATACCACCGTTGCCGCATGGGCAAAGAAATATAACAGGAAAATAAAAGGCGCATTGCTGGTTGCGCCCAGTGATACGGAAGCAGAAACATATCCACCGGGTACAACAGGTTTTAATCCCATGTTTTTGAATAAACTTCCTTTTCCTTCTATAACAGTAATGAGCGGGGATGATTTTTATGTAAGGCCCGAACGTGCAAAATATTTTGCAGATTGCTGGGGCAGCAGGTTGGTAAGCATTGGAAATGCAGGCCACATCAATGTTGCGGCAGGTTATGGAAAATGGGATGAAGGATTTGTATTCCTAAAAGAGCTTGATCAATAATTTTTTCGTTTTTGGAAGAAAGCTTTGGCAACAGTGGCTTTGCAAATTTGCTATCGTAAATTGCAGAATCCTTTCTTACTAAAATAATGTTTATGAAAAAATATACAGCAAAGATCATTATGCTTTTGTTTGTTGTTTTACTTTCAGTAAATGCATGGTCGCAGGATAACAGCAGGGAATATTTTACGGTTGAAAATTATTACAAAGTAAAATGGGGCTATGCGGAGGAGTTTATCAGCCTGTGGAAGAAGAATCATTATCCGTTATTAAAGAAGGCAATTGAGAAAGGTGATATTATAAGTGTAACTGCCGAAAAGCCAAGACTGCACAGCGGGGAAGATACACGCTGGGATTTTAAAGTAATACTCGTTTTTAAAAATGCAGCACTTGCCTTTGATGAAAACCTTACAGCACCTTATAAAGACGAATTGTATCCGGATGCAGCTAAACTGGCAAAAGATGAACAGCATCGTTTTGAATTGCTTATCTCGCATTGGGATGTAATGACGGAAAATATAGGTTTGAACTAATAGTGAGTGGTGGGTAGTGAACCCCCGCAGTTTTACTTACTCATTAGTGATCACCCTCCATTTATAAAAATATTCATTACTTACAACTGACAAATCAATACGCACAATGACACTTCCTGTATATCAAGCAGATGCTTTTACCAATCAATTATTTGGCGGAAACCCAGCTGCAGTTTGCCCCCTGGAAGAATGGCTGCCGGATGATATTATGCAAAAACTTGGCGCCGAAAATAATTTAGCTGAAACAACTTTTATAGTAAAGGAAGGTGACAATTACCGCATCCGCTGGTTTACACCAACTGTAGAAGTAAAATTATGCGGCCATGCTACATTGGCTGCAGCACATATTTTTTATACAGAATTGGGCTATGCAAAAGATGAGATCGTTTTTAATTCATTAAGTGGCCTGTTAAAAGTAAGCCGAAAAGCAGAAGGTGTTTATACGCTCGATTTTCCTGCTGATAAACTGCATCCTGTTACAGATGTGCCTGATGTAATATTTGAGGGGCTTGGCATTGGCCCCCTGCCTGTTTTTAAATCATCATTTGACTATATGCTGGTATTGCATTCGCAGCAGGAAATAGAAGTACTAAACCCTGATTTTAAAACACTCGCCACATTAGATGCCCGTGGCGTTATTGCAACTGCAAAAGGCGATGAAGCTGATTTTGTATCCCGTTGTTTCTTTCCGCCAAGTGGTATTGATGAAGATCCTGTAACCGGTTCTGCGCATACCTGTATGGTGCCGTACTGGGCAGCACAATTAAATAAAACAGCTTTAAAAGCCATACAGCTTTCCAGACGCCGCGGCTATCTTGATTGTGAATTAAAAGGCGACCGTGTGCTGATGAGTGGGAATGCTGTTACTTATTTGAAGGGAGAGTATAGAATAACAACCCCACCAAACCTCCCCTAAAGGGGAGGCTTTAAATTTCGTTATCAAAGGAAATACTGCCTAATGATGATAATAATTTGTGGTGGTGGATTATATAATCAGTTTCATAGGAAAATAAGGTTAAAATCGTGGTTCAGACAATGCTGAATAAAGTAATACAGTACAAGAGTGCGACGCAACCAAAGCTTAACAGACTTACTTTTGCCGGCTACATAAAAATGAATTTTATTTAATGCAACAAGGTTACCAGTTAATTATTTATACAGACGGTTCTTCGAGGGGTAATCCAGGCCCCGGTGGTTATGGTGCCATCTTAATGTGGGGCGATAAATGTAAAGAAATTTCTGAAGGCTACAGGCTTACCACAAACAACCGTATGGAATTGCTTGCCGTGGTAAAAGCATTGGAAAGCCTTACCAAAAAAAATATTGCACTTACTATTTTTACCGATAGTCAATACGTAGTAAACAGCGTGGAAAAAAAATGGCTTGATAAATGGATACGTACTGATTTTAGCGGTGGCAAAAAGAATAAAGATCTATGGCTGCACTATTATAAGCTGGCCAAAGATTTTACCATTAAATTTAAATGGGTAAAAGGCCATGCAGATAACCCTTTCAATAACCGTTGCGATGAACTGGCAACAACTGCGGCAGATGGCAAACATTTGTTAATTGATGAAGGTTACGAAGCCGCCATCCCCTGAAGGAAAGAAATCCCGGAATACGCTTCCGGGATTTTTTATGTGCTGAATAATATCGGCTAAGCTATTTGGTGCCGTTTATCAAACCAATAATTTTTGATAAGATAATAACCGCCGAATAATACAGTTGAGAAAATAAGCGTTGCATAAATACTGTTGGGATAAAACGGCAATGCATCTGTATAGCATTGCATTAAACCATCCCATGTTTTAGGACGGTTATAACCCCTTGTTCCCTGCCAGCCTGCCCACACCACAAAATTGGACAAGATAAAATAAACAGTAGGAGAAGCAATGGATGCTGCCAGCACATTGGGCACATTGATCTTCTTTATAAAAAAACCAATTACAGTTAAAAGTGCAAACAATATATAGTTCTGCCATTGACCGGTGTAGAACCCGGGAATGGTGGAAAGCTCTTTTAAATACAGCACCTGATAGAGCAGATCGCTAAGAAACATTGAGAGCAGCGGCAATACAAATGCCCATTGCTTATTCTTAATAAATACCGCGCCGCCAAAGATGGCCATGGCATATTGCGGAGCAAAACCCAATGGCCTGTTCGGGAATACGCGGTACAAAGCTGCTACCAGCGTAAGGAGTACCAGCGAAAGAATTACAGATTTTGTGATCTTCATACACTTTTGAAGTTAGGTGGCAAAAATAAGCGTTAATTATTAAGGCACAAATGCTTTATAAGCCAGCACATGGCTATCGGTAGAAATATGGCAGGTTTCCCCTGCAAGAATAACCGCCACTTCACCTTTGGAAACAGGGAGATTTTTGGTCATGCCTTTTATATGCATTGCCCCGTCAATCACCACAAATATTTCCAAAGAATTTGCCGTGTTTTGATAAGAACCATTTTGCTGCAGTTCAATTTTACTGATACCAAAATCTGCAACCGGACATGAATAGTTTACCTCGCCATTTTCTTTTTGCTCACCTTTCATTACGTTGGGAACAATGGCTTCAAAGATGGTATGCTTTAATAATTCACCCACATCTACATGTTTTGGTGTAAGCCCGCCACGCAATACATTATCGCTGTTCGCCATCAGTTCCACGTTCTGCCCTTCCAGATAAGCATGCGGTACACCTGCACCCTGGTACACCGCTTCACCGGGATGCACTTCAACAATGTTAAAAAAATAAATGGAGAAAACACCCCGGTCAATATTTTCCCATTCTTCTTCGTTTTCATACAATTTACTTACCCACCATCCTGGATCGGCTTTGGTTAGTTCGCCATTTTGCTTGCGTTGAATTTCGCGTTGAATTAATGGAACAAGCATCTCATTTACTTCCTGCTGCGGCATATACATACCATGCTCAGAAAGTGCTTTGTAATTACCATCACCGTAAATATTTATCAGTGGATGAAACTCAGGTACAGATTGTAATACCTGTTTCAATTTGTCTTTTTGCATAAAGCCATGCAGCAGCCAGAACTCACTCAGCGCCACCATTACTTCAGGCTTATGATTTCTGTCTTTATAGTTGCGAAATTCAGAATTTATTTTTACCCCTGCCGCTTCTTCTGCCTCGAAACCAGCGGCAGCAGCGGCTTTGCCAGGGTGCACCTGTATAGACAGCATGTCTTTTACATCAAGAATTTTAAACAGGTAAGGCAATTCGCCAAACTGCTGAAAAACTTTTTCACCAATAAATTCCGCATGATGGTCATGCACCAGTTGGTTTAACGAAAGTTCCCCATGTTGTGTAAGAATGGCAGACGGGGCCAGCGGATGTGCACCCATCCAGTATTCTGCATACGGTTTGTGTTCTGTATTTTGTATGCCCATCCATTGCGGAATATATTCATAACCGCCCCATGCATAATGCTGTACTTTACCTTTCAGTTTAAAAATTTTATCTTGAAACATATTTAGTTTTTGTAGTACTGCAAATTAACAGCTATTGTTTAAAGCACAAACACCGTTCCATGAGTTATAACAAACAAACAGGCAATAAGGGAGAAGATATGGCCGCAGTATGGATACAGGAAAAAGGTTATACAATAATTCAGCGCAACTGGCGGTTCAAACACTGGGAGGTTGATATTATTGCATCTAAGGCAAACAAGCTCCATTTCTTTGAAGTAAAGACAAGAACTTCCGCAAAGTTTGGCCACCCGGAAGAAAGCATTGGTATAAAGAAAATGCAAAGCCTTATCAATGCGGCGCAGGAATACCAATACCTGCATCCCGAATGGAAGTTGCTGCAGTTTGATGTGCTGTCTATTACAATGATCAGGGGAACAGCAACAGAATATTTTTTGATTGAAGATGTATTTTTTTAGTGGACGGCAGTAGCATTTTATAGCATCCCCCGAAGCTTCGGGGTGTTGCGTCGCACTCTTGTACGTTCGGAAAATTTATCAGCAACAGAATGCCACTTATAATTGTTTAAAGATTTTTCTATCCGTCCGCGTCTTCACAGTCCGAAATTGCGAGGGATATTTTTCAGTTGATAAGGACACCAACTGATAGAAAAGCTTTTGCTCTCCATAAAAGAAAAAGTAGCTTTGTAAAGCTTAATTATTATTATCATGTATATCGAAGCCAGAAAAATACAGCTTATAGAAGAAGTGCTTAAAATAAAAAGTGAAGAAACAATAAGCCAGCTTGAAACAGTGCTGAAGAAAGCTAAAATGAGAGCAACATCAAAAGCTGCAAACCCCAGCATTTATGACTTCCTTGGTATAATGACGAAGAAGGAAGCTAATGCCATGCGAAAAGCGATTGAAGAAACTTCTGAAACGATTAACCCTGATGACTGGAAATAAATTTCTGCTCGACACGAATATTGTAATTGAAGTCTTTGATGGCAATACAGTTATTGCAGATAAGATTAATCAGCTTTCTGAATTTTATATTTCCGCTGTTGTGCTTGGCGAACTTTATATTGGTATTAATCGGGTTACTAATAAAGCCAAACATTTGAAGAAGCTAAATGAATTTTTAAAGTTGTGCGTCGTAATAAATATAGATAGCGCAACAGCCACATATTACGGTAAAATAATAGCAGACTTATATAAAAAAGGAAAGCCTCTTCCTGTAAACGACGTTTGGATTGCAGCTTCCGTAATACAGCATAAATTTACACTTGTAACGAGAGATAATCACTTTAATGAAATAGCTGGATTAAATATTAAAAGCTGGTAGATTACGCACAGAATTTTAAGTTTTACACTTCTATCATCTCCATCATCCTCTCTACCATTTTATAAGTAGCTGGGCAGTACTCAACATTCTGCTGATGTACATGAATATAATCTGTCATCTTTTTCTTTTTTAAATGTGGAAAGCCTGCACAGCTTTCGGGGCGTACAATATAGATGGAGCATTTATTATCTTTCAGGTTGAGGAACTGGCAGGGCTGTTTGTTGTTTACCCAGTCTTTATCTTTCTTTTCAAAATGCAGCCATTTGCTTTTAAATGCATCAGGCGTCATTTCAAGATGTGCTGATATGCGTTTGATGTCTTTCTCTGTAAAAGTGGGCGTCATGGTTTTGCAGCAGTTGGCGCAGCTAAGGCAGTCAACCTCACCCCATACTTCAGCATCTATCTGCTCAGCCATTTTATCTAAACCTCTTGGCGGATTTTTCTCTACTTTGCCCAGGAATCTTTTGAAGGTTTTTTTATGATGGCGTGCTTTTTGTTTAAATGAACGGAGGTTGACCTTTTCCATATATTGTATTGATAAAAGCGAAAATAGCAGTTTAATGCATTTGCGCGGGAATTTCGGCAAACAGGTTATAAACATAGTGCGAACGGTGTATTGGATTTGCCGCGTATAGTTGAATAAGTACAAGAGTGCGACGCAAGGGACGATGCCATAAGTGCATCGGCCGGGTTACAAAAAATCTTTATGTAAACAGCAGTTATTACATCATTACATCAGACATCATCAAATCAAGCATACATGTGGGATGCCTATAAAAAAGGGTTTAAAGCTTACCTGCAATTAGAGAAATCGCTGAGCGATAACTCTGTGGAGGCATACCTGCGTGATGTAGATAAACTTACACAATACCTGCAGACCTCTGGTAATTTGAAAACCCCGTCTGAACTTGATCTGAACGACCTGCAGCAATTTATAAAAAGTGTTGCAGAATTGGGTATGACGGCAACTTCGCAGGCAAGAATCATATCGGGCATTCGCGGTTTTTATAAGTATTGTTTACTGGAAAATATAACAACGGCTGACCCCTCCACATTACTGGAGGCTCCAAAATTAAAAAGGGTGCTGCCAGATGTGCTGAGCTTTGAAGAGATCGAAAATATTATTGCACAGACAGACCTTAGCAGGGCGGATGGCGGCCGCAATAAAGCTATTCTTGAAACCATGTACAGTTGTGGTTTGCGGGTAAGCGAAGTGGTGGGTTTAAAGATCAGTTGCCTGTATCTTGATGTGGGGTTCATCCGCATTATTGGTAAAGGTGATAAGGAAAGGCTGGTGCCTGTGGGCAGTGATGCGGTGAAATACATTAAAATATATAAGGATGACATAAGGGTGCATCAGCCCGTGCAGAATGGCAGCAGTGATATATTGTTTTTAAACAAGCATGGCAATGGACTGAGCCGTGTAATGATCTTCTATATTATAAAAGACCTGGCGAAGAAAGCAGGTATTACCAAAAATATTTCTCCGCATACCTTCCGGCATTCTTTTGCCACACACCTTGTAGAGGGGGGCGCCGACCTGCGGGCCGTGCAGGAAATGCTGGGCCACGAAAGCATTACTACTACAGAAATCTATACACATCTCGACCGGGATTTCTTACGCGCCACGCTGCACGAATTTCATCCGGCTTTTAAGAAATAAACATTTGTGGATAACTTGGGGATAATGGAAAAGGGCTTATGGTCGTTTATACAGGCTAAACCAAATTCCAATAGCTATGAGAAATTATGCATTAAGTGCATTATTGCTTTGCTGTGTATCAGCAAAGGCACAGTTAAGATTGCCCGTTAAGATCACCAATGAGATCAGCCCTGTACTTTCGAAAGTGATTGCAGATTATCCGAATGATTTTGTAAACATTAAAGGCGAACTGCTGGAAGAGCAACCTTCCATAATTAATTATGCCTGCGTGCTAAACATGAAGGGCATGCAGCCTGGTATTATTTCGCAGTATGGCTATGAAGATGAACATGCTTTTAGCTGGAAAAATGTATTGCTGGAAACAGAAAGTTTTGAAGAAGCAAAGAGCAAATACAAACAGTTTTACAACAACATCAAAAAAACAGTAAGTTCCATTGAAAAGCTGGAAATTAAGCTGGAGGCTGATTACACAGAGCCTGAAGAATTTAAAACATTTAATACCATCCGTTTTAAAATGGAGACCATGCAGGAGCTGGTAAAAGACGTAACGGTTGATCTTACTATGCAATATGAAATGGATAAGTGGAAAGTACTTGTAAGTGTTTATCATATTGAAGATGCGGGAAACAGCTTAGCCGGGAGCGAGTAATTTGTAACCGCAGAGACGCAAAGACGGAGAGATTTTTTGAGCATATCAGGCAGGGTACACAGGATGCGCCGGGATTTGCTATTCAAAATATTCCTTTGCGTTCTCTGCGCCTCTGCGGGAGAAAGTATTTTTCTCTGCGTCTTTGCGACTCTGCGGTAAAAGAAATTACATGAATAAGCGGGCCGGAGGCCCGCCTTATTTTTCTCACGCAGAGGCGCAGAGAACGCTGAGGGCACTAAGTCTTTGTTATCAAAACAAACTCTTTTTTGCTGGCACTGCAGCCTTTGCGTGAATTTTCTTTGCGTCTCTGCGCCTCTGCGGTATTAAATGAGAATCCTCCCGCTAAGGAGAGGACCTCAAAAGGCAGGGCTGCAAACACTTTAATCTTTTGCGGTTGCTTTTTTGCCTTTAAGCAATGCTGCATTTTCTGCCAGTTGAAGAAACTCTTTGCGGTATCCTTCTTTATCATAGCCCACAGCATTTTTAGCCAATTGCTGCACAAGACTAAAACTGCCCGCGCCCTTGTATTTAGATTCCCGCAATACCATGCCAAAAGAAGCTACAGCCGCGGCAAAACGGAAATTTTCCGATGCTGTATTTAAAGCTATTGCCTTACCCGTAAGCGGGAATTGCAGGAGTTTGCTTACATCGCCTGTTGGTTCTTTGTAACGCAGTTTTACATTCATTACTTCATTGGTATAGGTGTTGGTAATCTTTTGTTTTTTTACTTTCTGGTAGCGTAGTGCATCCACACTGTCTAATGGTTCATCGGGTGCATCAATGGGAACGATTTCGTACAATGCGGTTACAGTATGGCCACTACCCAATTCACCTGCATCTTTTTGATCATTGTTGAAATCTTCTTTGGCAAGCATACGGTTTTCATAACCAATCAAACGGTATGCTCTTACTTTATCAGGATTAAACTCCAATTGCAGTTTTACATCTTTTGCAATGGTAAACAGTGTGCCGCCAAATTCTTTTATCAATACTTTCTTTGCTTCACTGATGCCATCTATATATGCGTGGTTGCCATTGCCTTTATCTGCCAGCTTTTGCATTTTCGCATCCTGATAATTACCCATGCCATAACCAAGCACGGTAAGAAATACATTGCTTTTTCTTTCCTGCTCAATTAGTTTTTCAAGCGCATCATCACTGCTAAGACCCACATTGAAATCGCCGTCTGTACAAAGTATTACACGGTTATTGCCTGCTGCTACAAAATTTTCTTTGGCAACTTTATAAGCAAGCTGAATACCTGCACCACCTGCAGTAGAACCGCCTGATTGCAGGTTATCAATAGCATCTTTTATTTTTGTTTTGTCCGCACCACTTGTTGATGGCAATACTAAACCTGCGTTGCCGGCATATACTACCAGTGCAACCTTATCCTGTTCACGCAGTTGATCAAGCAATAGCTTTAAAGATGATTGTACCAATGGTAATTTATTTGGTTCGCCCATACTGCCGCTTACATCAATTAAGAAAACAAGATTGGATGCAGGCAAATTATCAACTGGTATTTTCTTCCCCTGCAAACCCACCAGCACCAGTTCATGATCTTCATTCCAGGGGCATGCTGCATATTCCATATTTACACTAAATGGATCATTCCCTTTTGGCTGCGGATATTCGTAAGAAAAATAATTGATCAGTTCTTCTATACGTATAGAACCTGCAGGTGGTAACTGGCCGTTGTTTATAAATCTGCGCATATTGCTGTACGATGCTGCATCCACATCAATTGAGAAAGTTGAAAGCGGGTTATCATTAACTTTAAGAAATGGATTTTCTGTAATGTGGTCGTAGCCCTCTGTGTTGAAATAACCATTATAGCGCCAGTCATCGTATTCGTCTTCTTCACCATCATAATCAGCTTGTGGTGCATAATTTTTATCAAGACTTTTCGTGCCCCTTATCCTGATAGTTGCACCAGGAGAAGCCTGGTTTACAGAAATGCCTGCAGCACGACCATACAAATCAGTATTAATAACCGATATGCTGCCGGTTAAACTTTTTTTCTTTTCAATGCCATATCCTGTTACAACAACTTCTTGTAATTTTTGTACGGCTGGCTCCAGTTTTACAGTGATGTTATCGTTAGCAGTAACTTTTAATTCCTTTTCATTATAACCAATATAAGAAAATACAAGTACCGCTTTTTCATCAGGAACCGTGATGCTAAATGCACCTTTGGAATCCGTTACCGTCGCGATTTTTGTTCCTTTAACTGCAACAGTTGCACCAGCAATGGGATTGCCGCTTTCATCTGTTACGATGCCTTGTATCAACTTTGCTGGCATAAAGGCAATACAAAATATGCTGAGCAGTATGCCCAGGAATAATAATCGTTTCATATCAATTTTTATTTAGTTGTTGGGAATAGAAGAATTTTTATGTACCAAACTTTTGGATATTTATATGGCTTTTCTTGCGTCGCACTCTTGTACGTTCTGTTCTTTATTGAACAATATAGCGGTCGGCCGGCGCAGCCGTCTGACCGCGGGTTTCACTTTATTGAACTATAAGTTTATCCGTGTATTGTTTCTTTTTCTTTTCATCTATCAGTCGTATATAATAGATGCCTGCAGCAAGAGAAGATGGAATCGCTATTTCTGTAATTGATTTTTCATTTACTGTAGTAATATCTTTTATCAATATTAGTTTTGAATTGTTGTCTAATAATTGGATTGAATATTCGCCTGGTTTTTTTATTTCAAGTTTTACAGAATTGCCTTTAGCAACCGGGTTTGGAAATATTTTGAATTCTTCGTTGTGCATTAGTTTTCTAACAACTGTATCTATTTTTTCATGAATAGTAATTGCTCTCACTGAATAGGCTCCACCCACCTTTCCTGTTAAAGCACAGCTAACTGCTACATCAGGGAGTTTAATTTCTTTTTGTTTTAGGGTGACAGCAACAAGATTATTAATGACAATATTTTGTTCTATGGATTCATATCCAATACAGGAAGCTGCAATAGTAACTGAATCTTTTCCCTGGCTTAAAATTTCAAATTCAAAATTACCCGATGAGTCTGCCTGTATATAAGTGCGAAAATCAGGTACTCTAATATTAGCGTATGGTATGCTATTCCCATTTTCATCTTTTACGGACCCTTTAATTATCTTTTTAATTATCAGTTCAGGTATGGGAGTTCCTATAGCAATTTTCCCCATTATTTCAGGTCTGTTATTGGGAATAATCATCGCAGGTTCTCCTTGTGTTACTTTTCCTTTTTTCTTCTGCGCATTTGCTTTCCCAAACAACATCAGCACAGGCATCATTGCGGCAACCCACCAAACTTTTTTCTTTTGCTCCGCCGCTGCAATCATCGGTCTTTGCAACTGGTCATCGGCAAAACGGCCGCAGACTTTGCCTGTAGTATTTTTAAAATAATTAAGTACCTGCTGATCACTCATTAAACTAAAATCTACAACCTGTTTACTGCAGCTTGCGCAAAAACGGCCTTTGCCTTCGGGTGTCATATTATTCCAGTTTTCATGGCAGGGTGTGGGGATATGAAAGTAAGTTTGCTCTTTCATGGCAATTGATTTGTTAAATGGATGCGGCCATGAAATAGATTACATAAACTATGATAAAAAAATTTTGTATGCCCCCATCCCCTAAAGGGGAGTTAATTGAAGTAGCTATAATAAACTGCATTAAAATAAATTTGTCTTAATTTGTAGTTGTGAGTTGTAAATGTTTTGCTCATATAAGTTCAGGACGTACAAGTGAGTGACACAACGGAAGCATCATAACAGCAATGAAGCCTGGCTCATAAAAAATCATTCGCATCATAAAAATTATTCCAATCACTGGTGATACCGGTTAAGCACATAGAGAAAGCGCCTCAAACCGATGAGGAATTGCTGCTTGCTTTTAAAGAAAGCGGCAGCCAGGACGTGCTTGCAAAATTATACCTGCGCTATACAGACCTTGTTTATGGTACCTGTTTAAAATACCTGAAAGATGCAGAGGCTTGCAAAGATGCGGTAATGAATATCTACCAGGAACTGCTGCAGAAATTACCTGTTCATGAAGTGGAAAATTTTAAAGGCTGGTTGTATGTACTTACAAAAAATCACTGCCTGATGCAGTTGCGCAGCGCCAAAAAAATGGTTACAGTGGAATTTCAGCCTGCTGTTATGCAATCGGAAGGCTTTGTGCATCTTGACAGCGTGCTGGAACGTGAACAGGATTTTAAAAAACTGGAACTTTGTATGGACAAACTTCCGGCAGAGCAGAAGCAAAGCATTCAACTGTTTTACTTAGAGAATAAATGTTACAATGAAATTGTGGAACAAACAGGCATGGAATGGAATAAGGTACGCAGCCTGATACAAAATGGCAGGCGCAATTTAAAAATATGTATGGATAAAAATGGCTGACACAAACACACATATTAATTATACCATAGAAGATATTGAACGGTATCTCAATGGCGGCATGAGTGCAAAAGAAATGCATGATATGGAGAAAGCTGCATTGCAGGATCCTTTTTTAGCGGATGCTATTGAAGGTTACAGTGAAGCATCTGTGCAGCAATCGCAAAAACACCTCAATGAAATAAATGCATTGCTGCAAAATGAAAAAGAAGAAGCAAAGGTTGTAACAATGCCGGCTAAAAGTTTGCAATGGTGGAAATTAGCGGCTATGATCATTGTAGTGGCCGGAGTGGGTGCATTTAGCTGGTACCTGGTTGGATTGAATAAACCCGCCGCCGATGTACAAAATGTTGCTGTTGTAAAAGAGAGTACTGAAACGCTTGCAAAAAAAGATTCAAATACTGTATTGACACCGTCAGATACAATCACTTTGATTGCTCTGCAAAAAGCAAATAATGAAACGGTTGCATTAAAAAAAGAATCTCAAAAATTACAGCGTGCTGATAATGCTGTTACTGATTTAAGAAAACTTCAGGAAGCTGAATCATTTAATGATAAAGATGCGGATGGAGTTGCTGATGCCAAAGATGCTGTAGATGATTCTGTTCAGTTTTTAATTGCACAAACAACACCTGGTCTGGAACTAAAAAAAGCCGATACCAACCCGGCCAAAATTTTTACACCCTTGCAGGGCAGGACTGCGGGTGCCATGAATAATATTGCACTTAAACAATTTTCCGGTGTGGTTTTAGACAATAATAATCAGCCGGTGCCTGGTGCACTTGTTAATACTGCCGATAAACGTGCAATTGTTACAGATAACAACGGCTACTTTAAAATGCTTGCACCAGACAGTACTTTGCAGGTTTCCGTTTCATCTGCCGGCTATGAAACTTCCAATGCAAATCTTTCGCCCGGTTCTGCAAACACGATTGCTATTGAACCAAGCAGGCAATCGCTTTCAGAAGTAGTAGTTACGGGTTATGGCGCTAAGAAAAAAGAGATCAAAAAAACATATATCAATGCAGACAGCGCATACCCCGCAGGTGGCTGGGAGTCTTTCCAGGAGTATGTTTACAGGAAAATGAACCTTCCCTACGATTCTTCCAGCAATGAGATCATTACAACACATGGCGCCATTGAAATTGAATTTTCCATCAATGAAGCGGGTAACCCTTATAACTTCAATATACTTAGATCCTCGGGCAAAGAAAACGATGAACGGGCCATCAATACACTTAAGGAAGGCCCCCGCTGGATAACATCGAAGAAAAATAAAAAAGGAAAGGTGGTAATACAGTTTTAGATTTTTATGTACTAAGCTGCATTGCTGTTATTAAGCTTTCGTACCTGCCGTGGCGGGGAATGTCATTAAGTTAAGGAAAATAGCTCCGTAGGAGCGATACGTTAGTAGCTGTTCTACTAACATGTCGCCCTTACAGGGCTTAACTTAATGACATTGCGCGGCGGGGCTTACTTGTGCTTTCTTTTTTCTATTCAGCACATTCAACAATCATAGATATTTCTGTTCTTAAATCAAATAAAAGTCGTAAACTTATAGTGCCATAGAGATCCGTACGCATATTCTTACACGAATATAATCCCGGTAAAATTTTCAGTTAACTAAAACAATCCAGGTTATGAAAAGAAAACTTTCGATTGCATTTTCAATCATGCTTATTGCCGTAATTATTGTTGCATGCAATAATGACGCGGCCAAAGAAGAAGCCCCTGATACATTAAAGGAAGCAAGCCCAGCCGTAATGTTTGGCGGCTTTGAAAGCCAGCTAAAATGGGGTGAACATCTTGTTCTGCTCGGCGGTTGTAACGATTGCCATACACCAAAAAAAATGGGGCCAAACGGGCCGGAGGATGATATGAGCCAGATGCTTTCGGGACACCCTGCAAAAATGCCTCCTGCAGACTTCGACCAGAAAGCAGCTGCAAAAAAAGGGTTGATTGTTACTCAAACATTCACTGCCTGGACCGGCCCCTGGGGAATTACTTACGCTGCAAACATCACATCAGACTCAACAGGTATTGGCAGCTGGACAGAAGCACAATTTCTTAAGGCGCTGAAAGAACTCAAATGGATGGGGCTTGATAATACAAGGCCGCTTTTGCCGCCCATGTCATTAATGCCGGTAGACAAAATGAGTGACGATGAACTGAAAGCCATTTTTGCATATCTAAAATCAACGCCGCCTATACAAAATATCGCTCCGGAGGCCATGATAGCTGCCGCACCTGCCAAATAAACTTTCTGTAAATATTTACCGGAAATGCAGCAAAAGCCTGCGTTTCCGTTTTTTTATTGTTTTAGTATTGTTGTAACTTTTCAGCAAATGCATAGTAATAACTTTAGGTACTTATTAACCCCGGGGCAATAAATCAATTACATGAAAAGCATCTTGTTAGCCTTCCTTGTTTTGAGCAGTTACAGCAATAGTTCTGACCAGCAATTGCTGGGCATTAAAATAGAGGAGCTCAACACATACATTGATAAAGCAGATCATCCGCTTATTATAAATTTCTGGGCTACATGGTGCCAGCCATGCATTGCCGAAATTCCACATTTGCAGCAGGCTGCACAGCAGTATAAAGATTCAGGATTAGAATTAATTATGGTTAGCCTCGATTTTCCTGAAGCATTTCCAAAAGATATAACGGCTTTTATTAAAAGCAAAAACCTGATTGGTACATTTTTTTGGTTAGACGAAACAAACGCAGATCATTTTTGCCCTGTTATAGATGAAGCATGGCAGGGCAGTATTCCTGCCACTTTGCTTTTAAATGCTAAAAACAATTACAGAAAATTCTTCGAAAGAAAAATTACACCGGATGAGTTAGGCACAACCTTGCGGGAAATGCTGCAATGATATGACTGCATCCAGTGTAAACCCGGAATAATAAAAGGGATTCGTATGAAAGACATTTAATTATTCCCTTTCTGGGGATAAAAGCTTTATATTCTTTTGATATTACAGCCAACAGATCTTGATTCTTTTACGGTAACTTCTTTTCCTGAAATAATTTCGCCGATTGCTTCTTTTAAATGAGACCTTTGTACGCCGGAAGCATCCTGCGGGTTATCATCAATTGCACCATGATATACAAGCCTTGCATCTTTATTAAAGAGAAAACATTCCGGTGTTCTGCTGGCGCCAAATGCATCTGCAAGTGTATTGTTTTTATCTACCGCATAATACCAGTTGTAAGATTGTTGTTTCGCATAAGATTGCATAGCTTCAAATGAATCACCCTCATAGCGGGTGCCTTCATTGGAATTAAGTATAATAATACCCACATTATTTTTCAAAGCGTAGGCACAAATTTCCCTGGTGCGTTCCTGGTTGCGGATAACATATGGGCAGGTATTGCAACTAAACATTACCAGCAGGCCATTGGTTTTCATAGCCCCTTTCATGCTTACTTCATTACCCGAAATGTCTTTTAGTT
>Ga0187893_10007759_pt1 | contig 17350 bp, 14 predicted proteins | sample MA1701074metaG_FD_139574 | JGI IMG/M metagenome (GOLD analysis project Ga0187893, IMG submission 139574) | White microbial mat communities from a basaltic lava cave in the Kipuka Kanohina Cave System on the Island of Hawaii, USA - MA170107-4 metaG ... | reverse complement strand
TTGAACACCACCGGCATCGTCTCCCAGCCCTGGACGAACTCCGTCTTCAGCCTCCGGAGCTCCTTCGCCTTCACCTCGTAGTCCGGCGCCCAGCTGAGGAGGGTCTGGATGCAGTGCTTCGCCTCCATCCTGGCGAAGTGCTGCCCGATGCAGAGATGGATGCCGTGGCCGAAGGAGAGGATGCGCGGCGGGTTGCGCTTGATGTCGAAGCGGTCGGGATCGGGGAACTCGCGCCGGTCGCGGTTCGCCGAGGGATAGAGGAACGCGACCTTCTGGCCGGGCTGCATGGTCTTGTCGTGGAGCTTCACCGGCTTCAGGAGCTTCCGCATCAGGAACTGGGTCGGCATGTCGTACCGCAGCGCTTCGCGGTAGGCCTCGGGGATGAGCGTGGGGTTCTTCACCATCTCCGCGCGCTGGTCCTTGTGCTGCCAGAAGCGGAGCACCGCGCTCGCGAAGGTCTTCGGGAAGGTCTCGGCGCCACCGATCAGGAACATGGAGAGGTGGCTCGAGGCGGCCTCGACGTCGAGGGTCTTGCCCTCCTCGTCCTCGTAGCGGCAGACGAGGTCGACGACGTTCTCGCCGTCGGCTCCCACGGCGCGCCGCTTCGCGATGAGCTCGGCGAAGTAGCCGAACATCTCCATCATCGCGTTGACGCCGTCCTGGGTCATGCCCTCGACGCCTTCCTCGCGGCCGAAGAAGCGCCAGACCAGCGCGTTCAGCATGTCGCTGTCTTCCATCGGGAAGCCGTTCGCGAGGCACGCCACCTTCACCGACACGTTCGCGGCGAAGCCGTTGAAGAGGTCGGCCTCCTTCTCTTCCTTCACCTCGGCGAAGGCGTCGGCCACGAACTTCGCGATCTGCGGCTCGAGCTTCCGCACCCCGCCCGGCGTGAAGTACGGCACGATCTTCGAGCGCATGTGGGTGTGCCGCGGCGGGTCCATGTTGTTGATCATGGGCGTGACCGGTTGGATCTTCTTCACGAGCTGCGCGAAGGTGGAGCCCGCCTCGGTCGAGTAGCTCTTCTCGTCCATCGACGCGTTCCAGATGTCCTCGAAGCGCGACAGGAAGTAGGTGTCGTACTTCGGGATGAAGCAGCACGGGTCTTCCTCGCGCAGCTTCGCGTAGACGGGGTGCGGGTCCTCGATGACCTGCGGCAGGAACGGATCGTATTCGACCATGTCTCGGCTCCTGGATGCTTGGGTCTCGGCGTTTCGTGAAAGAAAAGGTCCGTCCCCTCGTGAAGGGTCAGGTCTTCTGGGCGTGGCGCTTCTCGAGGTCGGCCATGATGCGATCGGCGAGCTCCTCGGCCACGGGCAGCATGAGGGGCTTCATCAGCGCGTCCACCATCGGGCCCATCGGGCCGCCCGGTTTGACGCGCAGCGAGAAGGTGAGGCGCGCCATTCCGGCGCCCGGGCCGGCGTCCGCGCTCGCCGCGCGTTCGGTCTTGCCGGCGAAGAGCCGATAGAGCCAGCGCACGAGGCGCTGGAACCAGCCGAGCCGCGCCGGCGGCGCGGCCACCGCGACGGTGCCGGCGCCCGCGTCCTCGTAGGGCTCGAGCCGGAACTCGCCGCCGCCCTCCATCGGCTCGTTCACGCCCTTCAGGGTGAAGCGCACGTGCGAGGGCTCGCCCCACTCGTCGACGTGGACGCGGAACTTCACGGTGCGCGAGACCATGCCGACGTCGCCCTTCAGCACCCAGACCGAGTCCTTGTCCCCGTGCTTCTCGTGCGACTGGTAGCCGCGCAGGAACGGCGCCCAGTTGTCCATCTCGCGCACGTAGCTCCAGATCGCGGGGATCGGGAGGCGCGCGGTGGTGCTGTACTCGGCCTCCGGCAATTCAGGCCTTCCTCGCGGCGGCGTGGCGGCCCGCCACGTAGCCCCAGGTGATGGCGCGCGAATTGCTCGTGCCGCTCTGGTAGCCGCCGCCGAGGTCGAGGAGCGCGGCCGAGTTGCCGACCGCGTAGAGGCCCGGGATGGCATGGCCGCGCACGTGCACGACGCGCGCGTCGAGGTCCCACTTGAGGCCGTGCGAGTTGATGCCGACGGAGACCGGGCGCAGGCGCACGGCGTGGTAGGGCGGCTTGTTCAGCGGGCCGAGCAGCGGGTTCTTGTAGTCGAGGTCGCCCACCAGCCGGATCGCCCACGGCATCGAGCCGCGCCCGAAGTCCGGGTCCTCACCCTGCTCGGCGTTCGCGTTGAAGCGCGCGAGCGTCGCCTCGAAGCGCTTCGGGTCGATCTCGAGGCGCTGCGCCAGCTCGCGCGGCGTGTTCGCAACGATCACCATGCCCTCGGGCAGCTCCTGGCCGGGCATGAAGGAGCCGAGCGGGTAGCGCTCGCGGTAGTTGCCGTCGAAGATCAGGAACACGTCGGTGTTGGGCTGCTCCTGCTTCTTCCCGTCCCAGAGCCGGAGCTTCGGCTGGTACTCCTTGTAGAACGACTCGTCGCAGAAGCGCTCGCCGTGCTTGTTCACCCAGATCGCGTGCGGCACGCCGCCCTCCCACGACGAGCGCCAGAAGGGCCGGCCCTCCACCTCCTCGCCGGGGATCTGGTAGCCGTAGAAGAGCGCGAGGTTGGTCGGCGGCACGCTCGCGATCGCCGCGCCGAGCTCGGGGCCCATCACCATGTGGTCGCCGTCGAGATAGGCCGGGAAGACGCCGTTCCAGTCCGGCATCTCCTCGAACATGCAGGCCATCTCCTTGTTGTGGTCGTAGCCGCCGACGGCGAGGATCACGCCCTTCCGCGCGCGCACGAAGAAGTCCTTCCCGCCGCGCTCGGCGCGCACGCCGATCACGGCGCCGGAGGCGTCCGCGACGAGCGCGCGCACCGGCGTCTCGACGTAGGCGGGGATCTTGCGGTCGAGCACGGCCGCCTTCACGAAGGCGGCCATCAGGCCCGGGCCGAAGGTGCGGAGGTCCTCGGCGATGCGCTTGCCGAGGAGCTCGTAGTCCCACGTGGTGACCTTCGCGAGCCCGCCCCACGCGTACATCTCCTCGTGGAGCGCGCCGGGCGGCATGATCGGCGTGAGCCAGGTCTTGGCCTGCCACTCGCCGAGCGTCTTCGCGTCGAAGAGCTCGACCGAGAGGTAGCGGCCGGAGGCCTTCGAGCCGGGCGCGATCGGGTAGTAGTAGTCGGGGAGCCCCTGGCAGGCCTTCCAGCGCACGCCGGCCTTGTCGCCGACGTAGCGGATGGCCTCGTGCATGGTGTCGAGGAGCTTCTTCTGGTGGGGCTCGCTCGCGTACCCGGCCGCGACGAACTCGTAGTACTGCCGGCCCTCCTCGAGCGTGTCTCCGAGGCCGAGCGCCTTCATCGGGTCGTTGGCCGGGACGAACACCTCGCCGCCGCCGAAGCCCGAGAGCCCCCCGAGCTTCCCGGCCTTCTCGAGCACCACGCACGCCGCGCCCTGGTCGTGAGCGGCGATCGCCGCGGTGAGGCCCCCGAGCCCCGAGCCGATCGAGACGACGTCCGCCTCGAGATCCCAGCGCACAGGCGCTCCCGCCATCCTCTCCTCCTCGCGCCCGCTCGCGGCGCGGGGGCGATTCTACTCGCGCGCTCGGCGAACCGGGCCACCCGCCAGCGCTTTTCCGGCGGCCCTGATCATAAACGGAACGTATAGTATCGTAATCGGTCGTCAGGGAAGGGCTGGATCCCCGAGGGGAACGGCCGCGGGAGGGGGCCCGAGCCGGTGGCGACGGATGCACGGAGCAACGGTGGTGCGAGCGCGGGGCGCCCGCGCAGCGAGGTCGCGCACCAGGCGATCCTCGACGCCACGCTCGAGCTGCTCGCCGAGGTGGGCTTCTCGGCGCTGACCGTCGAGGGCGTCGCGCAGCGCGCGGGCGTCGGCAAGGCGACGATCTACCGGCGCTGGCCCTCGAAGCTCCCGCTCGTGGTCGAGGCGTTCGGCGAGCTCCCCGCGTTCGCCGACGTGGACACCGGCACGCTCGAGGGCGACCTCAAGGCGATGCTCACGCAGTACCTGCGGAGCTTCCTCTCGACGCCGCTCGCGACGGTGTACCCGAGCCTCGCCGCCGAGCGCCGCCACAACCCGGAGCTCGGCGAGCTCCTCGATCCGCTGCTCCGCCACCGCCGCCGGCCGCTCGATGCGGCGCTCCGCCGCGCGGTGGCGCGCGGCGAGCTCGCCGAAGACCTCGACCTCGAGCTGGCCTCCGACCTGATCGTGGGCCCGATCGCGGTACGGCTCTTCTTCCGTGGCATGCAGATCAAGCCCGACATGGTGGGTCCGATGGTGGACATGGCGCTCGAGGGCATCCGCAAGCGGGCGCCCGCGAAGGGAGGACGCTGATGGCGCGCTACGCGTACGAGCGGCTCGGCAACGAGAGCGCCGGGCTGCTCGAGCTCGAGAGCTCGCGTCAGTTCGCGCACACGAGCATGACCGCCGTCTTCGAGCCGGGGCCGCTCGGGCGCCCCGACGGCGGCGTGGACTTCGCGGCGGTCCGGCGCGCGATCGAGTTCCGGCTGCCGCAGGTGCCGCACTACCGGCGCAAGCTCCGCCGCATCCCGCTCGAGAACCACCCGATCTGGGTGGACGACCACGAGTTCAACCTCGACTACCACGTGCGCCACACGAGCCTGCCGCGGCCGGGCGGGCACGCGGAGCTCCGCCAGGTGGCGTCGCGCGTGCAGGCGCAGCGGCTCGACCGCTCGCGGCCGCTCTGGGAGTGCTGGGTGATCGAGGGCCTCGAGGGCGGGCGCTTCGCGCTGCTCGTGAAGACGCACCTCGCGATGGCCGAGGCCGGCGCGGATCTGCTCGAGGCGCTGCTCTCGATCGACGCTTCGGCCGTGCCCGGGACGCCCGCGCCCTTCGTGCCGCGGCCGATGCCGAGCGTCGCCGAGCTCGCGCGCGACGAGCTCCTGCGGCAGATGCGCCTGCCGCGGCAGGCCCTCCGCCGCGTCGAGCGCTTCTTCCGCGAGAGCGAGCACGCGAGCGAGGAGATTCAGCGCCACGTGCGCCGCCTGGCGAAGCTCCTCGGCTACTCGATCCGCCCGCTCCAGGAGACGCCGCTCACCGGCCCCGTGGGCCCGCACCGCCGCTGCGACTACCTCGTGGTCTCGCTCGACGACGCGAAGGCCGTGCGGCAGGAGCTCGGCGGGACGATCCACGACGTGGTGATCGCAACCGTGACCGGCGCGGTCGGGCGCTATCTCCGCGCGCACCACATGAGCGGGACGACGCTCGACTTCCGCGCCGCCGTGCCGGTGAGCCTCCGGAGCGGGACGCGGCGCCAGGGCGTCGGCGAGTGGCACCTCGACCTGCCCGTCTGGGAGCAGGATCCGCAGAAGCGCCTCGAGAAGGTGCGCGAGCTGACGAGCGCGCTCGGCAAGAGCAACCCCCCGCTCGGCGCCGCGGCGCTCGCGGGTGAGGAGCGCTGGATCGGCTCGCGGCTGCTCGCGCTCGGCGCGCGCGCGATCTCGAACCGCCGGGCGGAGCACCTGCGGCTCGTGAACGTGCCGGGGGCGCAGGTGCCGCTCTTCCTGTCGGGCGCGCGGCTCGTCGAGGCCTACGGGATGGTGCCGCTCGGCGACGAGGCGGGGCTCGGCGTCACGATCCTGAGCTACGACGGCAAGCTGTTCGTCGGCTTGAACGCCGACTTCGACCGCGTGGCCGACTTGGCGCTGTTCCGCGAGGGCCTCGCGGAGAGCTTCGCCGAGCTGGTGCGCGAGGCGAGGCGGCGGAAGGCGCGGCTCAGCGTCGTGCGGGCGTCCTGACGGGGACGTTCTTCAAAACGTCAAAACGGTCAGGACTCGGGCGCGTTTTGACGTTTTGAAGAACGTCCCCACTACGCGCGGGCGAGGCCCGAGCTCTCGAGCGCGCGCACCAGGAAGTCGCCGATCGTGTCGTTCCAGATGCCGAGCACGTGGCCCCCCGAGAACCAGTGGATCTCGGGCTCCTCCCAGTGCCGCCAGAGCGCGCGCGGCTGGTAGGGCTTCACGACACGGTCAGCGAGCCCGGCGTAGATGAAGCGCCGCTCGCGCGGCACCTGCGGCGGGAAGGCGAGCGGCGACACCACGTGGCTCACCGCGCGCACGAGCTTCCAGTCCACCTCGAACTCGTCGCCGTAGCGGCGCATGATCCAGGGCTGGTTGTCGCTCGCGAGGCCTGGGAAGTCCACCGCGGGGATGCCGGCGATCACGCACGCAAGCTCCGGCTCGAACGCCGCCGCCAGCGCCGACACGTAGCCGCCGAGCGAGATGCCGTAGAGGCCGACGGGCTCGTCGCTCTTCGCGCGGATCCAGGCGAGAGTGCGCCGCACGTCCCAGAGCGCCTGCGTGAACAGGTGGACCATGCGCGTGTAGTCGGGGCTCAGCACCTCGGCGCCGCTCAGGCCGCCGACCCCGCGCGGCCCGTGGAGCGGCAGCACCGGCATCGCGAGATTCAGACCGAGCTCCTCGTGGAGCAGGCGCACCGGGAAGCCGGCGAAGTTCACGAGCGGAGTTCCCATCGCGAAGCCGTGCACGCCCACCAGCCAGGGGCGCGGCTCCTCGTGCTCGAGCACGTAGACGTGCGCGACGCCGTTCAGTGGATGCGCGAGCCAGCGCTCGCGGCCCGGCTCGCCCTCGTGCGGGGCGAAGCCGCTCGGGAAGCTCACGTGCTCGTAGGCGAGGCGGCGCCGCCCGGCGAACGTCGCACGGCGTCTGCTCTCGACCGCCGAGATGGGCGGCGGGTCGCGGTGATAGCTGCGTGGGTCGGCGAGCCAGCCCTGCGCCTCGTAGAAGGCGTACGCCTCGAGCAGCTCGTCGACCATGTGCCGCACCGTCTCGGGGACCGGCACGCCCACCAGCACGCTCGTCATCAGCGTGAAGGTGCGATCGAGCAAGGCCTCGCCGAAGAGCCCCACCGAGGGGCGGAGCGTTGGCACGTCGCTCCAGGTCGAGCCGCGGCGAAACGCGCCCCACGCCTCCGTGACGAGAGCGCCGAGCTGCTGGGCCGGGATCGTGAGCAGCGTTTCGAGCCGCAAGTCGGGATAGGCTCGCCGGCCCGGGCGCGCCGGTCAACGGCCGGGCGAGCGCCAGCGCCGTAGGAAGCGCCAGGGCCCGCTCGGCTCATCGCGCGCGACGGGCTCCGTGGCGAGCGGAAGGGCCGCGGCGAGGCGCGCCTCGTCCACGAAGGGCTCGCCGATCACGGCCTCGGGTGGCTGCCCCGCGAAGCTCGCGAGCCAGAGCTCGTCCACGCGGACGGGCTCGGCGTAGAGCTCCCGTGCCGTGGTCGGCCCCGCCTCGAGCGTGATGCGCCTCGCTCCGAGCCGGCCGAGATGGTCGAGCGCGAGTCGGACGTCCGGCTTCGGGACCGAGACCACGCGCGCGTCGGTCTCGGCGAAGCGCTCGCGGAGCCCGGTCGCGGCCTCGGCCGGCACGAAGAGCAGCGGCCGGAGCGGCGCGTGGAAGGCGGGGTGCGCGGGGTCGAGGCCGCGCCCCGACGACAGCACGAGGAGCCACGGGTCGAGCCCGAGGACGAGCCGCTCGCGCCGCCACGCCGCGAGCGCGACCCGCAGCGCGGGCGGGCCGAGGAGGCCGTGGGTCAGCGCCGGCTCCTCGCGGAGGATCTTCCCCGTCGTGACGATCGCCTCGGCGCGCGCCCGCGCGAGGGCGAGCAGGAAGGTGTCGTGTCCGCTCCTCGGCGTCTCGGGCCCGATCCGGAGCACGCGCGCCACACCCTCGCCGCTCTGCCACACCGCCGCGACGTGGAGCACGCGTCCCGCGCGCTGAGGATCCTCGCCGAGCAGCTCGCGCCCGAGCGCGGCCACGTCGGCAGGCGTGCGCACGTCCTCGGGCTGCACGCGGGTATGCTACTCCGACGCCATGCCCGGGCCCGCCGCCGATCCGTCGTCCCTCGCGCTCGACGACATCGTGGCCGAGGCGAACGCGAAGGCCGGCCGGGAGCGCTTCGCCGACGAATCGTTCCGCGAGCCGCTCGCGCGCCTCCTCGCGTCGCTCGACGGCGAGGCGGAGCTCAGCCCGGTCGGGCGCGCTACGCAGCACGCCCGCATCGTCGAGAGCCTGGTGATGCGCCACGTGCTCGAGCAGCACGAGGCGCGCCATCCGGAGATCCACGCCGAGAAGCTCGAGGCGCCGCTCGTGATCGTGGGCCTCGCGCGCACCGGCACCACGATGCTGCACCGCCTGCTGTCGGCGGATCCGCGGCACCACTCGGCGCGCTGGTGGGAGGTGCGCTTCCCGGCGCCTTTCCCCGGCTTCGACTGGCGCGGTCCCGACCCGCGCATCGCCGAGGCTCACGCGCAGGTGAAGTGGATCCTCGCGAACCAGCCGGTGCTGGCCTCGATCCATCCCTGGGACGCCGAGGGTCCCGACGAAGAGATCATGCTGATGGAGCACAGCTTCCTGTCCTGGGTGCCGGAGTCGGGGGCGAACCTGCCGAGCTACCGCGCCTGGCTCGACACGCAGGATCTGCGCCCGTCCTACGCGTTCCTCGCCCGGCTCCTCCGCTTCCTCTCGTGGCAGAAGCGGCGGCGTGGCGAGACGGCCGAGCGCTGGGTGCTGAAGGCGCCGATGCACCTCGGCTTCCTCGACGTGCTCTTCGCGACGTTCCCCGGCGTGTGCGTGATCCAGACGCACCGTGACCCGCTCGAGACGATTCCGTCGGTCGCGAGCTTCTACCTCGCGCTCTGGGGCCTCGCGACGGAGAAGCCGGACCCGCTCGAGGTCGGGCGCCAGTGCCTCGCGCGCTTCGCGGGTGCGCTCCGCCGCTGCCTCGCGGTCCGCGCCACGCTCCCCGCCGAGCGCTTCGTGGACGTCTCGTATCGCGAGGTCGCGAGGGATCCGCTCGCGAGCGTGCAGCGGATCTACGCCGCGCTCGGCCGTGCGGTCGCGCCCGACGCAGAGCAGGCGATGGCGGCCTGGGTCGCGAAGAACCCGCGCGAGCACCGGCCCCCGCACGAGTACGCGATGGAGACGTTCGGCTACACGCGCGAGTGGATCGAGCGCGAGTTCGCGGGCTACCGCGCGCGGTTCCTCGAGACGGGAGCCTCGCGGTGAGCCACTTCCTGCTCGTACACGGCGCCTGGCACGCCGCCTGGTGCTGGGAGCAGGTGGTGCCGCGCATCGGCGCGCGTGGGCACTCCGCGCGGGCGATCGATCTCCCCGGCCATGGCGCCGACCCGAAACCGCCGGGCGGGGTCACGTGGGACGACTACATGGAGCGCATGGGCGAGGTGATCGAGGCAGCGCCCGAGCCGCCGATCCTGGTCGGCCACTCGCTCGGCGGCGCCGTGATCACGGGCGCCGCGGACCGCTGGCCGGAGCGGATCGGCGCGCTCGTCTACCTCTGCGCGATGCTCCCCGACGCGCCCGACTTCGCCACGCGCTTCCAGCCGACCTCGGTGCTCACCGGCGCGATCCGCCCCTCGGCAGACGGATCGCTGATGGAGCTCGACCCGAAGGTGGTGCGCGCGGCGTTCTACCACGACTGCTCGGAGGCCGATGCGGCGCGCGCGGCTGCGCGCCTGCGCCCCCAGCCGGCGGGCGCGTTCCAGATGCGCTTCGAGCTCGCCCCCGACCGCTTCGGCCGTCTCCCGCGCCACTACGTCGAGTGTCTCCAGGATCGCGCCATCGACATCGGCACGCAGCGCGCCATGCACGCGAAGCTGCCCTGCACGGTGCACGTGCTCGACGCGAGCCACTCGCCCTTCTACTCGATGCCGGACCGCCTCGTGGACGTGCTCGCGCGCATCGCGGACGGTCGCGCGGGTTGAGCGGCGCCGACCGGGAGCTGGCGCCGCTCGAGGCGCTCCTCACGGCCGTGTGCGCGACGTTCGCGTGCTGGGTGCTGCTCGCGCAGGGCGCCCTGCTGGCGGGCCTCTCGCTCCGCACGCTCTTCCTCGCCTTCGACGCGCTGGCGCTCGTGGCGCTCGCCGCGGGGGCGCTCTGGCTCCGCCGGCGCGGCCTCCGCGCGCTCCGGCCGGGCGCGGCGGCGCTCGCCCTCCTCGCGCTTGCGCTCGTCTGCGGCGTCCTCTCGCTCGGCGCGCTCCGCCCCGAGGTGGACGACGTGAACTACGCGGCGCGCGCCATCTACTTCCTCGCGCAGCCCGATCTCGCGCTCGACCTCGCCTTCCACGATCACGCCTTCTTCGCCGCGCCGCTCGAGTACCCGCTCCTCCTCACCTACACGGCCGAGCTCTTCTGGGCCCACCTCGCCTGGCTGCTCCGCGTTCCGTTCCTCGACGTCTACCACGGCCTCGCGCCGTTCCTGGGCGGCGCGCTCGTGCCGCTCGCGTGGACGCTCGCGGTCGCGCGCTTCTCTGGGAGCGCGCGCGGCGCCGTGCTCGGCGCGGCTGCCGTCTCTGCGTACCTGCTGATCGACGGCGTCTCCCACAACGGCTTCGGCAACTACGCCTTCGTGCGGATCTGGCAGGGCAAGGTCCTGCTGCTCGCGCTCGGAGTGCCGCTCTTCGCGGCCTTCGCGCTCGACTGGCTCGAGCGCCCGCGCCTCGTCTCCTGGCTCCGGCTCTTCCTCGCCTCCGTCTGCGCGAACGGCCTCACCGGGACCGCGCTCTTCCTGCTGCCACTCCTCGCGCTCGCGCTCGGCGCCGGCCACCTCGCGGCGCGCGGCGTGGAGCGGCGCCCGCTCCTCGAGGTGGTGGGCCTCGGCGCCGCGCTCGCCCACGGCGTCGGCATCGGCATTCTGCTGCGGCTCGCCTCCGACCCGGCCGACTACCGCTACCTCGGCTTCGAGGTGGGCTTTCCGGAGACGTTCCTGGGCCAGCTCGCGCTCGTGTTCCCGCCCGCGACTCCGATCGCGATCGTGGCCTTCGCCGGATCCGTCGTGGCGTGCCTCGTCTGGCTCCCGGCGGAGCGCCGGCGCTTTCTGCTCGGCTGGCTCGCGGGCGGCATCGCATTCGCGCTGAATCCCCTCGTGATGCCGCTCGTGGTCGAGCAGCTCACGACCCCGAACGCCTACTGGCGCGTCTTCTACGTGCTGCCCTTCCCGCTCACGCTGGGCGCGGCGGGGGCGCTCCTCGCCGAGCGCCGGCACTGGTCGTTCCGCGGGATGCTCGCCGCCGCCGCCGTGCTCGCGGCGGGCGCAGCCGCGGCGAACGCGCTCGCCCCGGGTCCCGCCACGCTGGGCGGCCTCCCGTTCGCGCCGGGGAGCTGGAAGCTCCGCCCCGGGCTCGCCGACGAGCTCCGCGCGCTCGCGTCCCACGCGGCGCCCGGCCCCATGCTCGCACCGTACGACGTGAGCTCGACGCTCCCGCTGGTCTCGTCCGCGTTCCCGCAGGCGTCGGTCGAGGGCTACTTCCTCGTCCACTTCGCGAGGCGGGAGGGTCGGGCCGAGGATGCGGCCTCGCGCCACCGCGCCGCGCTCTACGTCGGCGGGCGCTCGCCGACCGGCCTCGCGGACGTGGAGAGGCTCGTGGACGCCGGCCTCCGGAACGTGGTCGTGGTGCGCACGCGGAGCTTCGAGCCCGCGCTCGGGAGGCTGCTCCAGAGCCGGGGCTTCCGGCGCGAGCTCGGCCTCGAGCGCCTCGTGCTGTTCCGGCGCGACGACGAGGTCTCGGCCCGATGAGCGCGAGCGACGGGCGCAGCCGCGTCGAGGTCGTCTCCGAGTGCGAGTCGCGGCCCTACTCGCCCGACTACTTCGATCTCGCGCATCCCGACCACTTCTGGGTGGCCTGGCGCCTCCGCGCCGCGCTCGGGCTCGCCGCCGACCACGGCCTCGCGCCGGCCGCCCCGCTCGCCGTGCTCGACGTGGGCTGCGGCTCGGGCGTGGTGCGGGCGCAGCTCGAGGCGGCGACGGCGTGGCGCGTGGACGGCACCGACCTCGACCGCGACGCGCTCGCGCGGGTTCCGGAGGGTCGCGGTCGCATCTTCCTCTACGACGTGCTCGAGAAGCGCGAGCGCTTCCGCGAGGCGTACGACCTGCTCCTGCTCTTCGACGTGCTGGAGCACGTCGCGCCGACCGCGCCCTTCCTCGAGGCGCTCGCGTTCCACCTGAAGCCGGGCGGCCACCTGCTCTTGAACGTGCCGGCGCTGCCGAGCCTCTACGGACGCTACGACGTCGCGGCCGGGCACCACCGGCGCTACTCGCGCGACGCGCTCCTGGACGAGCTGCGCGGGCAGCCCCTCGTCCCGCTCGAAGCGCGCTACTGGGGCTTCTCGTTGATTCCGCTCGTCGTGGCGCGCAAGCTGATGCTCGCGGTGTCCCCGCGAGATGCCCACGCGCGCGGCTTCGAGCCGCCCAACCGGCTCGCGAACGGCGCGCTCCGCGCGTTGATGGCGCTCGAGACGCGCCTGCTGCGTCGGCCCCCGCTCGGCGCGTCACTGCTGCTCCTCGCGCAGCGGCGCTGAGCCGAGGTTGCGCGGCAGGACCCCGAGCGGCGGACGCGCCGGGCCCGCGAGGTTTTGCGTCTCCTTCACGACGTAGAGCGGACGTCCCTTGCTCTCGCGGAAGATCCGGATCACGTACTCGCCGATCACGCTCGTCACGAGGATCTGGAGCCCGCTCAGGAAGGCCACCGCCACGATCAGGGTGGCGAAGCCGGGCGGGCGGGTCTGCCAGGAGGGCAGGATCGAGAGCAGCGCGATCACGACGGCGTACAGGAGGCCCCCGCCGACGAGCGTGATGCCGAGCCAGGTGACGAGCCGGAGCGGCACCTCGGAGAACGAGACCAGGCCGTCCGCCGCGAGGAGGAAGAGCTTCGACCAGGTGTACTTCGCCTGCCCCGCGCGGCGCGGCGCGCGGTCGTAGGGGAAGGGCTCCTGGCGGAAGCCGACCCAGGCGCGGAGGCCGCGCACGAAGCGCGAGCGGTCGGGGAGCTGCTGGAGCGCGTCCACGACGCGCCGGTCCATCACACAGCAGTCGCCCGCGTCGAGCTGGATCTCGCTCGCCGAGGCCCAGCGGAGCAGCCGATAGAACGCCTTGTACGCGAGGCGGAGTGCGAGCGACTCCTGCCGCGTGCGGCGCACCGCGTAGACCACGTCGGCGCCGCGCTCCCAGACGCGGAGCATCTCCGCGATCAGCTCGGGCGGGTCCTGGAGGTCGCCGTCGATCACCGCGATGGCGTCGCCCCCCGCGAAGTCGAGGCCGGCGCTGATCGCCTGCTGGTGGCCGAAGTTCCGCGAGAGCGAGATCGACTTGAAGCGCGGGTCGCGCGCCGCCTCCGCCAGCAGGCGTGGCGTCGCGTCGCGCGAGCCGTCGTCCACGAGCACGAACTCCCACGCGAGCGCTGGCTCGGTCTCCGCTAGGGCGCGGAGCCGCGCGAGGAGCTCGGGCAGCACCGCCTCCTCGTCGAAGACCGGGACCACGACGGAGACCGAGCGGGCGCGGCGCTGTGCCGATTCGTTCATTCGCGGAGGCCCGCCTTGCGCAGGTTCTCGACCAGAACGTCGCGGCCGGTCGGGAGGCGCGGGATCCTGGCAATGGAGAAGTCCGGCCGCAGGCGCAGCAACTCGGCGAGCTCCGCGCGTGCCTGGTTCATCTCGCCGAGCTGTGCGTAGATCGACGCCAGCTGCATCTGCGCCCCGAAGAAGGCGGGGTTCGCGGCGAGGGACTCGCGGTGCTTCGCGATCGCCTCGTCGATGCGCCCGAGCCGCTTGTAGCAGAGGGCGAGCTGGAACAGGTGCATGTAGCGTTGCGCGGGATCCAGACGTGTCAGGCTCTTGAGCACCGAGATGGCCTCTTCGTTCCGGTTCAGGTGAACCAGCAGCGTTCCGAACGAGAGACCGAGGCTCGCGTCGCCGGGCGCCAGCTCGAGCGCGCGCCGCGCAGACGCGGCCGCGGCCTCGTCCTCTCCACGGAACCCGAGCAGGAGCCCCAGCGTCATGTGCGCGCTCGGCTCCTCGGGATCCAGCTCGAGCGCTTGCCGAACGTGCTCGAAGCCGCGTTCGAGATGCGCGTCGTCCTCCATGCCCAGGAGGTGCAGGAACTGCTCGCAGCGCGCGAGCTCGGCCCAGCCGAGGGCGAACTCGGGGTCGAGCCTGACGCAGCGTAGGAGCAGCTCGCGGCCCGCAGGCCCGGAGTCGGGCGAATACCGCTCCAGCTGGGCGCGCCCCTGCACGAGCAGCTCCCACACCTCGGGCCGCACCGCTCGCCCACGCGGCGTGTGCTCGATGCCCGCGCCGAGCGCACGGCGCAGCTCGGCCACCACGCCTCCCACCACCTCGTCCTGGAGCGCGAACACGTCGCCGAGCTCGCGGTCGTAGCGCTCCGACCAGAGCTCCCGCCCACTCTTCGCTTCGGTGAGGCGCGCCGTGATGCGCACGCGCGAGCCGGCGCGGCGCACACTGCCCTCGACCACGTGGCGCACGCCGAGCTCGCGCCCGAGCGAGCGCGCGTCGACGCTCTGCCCCTTGTGCGCGAACGAGGTGCCGCGCCCGATCACGAACAGGCCTGGTACGCGCGCCAGCTCGGTGATCAGGTCCTCGCTCATGCCGTCGGCGAAGTACTCCTGCTCGGCGTCGCCGCTCACGTTCGCAAAGGGGAGCACAACGAGCGACGGTCGGTCCGGCGGCTCGGGCGGCGTGAGCGGCGCCACGGCGCCGCCGACCCGGAACGCGCGCACCGGCCGCGGGAAGTTCTTGAGGCTCTGCTCGCCGAGATCGTGGAAGGGCAGATCGAGACGACCCGCCACGTTCTCGTGGATGGCGGCCGAGAGGCAGATGCCGCCGGGCTCGGCGAGGGTCTGGAGGCGCGCAGCCACGTTCACCCCGTCGCCGTAGATGCGCTCGCCTTCGCTCGCGATGTCGCCCAGGTGGACGCCGATGCGGAACAGCAGGCGGCGCTCGGGGGGCAGCGCAGCCGCCGCATCGCCGAGGATGCGCTGCACCTCGACGCCGCAGCGCACCGCGTCGAGGGCAGACGGAAGCTCGGCGAGCGCGTTGTCGCCGGCCGTGTCGATCACCCGCCCGCGATGGCGCGCGACGCTCTTCTGGATCTGCTCGCGGGCCTCGGCGAGGGCGCGGATCGTCGCGGTCTCGTCCTCGGCGAGGAGCCGCGTGTAGCCCGCCGCGTCGGCCGAGAAGATGGCGGCGAGGCGGTGCTCCATTCAGCGCAGGGCGATCGGCACGCGCGCGTGCGCGCGCGCCCACATCGAGGGCAGCCAGGGCGCCGGTCCGTCGAGCGCGTAGTCGGGCGCACGCGCGAGCAGCTCCTCGAAGGCCACGCGCGCCTCGAGCCGCGCCAGGCTCTTGCCGAGGCAGAAGTGGAGGCCATGACCGAACGCGAGGTGGCGTCTCGAGCGGCGGAGCACGTCGAAGCGGTCGGGATGCTCGAACTCGCGCTCGTCGCGGTTCGCGGAGCCGAAGAGCAGGAAGACCTGCTCGCCCTCGCGGAGCGTCACGCCGTGGAGGGTCGCGTCGCGGGTGAGCCGCCGCGGCAGCGCCTGCGCTGGCGACTCGTAGCGGAGCATCTCCTCGATCGCGCCGTCGAGGAGCGCGGAATCCCGAAGCAGGCGCCGCTGATCGGGGTGCTCGGCGAGGAGCACTGCGCCGTTCGCGATCAGGTTCGTGGTGGTGTCGTTGCCCGCGACGACGAGCACGAAGCAGAAGCCGAGGAGCTCCTCCTGCGTGAGCTTCCGGCCCTCGAGCTCCGCGTCGATCAGCGCGCTCATCAGGTCGTCGCGGCGCGCACGGCGCCGCTCGTCGAGGAGCCGCGCGAACTCGGCGTAGATCGAGGCGACCGGGTTCTGGATCGCTTGCGACTGCGTCTGGCCCGAGGGCAGCTCGACCATCGCCTCGGTCCAGTGGAGGAAATCCGGGATGCGCTCGGCCGGGATCCCGATCAGCTCGCCGATCACCCGGCTCGGGATGTGGCGCGCGTAGCCGGCGAGGAGATCGGCGCGCTTCGCGTCGAGGAGCGGCTCCAGCAGCTCGCGCGCGATGGCGCGGACGCGCGGCTCCATCGCGCGCACGCGGCTCGGCGTGAAGGCGAGCGAGACGAGCGCGCGGAGCCGGTCGTGGCGCGGCGGGTCGAGGCTCTGGATGGTGGGCACCAGGCCGGGCGGGCTGATCACGGTGCGCTCGGAGGAGAACGTGGCGGGATCGCTCGCGAGCGCGAAGACGTCGGCGAAGCGCGAGACGGCCCAGAGGCCCGTGGGGCTCCTCGCGAGCGGCTCCCGGTCGCGGAGCTCGCGGTAGAGCTCGTGGAGCCGCTCCTGGAAGTCGGCGCGCGTGAAGTCCCAGCTGTCGTGACTCCGCTCGCCTTCGGCTCGCTGCGCGCGGACGGCTTCGCCGTCGGCTTGCGGCTCGCCGTGACTCGCCGCACCCGTGCGGTCTCCGGCGGCGCTCACCACGCGTGCACCTCGGGCAGCACGCGGCTCGCGAAGAGCCGGATGCTCTTCTCCGCGTCCTCGAAGCTCATGCCGCCATAGCGGACGATCACGAGCGTCTCGAAGCCGCCCAGGAGCCGCCTCCGCGCCTCGAGCTTCTCGAGGATCTGGAGCGGCGTGCCCCAGGTCTGGATGCCGAGGTACGTGTTCAACGCCGGCTCCATGCCCACCGCGCGGAACGCGTCGGACGCGTTCGCATAGAGCTCGTAGCCCTTCGTCTCGCGGAAGTGCTCGCTCATGAGCTCGTAGTGGCCGGCGATCGAGAGGAAGTAGTTGGCCATGTACTCGCGCGCCATCGCCTCGGCGCGCTCGGCGGAGGCGTCGCAGAACATCAGGTCGCCGGTGAGCGGGAACGGCGCCTCGCGGCGCTGGAGCTCGCGGAAGGCCTTGCGGTAGTTGGCGAGTGGGCCCGCCGCGTACATCTCCCACGGCATCTGTGTGAACGTCATCAGCGTGGCGCCGAGCTTCGCGGCCTGCTCGACGGACTCGGGCGAGAGGCCGACGCAGTAGAAGCGCTCGCGGAAGCCCGCGAGCGGGCGCGGGCGGATCGGTGTGCGGACCTGCGGGTAGTACGGGCCCGAGCCCTCGATCTCGCCCTTGTCGAGGGCCTCGATGATCATGCGCGAGCCTTCGTCGAAGCGGTCGCGCGCCTCGTTCATGTCGATCTGGAAGTGGCGGTACTCGAGGCGCGAGAGCCCGCGCCCGAGGCCGAGGATCGCGCGGCCGCCCGACAGGTGGTCGAGGAACGCCACCTTCTCGGCCACGCGCAGCGGGTGGTTCCAGGGCACGATCACCGCACCCGTCCCGAGCCCGATGCGGCTCGTGCGGCCGGCGAGCCACGACAGGAACTGCAGGTTGTCGGGGCACGCCGAGTAGTCGGTGAAGTGGTGCTCGGGCGGCCAGTAGCTGTCGAAGCCGAGCGGCTCGGCGAGCTCGGCGAGGCGCATCTCCGCCTGCACGTGCTCCGCGTCGCCGATGCGCCCCTGGTAGTTCTGGAAGATGCCGAGGATCCCGACCTTCACGTGCGCCTCCGGACGGGGCTACCGTAGCGCGCC